>X285_Short_beaked_Echidna__coassemble_537_pt1 | contig 15809 bp, 16 predicted proteins | sample X285_Short_beaked_Echidna__metabat2_high_PE_004 | metagenome-assembled genome bin X285_Short_beaked_Echidna | reverse complement strand
CAAAAAACATTGAAATCCATTTATTTGGAAATCAATGTTTTTTTTGTTTTATTTAAATGTTATCTTAAAACCACGATTAAATTCAGCCAATGGTGCTAACTTATTAATACCAACTTTGTCTGGTAATTCACCATTAAATTTAACTGTATCTGCTAATCCCCACCAAGGTTCTAAGCAAATAAAATCAGCTTGCTTAGGATATGGTGACCAAATGCCAAGATATGGTGCGTTTTCTACTTCAAAAGTAACCCCATGCTTATTAATACTATTTTCCGTTTCTAATTCAACTTTTTGCTGATTTAACTTCAAAATAATAGCATCTTTATCAAACAAATCATGACTTAATAATAATGGCTCACCGGCATCAAAATCAGTCAAATTATCAACATTTGAATAAGGAGCTTCAAGTGGAATGACATCATAATGTTGTGATGGTTTAACTTTCAAAATGGTATTTTCCATTTTAGAATCATCATTACCTAAATGTAAATTGAAGCCAGGATGTCCGCCAATGGAGAAGTACATTTCTTTGTCATTATCAGTATTCTTGACATAATAATTTTCCGTAATGGATTGATCTTTTAATTTAAATTCAACTCGTAGTTTAAATTTAAAAGGATACTTAGCTAAAGTTTCTTCATCACTATCTAATTCAAAAATAGCATGGTCATTATCATGTTCAACGACTGAAAAATCCATATCACGAGCAAAACCATGTTGTCCCATCGGATATTTTTGACCTTGATATTCGTAAGAGTCGTCTTTCAAGCGACCAACGAATGGAAATAAAATTGGTGCATGACGGCCCCAGATTTTAGGGTCGGCTTGCCAAATATATTCAATACCAGTCGTTGATTTAACACTTTGAATTTCAGCCCCATGTTCTGCAATTTGAACTTTTAGATGTTTATTTTCTAATTCAACTGTCATACTATAACCTCCTATAAAATAAATTCACTTAAATCTTTATTATCAGCAATATTACCAATTTTATCTTCGACATATTTTTCGGTAATAGTTACTTCACCCATTTCCATTGATGGGCCTTCAAACAAGATTTCTTCCAAAAGACGTTCCAAAATAGTATGCAAACGACGAGCTCCAATATTTTCCGTTTCATGGTTAACTTGTTCGGCAATTTCAGCAATTTTTTCAATGGCTTCAATTGTAAAGGTAATATCAATATTATCGGTACCAATTAAAGCCATGTATTGTTTAACTAAGGCATTCTTTGGTTCAGTTAAAATATTAACAAAATCTTCTTTCGTTAAATCGTTTAATTCAACCCGAATTGGAAAACGTCCTTGTAGTTCAGCGATTAAATCACTGGGCTTGCTTTCATGAAATGCACCAGAACCAATGAATAAGATATGACTAGTATCGACAATGCCATACTTAGTATTGACTTGCGAACCTTCTACGATTGGCAAGATATCTCTTTGAACACCTTGGCGGGAAACATCATTAGAAGTATTTTGACCTGATCCTGTGATTTTATCAATTTCATCAATAAAAATAATTCCGGTATTCTCAGCTCTAACAATCGCATTATGATACAAATCACCCTGATCAACCAACTTATCAGATTCTTCATTAATCAGAACTTCTCGAGCTTCAGATACTTTAAGGGTTCTTTGAATCTTTCGTTTTGGCATTAAGCCACTAATAGAATCATTTAAATCAATCCTCATCTTACCTAACATACTATTACTATTATTTTGACGAGGATCATCCATTTCAATGGTTACTTCTGCATTTTCCAATAATCCTTCAGCTAATTTTTTAGCAGTTTGATCACGTTGTTCTTGAACATCAGCTGGTACATTTTCTTGTTGTTGCATCATCTCTTGAGGTGTTTGTCCCTTTTGAATTTGATTCAACATATTCATCATACTTTGAAAATCAGGTGTTTGATTTTCTTGCTTTTTGTTATTTGGTACTAATAATTTAACGATACGTTCATCAGCTTTTTTAACTGCTTCACTGCGAACTTTACTAAAAGCCGTTTTCTTTTCAATTTGAACCGCATTTTCTACCAAATCACGGACCATTGACTCAACATCACGACCAACATAACCGACTTCAGTAAACTTAGTTGCTTCAACTTTAACAAATGGTGCTTCCACAATTTTAGCCAAACGACGAGCAATTTCAGTTTTACCAACTCCAGTAGGTCCAATCATTAAAAGATTTTTAGGCGTAATATCTTCTTGCATTGACTTTGAAAGTTGCAAGCGACGATAACGATTACGTAAAGCAACCGCAACGGCTCTTTTAGCATCTTTTTGACCAATAACATATTCATCTAATTTATTTACAATTTGTTGTGGTGTTAAATTATCCATCTTTAGCACTCCTATTCTTCATTAAAATCCATGGCAATGACATTATGGTTGGTAAAAATATCAATATCACCAGCAACATTAATAGCTGCTTTAGCCATTTCCTTCGCCGTCATATTCTTGGCATGGTCTTTCATTGCTTTGGCAGCAGCTAAAGCAAAGTTACCACCCGAACCAATTGCTAAAATACCATCATCAGGTGCAATTACTTCACCACTACCAGATACTAAATACATTTCATTTTTATCCATCACAATCAACATTGCTTCTAGTTTTTGTAATTGTTGATCTCCGCGCCAAATCTTAGCTAATTCAACTGATGCTCTTTGTAAATTTCCACTATATTCAGATAATTTTTTCTCGAATTTGTCTTCCAAATTAAACGCATCAGCGACACTTCCGGCAAATCCTACAATAACTTTTCCATCATAAATACGACGAACTTTGCGGGCTGTACCTTTCATAATAAACTTTTCGGCCATTGTTACTTGACCATCCCCCGCCATCGCATTTTCACCATTATGATTAATGGCAATAATGGTTGTTGCATCAAATTTTACTGTCATAATAATTCTCCTATATTTATTTAGTTGCTCTCGGAAAGAATTTTCGGTAACTTTCCTGCAATTTTTCTTTCGTAACATGCGTATAAATTTGTGTCGTGGACAAACTAGCATGACCTAATAATTCCTGCACTGTCCGCAAATCGGCACCATTATTCAATAAGGATGTCGCAAAACTATGTCGTAACATGTGCGGATGTATTTTTCCATTCAAACTACTTTCTCGTATAATTTTATTTAAAATATATTCGATTCCATTGGGTGTAATTTGTTTGCCATGACTATTAATAAATACAAAATCATGATTTAGTTTATACCTAGTTGTCAGTTCCTGCCAATTGTTTTTATGATAATTATCTAAAGCTTTAGAAGCATACCGACCAAAAGGAACATATCGATCTTTATTTCCTTTTCCGTGAACCAAGATAGTTTTCATTTGGAAATCAATTTGTCCCCACGTTAAATTAGCGCACTCACTAACACGCATCCCTGTTCCATAAAGGACTTCTAATAAAGCAATATCTCGTTGTGCTAGCATACCATGTTCATTGTATACAGCATCAAACAATACATTCATTTCATTTTGATAAAAGAAATGAGGTAATTCATTTTGCTGCTTTTTTAATTGAATCAATTCAAATGGATTCTTGGTTAAAAAATCATTTTTAATCATAAAATGATAAAAGGATCTCAATGATGAAACTTTTCGGGAAATAGACGTCCGTTTTAAATGCTTATCAAATAAAAAGCTCATATAAACATTAGCATCCATTCTTTTTACTTTTTCCAATTTATCTGATGTTCCCGTATCTCTTAGAAAGGCTTGGAATTCGTTAATATCTTCCAGATAAGCTCGAACCGTTTTATCAGAATATTGGCGTTGAACAATTAAATAATTCATAAATAACTGTTTATAATCCATCAAAAAACCCCCACAATTGCACTTTAGCAATTGTAGAGGAAAAGGTCAATTTTTATATTTTACTTTTGTGGTTCTTCTTCATAATCACCATTAGGACAGATGATTTGTTTACCACCTTTAATTTTCTTTTCAACTAAGAAACTATGACATTTAGGACATTGACGAGCAATCGGCTTATCCCATGACACAAAATCGCAATCTGGATAACGGGAGCAGCCATAGAACAAACGGCCTTTCTTTGATTTCCGTTCAATGATTTGGCCTTCATGACATTTAGGACAAACCACACCAATTTCTTTGGTAATGGCTTTTGTATTACGACAATCTGGGAAGCGACTGCATGCAAAAAACTTACCATATCTTCCCATTTTAACAACCATTGGAGAACCACAAACCTCACAATTAAATCCAGCCAATTCATCTTTGATTTGAACTTTCTCAATTAAGCCTTGTGCTTTTTCCAATTCTTTTGAGAATGGTTGATAATACCTATCAATGACTTTAACCCAATTTTCTTTACCTTCTTCAATCGAGTCCAAATCTTTTTCTAATCCAGCCGTAAAATCAATGTTTACAATATCTGGGAAAAATTCATAAACAATCTTGTATACAATTTCACCTAATTCAGTTGGCTCAAACCGTCGTGATTCTAATTTAACATAATAACGCCGTTGAATAGTGTCCAAAGTTGGCGCATAAGTGGAAGGACGACCAACTCCATTTTCTTCCAATGCTTTAATTAAAGCCGCTTCGGAATAGCGAGCAGGTGGCTGAGTAAAATGTTGATTTGGATTATTAGCATCCATTTTAACTTGATCACCAACCGCTAATTCTGGTAGCGCGTTATCTTTATCTTTATTAGTTTTATAAACTTTGGTGAACCCTTCAAATTTTGTCGTAGAACCACTAGCCCGGTATTGAATATTATTTTGTTCAATTTTAACTGAAACAGTATCCAAGATTTCAGGAGTCATCTGACTAGCTACGAAACGAGACCAAATTAAATTGTATAAGCGGTATTGATCACGAGTTAAGTATTCTTTGATACTTGCTGGGGTTCGATGAACCGATGAAGGACGAATTGCTTCGTGTGCATCCTGCGCCCCTTCTGGCATTTTACCTTGACGCGGCTTAGTAGCAGCATATTCTTCACCATATTTTTCATGAAGGAAAACTGAAGCTTCATGCTTAGCAATAGCAGAGATACGAGTCGAATCAGTACGCATATAGGTTATGAGTCCAACGGTGCCTTCCTTACCAATATTAATACCTTCATACAATTGTTGCGCTGCCATCATTGTTTTTCTAGTTCTAAAGTTTAAAGTCTTATTAGCTTCCTGTTGCATCGAACTAGTTGTAAATGGAGCAGCTGGCATTCGTTTGCGTTCCCGCTTTTTGACATCAGTAATCTCAAAATCACCTTTAGAATCCAACTGACTCAAAATGTTTTGAACTTCTTTTTCGTTATTTAACTTAGTTTTCTTATTATCAACACCATAAAAACTAGCGTTAAATTTAGAACGTCCTTTTTTAAAAGTAGCATCAATTGACCAGTACTCTTCTGGTTTAAAATTTTTAATTTCTTCTTCGCGTTTGATAATCAAACTCAAAGCAATTGATTGAACTCGTCCAGCACTTAAACCTTTTTTCACTTTTTGCCAAAGTAGTGGTGAAATCGAATATCCCACCAAGCGATCTAAGATTCGACGGGCTTGTTGTGCATCAACTAATGAAGTATCAATGCTTCGCGGAGTTTTAAATGAATTTTTAACCGCATCTTTTGTAATTTCGTTAAAGACCACTCGGTTTTTATCTTTAGGATCTAATCCTAATAAATAAGATAAATGCCAAGCAATCGCTTCTCCCTCACGGTCCGGGTCAGATGCCAAATAAACTTTTTTAGCTTTTTTAGCTTCTTTTCTTAAATTTTTAATTGTATCTCCCTTACCTCGAATTGAGATATAGTGAGGTTCATAATTATTTTCAATGTCGACCCCCATCTTACTTTTAGGAAGGTCTCTAATATGTCCAAGGCTCGCAATTACTTTGTAAGAACGACCAAGATACTTTTCGATGGTCTTTGCCTTCGAAGGTGATTCAACAATCACCAGATTCTTTTTTGCAGCTGGCATATGTTGCTCCTTTGCCTTAATTTTATGTTTACCAATAAATAGTATTGCATTGATTTCCCACTTGTCAAATACAAAATGTTATTTTGGTAAGGTACAAAGCTCTTCTAAGACATCTTTAACTTGCAATAATGGTTTTGCTCCAGCAGCTATTATTTGATTAGTACCAGTGCTATATGGATTAAAAATACTACCCGGAACCGCAAGAACAGTGCGATTTTCACTCAAAGCAAAATTAGCAGTGATTAAACTGCCCGAATGTTGCTGGGCCTCAATCACACAAGTTAAATAATTAATTCCAGCAATAATACGATTTCGCTCCACAAAATGAAATTTTAATGGTTTCGCTCCCATTGGATATTCTGATATTACTAATCCAAATACAGCAATATCATTTTTTAATAAGGAATTTTTCTTAGGATAGCAAAGGTCTAAACCATTACCAATTACCGCAATTGTTTTTCCTTTTGCTGCATTAGTTAATTGATGAACAGTCGCATCAACCCCCGCTGCAAGGCCACTCACCGTGATAATATTTTCTTTAACTAATAATGGAATAAGACATTGCAACACTTTTTCTCCATATTCAGTCATCTGACGGGCGCCAACGAGTGAAATGCTTTGATTACAAGCCAGTAATTTTAAATCACCATGACAAAATAAAACAATTGGTGGACAATAAATTTCTCGCAGTGTCTTAGGATATATTTGATCCAAAATTGTAATGATTTTACTATTTTTTTGATTAATTTTAACCTGATTTTGAACATGCTTAGAGTTCATAATCTTTTTAATCATTTCAATATCTTCTGAATCTAGTTCACTACAGTAATTCGTCCATTCATTATCTTTTATAAAAGATACATTTTTTAACATTTTATATATTTTAAATTGCTTCGTAATACTAAAATTAGTTCCAACTTTAATTAAGATTAAAAAATCACGTAATGTCATTGAAATCACCTCAACATAACATACGTGAAATTTATAATTTTAATTTAAAAACTGGGGAATTGGTTCAAAAGTTTTACGATGAATGGGTGTAATACCATAATTCTTAATTGCGGCCAGATGTTGGGCTGTGCCATAACCAACATTTTTATCAAAGCCATAATTAGGATATAAGCGATGATAACTAGCCATTAAATGGTCCCGATATTCTTTAGCCACAATGGAAGCTGCTGCAATACTAATGCTCTTGGCATCCCCTTTAAACATGACCGTTTTAGGAATTTCAGTTGGAATTTGAACCGCATCCACCAATAGATGTTGTGGTTTAATTTCTAAATTTTGAATAGCCTTTTTCATTGCCACTTTAGTCGCATTTAAAATTCCAAGTTCATCAATTTCTTGATTAGTACATACGCCAATTCCAACACTTTTAGCTTCAGCGATGATTTGTGGATATAGTTTTTCTCGTTTAGTGGCTGATAACTGCTTTGAGTCATTTACATCGATTAAATCAAATGAGTCATCTAAAATGACCGCAGCAGTGACAACTGGTCCAGCTAAACATCCGCGACCAACCTCATCTATACCAGCAATATATGGCTCATTGTTTTGCCAATGTTGTCTTTCAAAGAAAAAACGTTGCTTAAAGGCCGCTACTTTTTCCTCTTGTTTTTTAATTTGACTTAGTCTTTGTTTGATTAGCTTTTGAACACCAACTCGCTGATCATCTAATAATGATAATAAATAACTATCATCAGTACTTTGAACGGATTGTAACTGGGCTTTAATTTCCTTAATCGTTGCCACTTTCATTATCCTCACTAGTTTCTGATACGAAATCTAAACAAAAGCGTCCCAGCTTACCTTTGCGAGCATCTAACATAAAACGTTGACTGGCACGATCATAATCATCTTTCATCCCTAATTTTTTAGTAATCAGTAATAATAATTCTGGTAAATCTAAAGTTAAATCATCTTCAGATAATTTATATCGATCCATTAATCCGGTTGGATAATGTTTAATAAAAATATTTAAGCCATATAAAGCTACATCATCATTGGCAAATAAATTATCTTTGATAGCTCCAGTAAATGCTAATTTACTTCCAACGCTTTGATCTTCAAATTTTGGCCATAATATACCAGGTGTATCTAATAAATAAAGTCCTCGTTTCGACTTCAACCATTGTTGTTTTTTAGTAACTCCTGGTCGATCACCAGTAATAGCTACTTTTTTATTTAATAAATGATTTAATAAAGTTGATTTCCCAACATTAGGGATTCCAATACACATGGAGCGAATTTCCGAATTCTTAATGCCTCGATCACTGCGGTTGGATAGCTTTTCCGCTAAAATTTCTTTTGTCTTCTTTAAGATAATTACTTCTGTGGAAGGTTCCTTGGAATTCAAAGCAATTGCATATTCACCACGGCTCTTATAATATGCTAACCAATTTTTGGTTTCTTTTGAATCAGCTAAATCGGCTTTGGTTAAAATTAAGAGATGCGGTTTATCCTTAATGACTTCTTGTATCATCGGATTTCGAGATGATTCCGGAATTCGAGCATCAACTAATTCAAAGACGATGTCAACTAACTTTAATTTTTCTTCAACTTGACGAATGGCCTTCGCCATATGTCCGGGATACCATTGAATAAGTGGCATTTTATCTCTCCTTTATTCTTCACTTGCTAAATAACGTTGCCAAGCTAAATCAAAAATTGACATAGCTGGCACATATGATCCATTTAATTCTAAATATTTACTTATTTCATCAAAATCTTCTGATTGTTTCGGAAAAGATTGATCTAAAAAAACATGATTAGCGAGTTCTTCCACTTCATCATTTGGTTGTGGATTACGCTGTGTCATTAAAAATCGGTAAAATGGTCTTCTCATTTAAACTCCTTTTATTTACTTACATCTGGAACATTAATATTAAATTTAAATTGTTGATGATTAATATCTACTTTATCAGCAGTAAATGTTACTTTATTGTCAGTCTTAATTTTATTTAATGCTAAATAAATGGCATTATTATCAATTTCAACCCATTTTGGTAAACTATAATTTTTATCAATATAATTTAAGACCATCTTAGGTGATAAAGCTAATGACCCCACTGATAAACTATGAGCCTGCAATTTGATATTTCCATTTGAGGTAACACTAGGAATCATAGTCATGGCATAATCCATTGGCTTACCTAAAATTTCAATTTTTCCTTTAATGATGGCATATTTCTCACCTACTACAAATTGATAAGAAAAACTATCATTATCTTGATATTGTTTTAAATAAGCGGCACTTAAATTATTTAATTGCTTTTTAGATAGCGTAATAGGAATATGATCATATTTTTTGGTAACATTAGCCTCATCATGATAATGAGGTGGCGTACCAAAAGACGCAAAAATAATGCCTGACAAAAATATGGCTAATAAAGTTAAAAAGCCCCATTTCCAAATTCGATAGATTGCTTTATTCATTTACTTTTCACCTGTTAAAAAATCTTTTTGCTTTAACTGTTGGTATATTTGCTTAGTCATAAAATTATAGCCTTTATCATTCGGATGAAAATGATCAGCATTTGATAAATAATTGTTCTTCTCTTTACTATTATTTTGTTGTTGATCGAATTCTTTGCTATCAATCATTGTCTCATTGGTATCATCGCTACTTTGTTTTAATTTAGATAATTGTTTGGCAGTTTGAAACTGTCCATTTGATAAACCATTGATATCAACAAAAGTTGCATTTTGATAACCGTTAATCGTAGCCGTTGCGGTATCATTCATCGTTTTGATAGAATCCGTAATCATAGTAACATTGGGAAAATAAACAAAAACTGGATTATATACGCCAACCATTACTAATCTAATCTTGGGATTTAATTTACGGGATAAGTCAAAAATTTGTTTTAAATTATTTTGATAAGTCAGACTAGTTTTATTTACCGCAACTTTAACTTCACTAGTGGGACTTTGCGCATTCTTTTGTAAAGTTTGTAATAAGTCATTCCCACCAGCCGTTAAAATTAAAATATCACTGCTCTTAACTTCAGCTTGGAGGGCTTTCGACCGTTTTAACCGTTTTAAAATTTGGTCGCTGCGTTCACCACTAACACCAGCATTATACATTTGGACATGAGAAACTTTGGTATCTTTAATAATTTTATCCTTTAATCTTTGTTGATAACCATTTAAATCTTTCGTGTCACCAACACCTTGAGTTAATGAATCGCCTAAAGCAAAAACACTTAATGGTTTAACACGTCTTACTCGGCTAACCGTTTGTGAATTCGTCGAATTGGTAGTTGGATGTTTAAAGAATCCCAAACTAAACAGCAAAGCTACAATAATTAAAATAAATATAACTACATTAACCATTGAGTTAAAAATAGTCTTTTTCAAAATAAAAACTCCTCTAAAAAATTAGGGTTACAACCAAAATTGGCTCTAACCCTAATCGAATTAAATTAATCTTCGTAATAATACGTTAAACAAAATGCGCCTACCCCAGTATGGGTTGCAATAATGGGTACCGTTTCTCGAACCACAATTTTATCAGCTGGGAAGAATTCACCAATATGTTCTTTCATATCATCGACCATCTTAAAAGCATCAACATGAGAAATACCAACTGATTGAATATTTGGCTTAGATTGCATCTCAGTATAAATGTCATTCCACAACTTCTTCATAGCTTTCATACCACGAACTTTATTAACGACTTCAAGCTTACCATCTTTGACTTGAAGTAAAACTTTAATATTTAATAGTCCGCCTAACAAACCACTAATTTTACTGAGGCGGCCACCTTTAACCAAGTTTTCCAAGTTAACTACTGCTAGATACAAGGTTGTATGATCTCTGATATCGGCTGCTTTTTTAATAATTTCTTCTTTGCTTGCTCCAGCTTGAGCCATTTTGGCAGCTGCTAAAACTTGAAAGGCCATTGCTCGGTCAGTTACTTGACTATCAATCACAGTAACATCTGATTTACTTAAATTGGCGGCCTGTTGGGCAGTTTGGAAAGTCCCACTAATAGCAGACATCATATCAAAACAAATAACACTGCTGCCATCAGCTCCCAATTCATCAAACTTCTCAACAAATTTACCTAAAGGTGGTTGGCTCGTTTTGGGTAAAGTTTTTGATTCTTCCATCTTGTGAATGAATTCTTCACTTGTGATGGTTTCGCCTTCCACATAAACAGTATCATTAATCATAACACTGAGTGGAATAATTGAAATATTATATTTTTGGATTTCTTCTTCTGTCACCCCGCAAGAAGAGTCTGTCACAATTTTAATATTAGCCATTATTTCACACTTTCTTTTCATGTATTTATAAATTATTATATTTCATTATACCAAATATATGTTGTTAATTTAATTTTGAAAATGAAATTTTAAAAAAAGAAGTCTCAATTAAGAGACTTCTCATTATTAAGCATTTAAAATTTTATTAAGAAAATCTTGTGTCCGTTTATTTTTAGGATGTTCAAAGACTTCCGTTGGGGTTCCTTGTTCCATGATATTACCATCAGCCATGAATACAACCCGATCAGCTACTTCTTTAGCAAAGCCCATTTCGTGCGTAACCACTACCATGGTCATCCCATCTTTCGCTAAAGTCTTCATAACATTCAATACATCCCCAACCATTTCAGGATCAAGAGCTGAGGTGGGTTCATCAAATAAGATTACATCTGGTTTCATCGCTAAAGTTCTTGCAATGGCCACTCGTTGTTTTTGACCACCAGATAATGAATGTGGATCTGCATCAAACTTATCTTCCAAGCCAACTTCTTTTAACAAGCTATGAGCTAAAGTATTTGCTTCTTCTTTCGTAAACTTACCTAATTCAACTGGTGCTAACATAATGTTTTCACCAACAGTTAAATTATGGAATAAATTAAAGTGTTGGAAAACCATTCCAATTTTTTCACGAACTTCATTAATATTGATACTTTTATCACTTAAATCATGACCATCAACAATAATTGAACCACTGGTAGGTTCTTCCAAATTATTCAAAGTCCGAAGTAAAGTACTCTTTCCAGAACCAGAAGGACCAATTAAAACCACAACTTCATTGTTTTTAACGGTTAAATCAATGCCTTTTAAAACATGGTTTGAACCGTATGACTTTTGTAAATTGTGTACTTCAATTTTATTTTCCATTATTTTATCCTCCGTTCAATCCAGTTTGAAATCCAAGTAAGAATTGTAATAATGATTAAGTAAATCAAAGCAACCATTGTCCAAATCTTAAATCCTTCAAGATTACGGGCAATGATAATCTTACCAGTTTGTGTCAATTCCAAAATACCAATAATTGAAAGAATTGAAGTATCCTTCAAGGTAATAATAAATTGGTTAATGAACGATGGCACCATAATCTTCAAGCCTTGAGGTAAAATGATTTTACGCATAGCTTTCCCATATGGCAATCCTAATGAACGCGCTGCTTCCATTTGGCCATCATCAACAGCGGCAATTCCACCTTTTACGAACGCTGCAATATAAGCTCCTTCGTTTAACGTCAAGGTAATAATACCAGCAATAAAGGCTGGAATCTTTTGTCCAATCACGTTTGGAACCCCTGTATAAATAAATAAAGCTAAAACAAGTAAAGGCAAGCCACGGAAAATGTAAATAATAGTAGATGATACTCCGTTAGCAAATTTATTAGGTACCACGCCTAACAATCCAATTAGAATACCAAAAATTGTAGCAAATACAATTGAGACTACTGTTAAAATAATAGTTTCTTGCAAACCTTTTAATAAAGCAGCTTTATTTTGTTTCCAAAGTCCGATAAAACCATTATCAGTTTTATTTTCTTTAGCCGCTTGAATAGCAGCTTTACCTAAATAGCGGTTAACAATCTTGTTATATTCACCATTAGCTTTAATGTCTTTAAAACCTTGGTTAAACTTCCGCAACAATTCTTGATTTTGACCCTTTTTAACTGAGAAACCGTATGCTCCACCTTCAACCGAGTCACCAGCAATTTTAAGTTTTGCGCCAGTTCTGATTGCATATTGCATAACCGGTGAATCTTCAAAACATGCCACGGAATTACCGTTAACAACATCGTTATACATGTTATTAGAATCATCAAAAGTTACCGTTGAAAAGCCATATTTCTTCTGAACACTCTTAGCGTAATCACCAGCAGCAGTACCAGTTTTAATGGCTACTCGCTTGCCTTTTAATTGTTTAAAAGTATTAATTGATGAATTTTTACCAACTGCCATTACAATTCGTTTAGAAAAATATGGCGTTGAAAAGTCCATTTTTTGTCTTCTTTCCGGCGTAATAGTTGTTCCAGCAATTACACCATCGATTTGACCAGCATCTAACGCTTGGACCGCCGCATTAAATCCTAATGGTTTAATATTGACTTTGATATGTTGGTCTTTAGCAACTGCATTCATAATATCAATATCAATTCCAACATATTTGTTATCATTATTGGCAAATTCAAATGGTGGATATGTAACATCTGTTCCAATCTGATAAACTTTTTGATTTGCTTTGGCATTACCAGGAACCGCTAAACCGATTACCATTAATAAGCCAAAGAATAAACTTAATATACCAATTTTTATTTTGCTCATGGTATCCTCCTGAACTGTTAGTTAACTAACATTAAAAATTAAGTAAAATATTATCATGTTTTTCTAATTAATAAAAGTATATAAACTTATATTTCACAAATTATTCGTGAATCCATGTTTCAAACGTATGATTTAAATCAACATTGTCCGTTAAAACCGAACTTTTATTAATTAGTTTAAATCTTTCAGGACTTATATGAGGCGCAAAGGTATCACAATCAAAGTTTCCTTTAATTTTAGTGACATATAGTTTATCAGCCATATCAATAAAATGGTCATACAAACTAGCCCCACCAATAATAATAAATTCTTGATTGGGATTATTTACTAATAATTCTTTAATCTGATTCATACTTTCGATGGGTTTAACATTTTCCGGTAATTGGTCAACATGATGCGTTAAAACAATATTTTCTCGTTTTGGTAAAGCTCTACCAATCGAATCGAAGGTGCTTTTACCCATAATAATTGAATGATTTAGCGTTTTTTCTTTAAAATATTTTAGGTCATCTGGCAAATGCCATGGAATTTGCTGATTCTTTCCAATTCCATGTTTTGCATCTTCTGCCCAAATCATTGAAAGCATCTAAATTCCCCCTCCCCCTAAACCGCTACAGGTGCTTTAATTGTTCCAGCTGGGTCATATCCTTCTAATACAATATCGCTTGGTTCATAATCAAAAATACTGTCATGAGTGACTTTAAATTTTAATTTAGGTGCTTTTTTAGGTGTACGGTTTAGTTGTTCTTCAACTTGTTTAATATGATTAGAATAAATGTGAGCATCACCTAAAGTATGAACAAATTCACCCACTTCCAGGTTACATTCTTTGGCAATCATATTAGTTAATAAAGCATAACTGGCAATATTAAATGGAACACCTAAGAAAATGTCCCCACTTCGTTGATACAACTGGCAACTTAATTTACCATCAGCTACATAAAATTGGAAAAGACAGTGACATGGTGGCAAAGCTGAACTTGGAACATCTTCAGGATTCCAGGCCGTCACAATCATACGACGCGAATTAGGATTATGTTTAATAGTGTCAATCACATCCGAAATTTGATCAATCGTTTCACCAGTACTTGTTTTCCAAGCTCGCCATTGTTTACCATATACATTTCCTAATTCACCATATTTTTTTGCAAATTCATCATCGTCTAAAATCATCTGACAAAATGTTTTCTTTTGTTCTTGATAAATTTGATTAAATTCAGAATCATTATTGGCTCGATGACCAAAATCAGTCATGTCAGGCCCGGTGTATTCATCACTTTCAACCCATTTTTTAAAAGCCCATTCGTCCCAAATATGATTATTGTGTTGCAATAAATACTTAATATTTGTATCACCTTTTAAAAACCACATTAGTTCACTTTTAATTAAACCAAAAGGAACTCTCTTTGTAGTTAAAATGGGGAAACCCTGGCTTAAATCAAAACGCATTTGATAACCAAAAGTACTCAAAGTTCCGGTATTAGTTCGATCCCCTTTTTGGTGACCATTTTCCAATACAAACCGTTCTAAATCTAAATATGGTTGTTCTAATTCCATCACTAACTCCTATTCATCAAAACTTTCTAAATATTCCCAACGTTCCATTTTTTGATTCAAAGTCTCATTGGTTTCATCCAGCTGTTTTTGTAATTCAGCTAATTTACCGTAATCAGCCGCATTTTCATTCATTTGTTGTTGCAAATCTTCTACTTTTTGCTCTAATTTATCAATATCAGATTCAATCGTTTCATATTCTTTATCTTCAGCGTAAGTTCGCTTCTTCTTTTTTGGCTTAGAAACCGGCTTTTCAATTGGTTTATTAACTTTTTTAGGTGTTTCGCGATTATTTTCATCTAATGACTGCAAATAATCACTAATAGTTCCAGTGTATTCTTGAACTACTCCATTACCTTTGAAAATTAGTAATTGATCACTAACCTTGTCCAAGAAATAACGATCATGAGAAACCGTTAAAATTGTTCCATTAAATTCTTTTAGATATCCTTCCAAAACTGTTAAGGTAGCAATATCTAAATTATTAGTTGGTTCGTCTAATAATAAGACATTTGGTTGTTCCATTAAGATTTTAATCAGATATAACCGTCTTTTTTCGCCACCAGATAATTTTTTAATTAATGTACCATGCATTTGCTTCGGAAAGAGGAATTGTTCTAATAAGTTAGTAACACTAATCTTCTCACCATTTTTTTGAACCACTTCTTGTCCAATTTCACGTAAATAATTAATGACTCGCTTATCATCCGGAATCGG
>X285_Short_beaked_Echidna__coassemble_532_pt1 | contig 16037 bp, 10 predicted proteins | sample X285_Short_beaked_Echidna__metabat2_high_PE_004 | metagenome-assembled genome bin X285_Short_beaked_Echidna | reverse complement strand
TTTTAAATCTTAAAAAATTGAAGGTTTTATATTGAGCTAAAGCTTGGTATAAAGCCTTTTTAATTTTTTTGCAGTTATTTTTAAAAAAACTATTGCAAAAAAAGATGATATTAGATATACTTATTAAGTCGGTTAGTTCTGATGACTTAATTGATTTGATAATTATTTTTAAAATAATTTCAAAAAAAGCTTGCATTTAAGTTTTAAATCAGTTATTATTATTAAGTCGGATAGATAAGACGACAACTTAATGATTTTGGAAGGGTAGCGAAGTCTGGCTAAACGCGGCGGACTGTAAATCCGCTCCTTCGGGTTCGGTGGTTCGAATCCACTCCCTTCCACCATATTGGGCTATGGCCAAGCGGTAAGGCAACAGGTTTTGATCCTGTCATGCGCTGGTTCGATCCCAGCTAGCCCAATGTTTAAACTTCATTCTGAGTGAATGAAGTTTTTTTTGTATTGTAATTTAATCTTAATCAGCTTATGATGTAGCTAAAGATGAAAGGTGGTTTTGTAGATGAGTAAGGCAATTATTTTGTATTATTCTAATTCTGGTAGTACACAAAAAGCAGCTGAACTAATAAAAGATAAAACAGGTGCTAAATTGGTGAAATTTACTTTTAATCCTGCTTATCCTAATGAATTTGATAAATTAAAAGATATTGTTGAAAAGCAAGAAAAAGGAAATATTATTCCAGAAATTACGAATGATTTAAACTTAAAGGATTATGAAACAATTTATTTAGGTTTTCCAACTTGGTTTGAGCAACCACCAATGTTCATTAAAGGCTTTTTAGCTAATCATGAATTAACAAACCAAACAATCATTCCATTCACAACAAGTATGAGCTCTAGTGCTGATATTCACGATAAATATCTTAAAGAATGGTCTAACAATACAGTAAATCTAAAACCAACTATTTCTGGAAATGACTTAAATAGTTTAGAAAAACAACTATAAAATTGAACCACAAACATTTATTTACTTTTCGTAAGCAAAATGTTTGTGGTTCTTTTATTAATACACTATACTGAAGACGTTGAATAAATGATATAAAAACGGAGGGATATTATGATTAAGGCAAAAAATGTATTTATTGGTTTTGGTAAAGCTGCTAAAACCTTAGCTTTTCAAATGGCTAAAAAGGGAGAATCAGTAGTTGTTATTGAACAATCAGACCAAATGTATGGTGGAACATGTATCAATATCGCTTGTATTCCATCAAAGTTTTTATATGAGTTATCAAGCAAGCCTAAATTAGGCAGTCTAAAAGACAATTTTCATAATGCAATGATGAAAAAGCGTGGCTTAATCGGTAAGTTACGTTACAGTAATTTCCATAAGCTTTCAGATTTAAATGATGTTAAAGTTTTGAATGGTAAAGCTTCATTTATTGATAAAAATACTTTGAAAGTTAACTATAAGAATGGAACTTCTGATACAGTTGAAGGCGAACGTATTTTTATTAATACTGGAGCTACTGCTTTTGTTCCTGATATTCCAGGATTGAAAGATAGTCCAAGAATGGTAACAAGTACAGAAATGTTAGATTTGGATAATTTACCAAAGGAATTAGTAATTATCGGTGGTGGATTCATTGGAATGGAATTTGCAACAACATTTACTAACTTTGGTTCACATGTCACAATTATTGAAAAAATGCCTAAATTTATGGGAAAATCTGATCCAGAAGTACGTGAAGCTGTTTTGGATAACTTTAATGAACAAGGTATTGATATTTTAGAGAATGCCGACGTTACTAAAGTTGTTGATCAAGGAACTCATTCAGATGTACATGTTGTTATTGATGGTAAAGAAAAAGTATTACCAGCCAATACTATTTTAGTTTCCATTGGCCGTCGTCCAAATGTTGCTGGCTTAGATCTTGAGAAGGCTGGCGTTGATTATAGTCCACGTGGTGTTAAAGTTGATGATCATTTGAAGACTAATGTTGATAATATTTGGGCTATGGGTGATGTCCGTGGTGGAGCTCAATTCACCTTTATTTCGCTTGATGATTATCGGATTGTTTATAATTCAATTTATGGCGATGCTCATAAATCATTACAAGAACAAGATGTTGTCCCACATACTGTATTCTTGACACCAGTACTCTCAGAGATTGGTATGACAGAAGAACAAGCTCAAGCTGAACACATTCATTACAGAAAAGCTAAGGTTTCTACAATGGGAATGCCAAAAGCTCATATTTTAGGTCATCCAAAGGGCTTCTTCAAGGCATTAGTTGGTGATGATGATCGCATTCTTGGAGCTACAATCTATGCCCCAGATGCTCAAGAAGTTATTAACATCATTAGTTTAGCTATGCATGCTAACTTACCATATCAAATGTTGCGTGATCAAATTTATGCACATCCAAGCATGAGTGAAGGTTTGAACAGTTTGTTTGGTGCAATTGAAGATTTAAAATAATTTAAATTAATAAATTAAAGGTTTCCTTTGGGGAGCCTTTTTTATTTTGGTATGATATGAGTATAATGTGTATAAAATCATTTAGGAGGTTTTACCATGAAGGTGGGATTTATTGGAGTCGGGAATATGGCTCGAGCAATTATTCAAGGGTTATTAAAGGATGATTTTCCTAGTGCTAATATTTTAGTACATAGTGCGCATAAAACTAGTTACGAACCATATGCTAAGCAATATCAGTTAACAGCTTTAGAAAGCAATTCTGCGGTTACTAAAGATGCAGACATGATTATTTTAGCCGTAAAGCCCTACATCGTTAAAGATGTATTGGAAGAGGTTAAATCTGAATTAAAATCTAATCAATTAATTATTTCGTTAGCATCTGGGGTAGCTATTAGTGATATTGAAGATATCCTAGGTTCAAGCACTCAACCAATTTTAAGAACTATGCCAAATGTCAATGTTGAAATCGGTGAAGGTATGATTGCTACGGTAGCTAATGGTGATTTAAATCAGGATCCATATCAAGCTGGAGTTAAATTATTAAATAAAATTGGTAAGACAATGGAAATTTCGGAAAAAGATTTTCCAATTTTCTCTGCTTTAGCTGGTAGTGCACCTGCGTATGCTTACTTGTTTATCGATGATTTATCCAGAGCAGGGGTTAAATATGGCTTAACTAAAAAGCAAGCGACTGAAATTGCTGCTCAAATGGTTAAAGGTAGTGCTGAAATGGTCATGGAGTCCAGTGAAATTCCTTATGCTTTAATTGATAAAGTTTCTTCTCCTGGCGGTACAACAGTTGCAGGATTATTAGCAATGCAAGCAGCAGGATTTGACCCGGCTGTTATTAAGGGAATTGATGCTACAGTTGCTAAAGAATTAGGAAACTAAATTTTAGTGATAAATAAAACAGTTAAGAGCGATATCATGACATCAAATAGTAAAAATGCTCCAATTTATATAAAAATTCATAATGATATTAAAAAGAAAATTGAGGCTGGCAAATGGAAAGTTGGACAACGAATTCCAGCTGAACGGGAGCTAGCCAATGTTTTTGGTGTTAGCCGTATGACCTTAAGACAAGCAGTATCTACTTTAGTTGATGAAGGAATTTTGGAGCGCAAAGCTGGTTCAGGAACTTACGTTGCAAGTCAAAAAGTGCAAGAGAAAGTATCTGGTGTAACCAGTTTTACGGATTTAATGGAAGCCCAAGGTAAAAAGCCATCCAGTAAGACGATTGCTTATCATGTAGGGGAACCATCGTTAAGTGAAATGGAACGTTTAAATATTGAACAATATGACTTAGTTTTACGAATGGAGCGAATTCGTTTTGCCGATGAAATCCCAATTTGTTACGAGACAGCTACCATACCAGAAAAAATAGTTCACAATTTTAGTAAGGCTGAAATTACTAAATCTTTGTATAATACATTAGAAGAAAAAGCTGGATTAGTAATTGGCCGAGCTGATCAAACGGTTTCGGCGATGTTAGCTTCGGAAAAAGTAGCTGAATATCTCGATATTAAACGTGGGGATGCAATTCTAAGATTGCACCAGTTATCTTATTTACAAGATGATACACCTTTTGAGTATGTAAGAACCCAGTATGCTGGTGAACGATTTGAATTTTACTTAAAACGCTAAAAAAGACGGTTTTTATAAACCGTCTTTTTTATTATTGTTATTTAAAAAAGCTTGAATTAAGAATATGGGTAAAACGATTTGGCGCTTAATACGTTTAGGGTCAGTTAATAGGCGATATAGCCATTCGATATTATGATTTTGCCAGAATTTTGGCGCTCTTTTGACAACGCCAGAAAATACATCAAAGCTACCACCAATTCCTAACCAAATTGCGTTAGTAGCTGATAAATTTCGATTAATAAAATTTTCTTGTTTCGGAAATCCGGTGGCTACTAAGACAATATCCGGGTGAGTTTGCTTAATACTAGTTACAATTGATTCTTCTTTGGAATAATAACCATTTTGATAGCCCACTATCTTAATGTTTGGGTAATCTTTATTAATTTTTTGAACGACTTTTTTAATTACATTTTCTTTACTACCTAATAGATAAATCTTTAGGTGATTCTGGTTAGCTCTTTTTAAGAGAAATTCGAAAATATCATAACCAGTTATTCGTTCTGGCAAATGTTGCTGCTGAAAAAGAGAAGCTTTGATAATTCCAATGCCATCCGCCACTAAGTAGTCAGCCTTTTTGATTTTTTTAGCATAGGAGGGATGTTTTCTGGCATACATAATAATTTCAGGATTAGCAGTAACAATAAATTTGTTCTTCTTTTCACTGATATCTTTTTTTAATACTTCAAAAAAAGCTTTTTTTCTAATATTTAAAAAATTAAAACCTAAGATATTTACGTATTTATTATTGGACATGATTTAATTAACTTTCTAATGGATGATGATTGGTAAAATTACGACAGTATTCATTAATACATGGGCAATCATAGAAGTTTGAATCTTACCAGTTCGATAGTATAAATAACAAAAAATTAATCCCATTGAGGTGTATAACAACAAATGACCATCATTATGCATCAAAGCAAACAAAATACTCGACAAAACCGCAATAGTTAAATAACCAATTTTACCACGAACATTTGTTATTTGAACTAGATTACCAAATAAAACCCGTCGAAAGATTAATTCTTCCATAATAGGGGCGCCAAATGAAATGGCTAAGACAAACCATGGATTTATTTTAGCTAAACCAATAATTGTGGTAGTATTTTGAGAATTAGGATTTTGTCCCAGTTTAATAGTAATAAAATTAATAAATATTTGAATAAATAATACTAAACCCAATCCTAAAATGCCCCATAGGATAGTAGATAACCAATTAGTTTTGTTTTGTTCTATTTTATTTTTATATTTACTATGAAAGTTGATAAAAATTAAAATTAAAGCACCCAACAGATAATCAACGGTTTCAACCATGATAAACTTACCTTTAAGTGGCATAAATAAATTAATAATACTTGGTGCTAAGAAAATAATAAAATAGGTTATTAGACTAGTTATTGATGTTTTAGTTAGTTTCATAAAAGTTCCCCCTCATTGTTGATATTGTATCATATCTCCTTCTTTAAATTTATTTGGTTAAAATTGGTCAAAAACCTTGCAATCTTGAAAAATCATGATATAGTTAAAAATGTAGTTAGCACTTAGGAGTTAAGAGTGCTAAAAATATTAACAGTAATGTTTAATTTGGAGGGATTCACGTGTTAAAACCATTAGGAGATCGCGTTATTTTAGAAGCGCAAGATGAAGAAGAACAAACTGTTGGAGGTATTGTTCTCGCAAGCAATGCTAAAGAAAAGTCCCAAACAGGAAAAGTTGTCGCTGTTGGTGAAGGAGCCGTTTTAGATAACGGTCAAAAATTACCAATGAACGTTAAAGTTGGCGATACTGTAATTTATGATAAATATGCTGGAACTGAAGTTTCCTATGAAAGTAAAAAATATTTAGTTGTCCATGAAAAGGATTTAGTCGCTGTTGTCGATTAATTAAATAATAAGTGTTGAGGGGTGTTAATAAATGGCTAAAGAAATAAAATTTTCTGAAGATGCACGTACAAAAATGTTAAAAGGTGTTGATCAATTAGCTGATACAGTTAAATCAACAATTGGTCCAAAGGGTCGTAATGTTGTTTTGGAACAATCATACGGTTCACCTACAATTACTAATGATGGTGTTACAATTGCTAAGTCAATTGAACTTAAAGACCACTTTGAAAATATGGGTGCTAAATTAGTTTCTGAAGTTGCTTCAAAAACTAATGATATTGCCGGTGATGGTACTACCACTGCTACAGTTTTAACTCAAGCAATTGTTAATGAAGGTATGAAGAACGTTACTGCTGGTGCTAACCCAGTTGGTATTCGTCGTGGTATTGAAAAAGCAACTGCTAAGGCTGTTGAATCATTACACAAGATGTCTCATGATGTTAAAACAAAAGATGATATTGCTCAAATCGCTTCAATTTCATCAGCTAACCCTGAAGTTGGTAAATTAATTGCTAATGCCATGGAAAAGGTTGGTAACGATGGTGTTATTACAATTGAAGAGTCACGTGGGGTTGATACAACTCTTGACGTTGTTGAAGGTATGCAATTTGATCGTGGATACATGTCACAATACATGGTAACTGACAATGATAAGATGGAAGCTGATTTAGATAATCCTTACATCTTAATTACTGACAAGAAGATTTCTAATATTCAAGATATCTTACCTGTTTTACAATCAGTTGTTCAACAAAGTCGTTCACTCTTGATTATTGCTGATGATATTACTGGTGAAGCTCTTCCAACTCTTGTGTTAAACAAGATGCGTGGAACATTTAATGTAGTAGCTGTTAAGGCTCCTGGATTTGGTGATCGTCGTAAGGAACAATTGGAAGATATTGCTATCTTAACTGGTGGTACTGTTATTACTGATGACCTTGGCTTGAACTTAAAGGATGTTACAATTGAACAATTAGGTCAAGCAAACAAGGTTACTGTTACAAAAGATGATACAACAATTGTTGAAGGCTCTGGTGATAAAGATAAGATTGCTGAACGTGTTGCTACAATTAAACAACAAATCAGTGAAACAACATCAGACTTTGATAAGGAAAAATTACAAGAACGCTTAGCTAAGTTATCTGGTGGTGTAGCTGTTATCCGTGTTGGTGCTGCTACTGAAACAGAATTGAAGGAAAAGAAGTATCGTATTGAAGATGCTTTGAATGCTACTCGTGCTGCTGTTGAAGAAGGATTTGTTCCTGGTGGTGGTACTGCTCTTGTTAATGTTATTAAAGATTTGGATGACATTAAAGCTGAAGGTGACGAATTAACAGGTGTTAAGATTGTTCGTCGTGCTTTGGAAGAACCAGTTCGTCAAATTGCTGAAAATGCTGGTGAAGAAGGTTCAGTTATTGTTACTAAGTTGAAGGAACAAAAACCTGGATTTGGTTATAATGCTGCTACTGATGAATGGGTTGATATGGTTGATGCCGGAATCGTTGATCCTACCAAGGTAACTCGTTCAGCTCTTCAAAACGCTGCTAGTGTATCAGCCTTGTTATTAACAACTGAAGCTGTTGTAGCTGATATTCCTGAAGACCATCCTGCACCTGCTGCTCCACAACCAGGTATGGGCGGTATGATGTAAAGTTAAATTAAATATTGATTTATAAGACGCTTGAAGTTCATTTCAAGCGTCTTTTTTTATTTTAAATTAATTAACTGCTAAAATGACTAAGTAGGAGGTGTGACATGACAACTATTAATCTGTTAGTGACATTAAATGAGAAATATTTGGCACCATTAAAAACAGTTTTAACTTCAATTAAGTTAAATAATAAGCAGCAAAAGCTACATATCTGGCTGATACATCAAAGTATTTCCGATAAGCAACTTAATCTGTTAAATCGATTTATAAATCATCTTGGCTGGCAACTTACGACTAAAAAAGTTGAGCATGATTGGATACAAACAAAAATTGCAACAATCCATAACTATCCACCTGAAATGTATTTTAGATTATTAGCCGGTGAGATTTTACCCAATTCAGTTAAAAAAGTTATTTATTTGGATCCAGACGTATTGGTGATTAACTCAATTAAACCGCTTTGGGATTGGCCACTTAATAATGATATGATGGCTGCTGCGTCACACACTGGATTAGTGGATGTTGTGACACCAATCAATAACTTGCGACTCAATACGGAAGGTAAATATTATAATACTGGTGTGCTTTTAATGAATTTAGATAAAATGCGGCAAATAGTAGAACCTAAAGCTATCCAACAATTAATTGAAAGTCACCGTGAAATGCTAGTATTACCAGATCAAGATGTTTTAAATTACCTTTATGGTAAACACATTACTGAAATACCTGAAGAAATCTGGAATTATGATGCCAGAAAGTTCAATACTTACCAAATGCGTAGTTTGGGAGAGAATAATTTGCAATGGATTATGAAACACACTGCCATATTACACTTTGCTGGATCCCCTAAGCCCTGGGAAGTTAAGAGTGATTCACGGTTTACTGCTTTATATTTACAGTATGAGAATTGGGCCGAAAATATAGCGGCTAAATTAGCAATCAAATGAATTATTACAAGTTTATAACAGTGTTGGGATTTAATATGAATACCGTTATAATAGATTAGTAACTATAAATTATTACTAGCTAATTTTTTAAAATTAGAGTAAAATTCGTTTACATAATTTTTGAAATGGAGAGAAGAAATGTTTTCTTATTTGAAGAGAATTTTAATTGGGAAACCACTTAAAACTTTAGAAGAAAGCGGACAAGCTTTAACCAAGTTTAAGGCTTTAGCCCTCTTATCTTCTGATGCTTTATCATCTATCGCTTATGGTACTGAAGAAATTCTTTCAGTTTTAATTGTCTTATCAGCGGCAGCTGCTTGGTATTCACTACCAATTGTAGCAATTGTTTTAGTCCTTTTATTTGCTATTACAGTTTCATACCGTCAAATTATTAAGGCTTATCCATCAGGTGGTGGAGCTTATGTTGTTGCTAGTACTAACTGGGGAACGTCAGCCGGCCTAGTTGCTGGTGGTTCACTTTTAGTTGATTACATGTTAACTGTCGCAGTTAGTGTTACATCAGGTACTCAAGCGATTACTTCCGCTATTCCAGCTTTATCCAAATATCATGTAGCCATTGCGGTATTGATTGTTTTAGGAATTATGGCCTTGAATTTGCGTGGATTGCGTGAATCAGCCAGTTTCTTAACTGTACCGGTTTACTTATTTGTAGTCATCATTTCTATCATGATTGCTTTTGGTTTGTACAATATTGCAACCGGTAAGATTGTTTATCATGCTACTGCGGCTGTTGGTTCAGCTGTCCCCGGGATGACATTTGTCTTATTTATGCGGGCTTTATCATCTGGTTCTGCTTCATTAACTGGTGTTGAAGCTATCAGTAATGCGGTACCAAACTTTAAACGTCCGAGAAGACATAATGCTGCCGCAACTTTGACTATCATGTCATTAATTTTAGGAGTATTCTTAGCCGGTATTACCGTATTAGCTTATTATAGTGGTATTACACCTAATAATTCTCAAACAGTACTATCTCAAATTGGAATTGCTGTCTTTGGACATGGTGTAATGTTCTATGTTTTACAATTATCAACTGCGCTTATTTTAGCGGTTGCTGCTAATACTGGATTTTCAGCTTTCCCAATGTTAGCTTATAACTTAGCTAAAGATAAGTTTATGCCACATGCCTATATGGATCGTGGTGATCGTTTAGGTTATTCTAACGGTATTATTTCCTTAGCTGCTGGTGCAATTATTTTAATCTTGATTTTCGGTGGTAATACAGGATTATTGATTCCGTTGTATGCTATTGGGGTTTTTGTGCCATTTACTTTATCACAGTCAGGTATGATTATTCATTGGCGTCGCGAACGCGGTAAACATTGGATTTTAAATTCAGCTGCGAACTTCTTAGGAGCCTTATTATCTGCTATTTTAGTTGTTTGTTTATTATTCTTACACTTTAGTAATGTCTGGCCATACTTCATTGTAATGCCATTATTACTCTTAATGTTCTATCGTATCAAACAACACTATGATGAAGTGGCTGATCAACTTCGCGTAGTTGCAAAAGGTGAAGTTAAGCTACATGACTATGATGGATCAACGGTTATTGTTCTAGTAAGTAATGTTACTCAAGTTACTTCGGGTGCAATTAATTACGCTCGTTCCATTGGTGATTATGTTATCGCTATGCACGTTTCATTTGATTCTGATCCAAAGAAAGAACATAAGACTGCTAATGAATTTAAGGCTGAATATCCAGATGTTCGATTTGTTGATATTCATTCTTCATATCGTTCAATTACAAATCCAACCTTGCGTTTCTGTGATGTAATTGCAAAACGAGCTGCTGAGCGAAACTATACAACAACCGTGTTGGTACCACAGTTTGTACCTAAGAAGCCATGGCAAAACATTTTGCATAACCAAACTGGTTTAAGATTACGTTCTGCATTAAATTCAAGAGAAAATATTATTGTTTCAACATATAATTTCCATTTGAAATAATTAAGATAATAAAAATTAGTAGAGTCAATTCCAAGTGAATTGGCTCTATTTTTTTATGTAAAAAATTTTTTTAAAATGTGTATACAAATTTCTAAAACTGATAAATTGAAATTTATAAAATCTTAACATATTAACAATGAAACAGTTTACATCAAGGTTAACACCCTTTAGATTAATATTCTTTATCGTTTATCGGGGGGGGCAAATCTATTTGACATATTAAAAATATTTGTTGTAATATCTTTTTTGTTATTTAAAAGTACGAAATGTTTGCAAACTGACTACTAATATGGTAAGGGAGAGAAATTAAATGTTATCTAGAAATAATAACAAGCTTTATGCTCAAAAAATGAACAGAAAAGCTTTTCATTTTTCATTAAAGAAATTAAACATTGGTTTAGCTTCAGTTTTAGTTGGAATCGGGCTATATGCTGGGGTTAATTTAAATACACCAAATGTTATGGCTGATCAAACACCTGCAACTACTGCAACCGTAAGTAGTGCCGCATCATCAGCTGCCACAAGTTCAGCAGTAAATCCTTCTTCAGCTACAACTCCTGCTACATCATCTGCCGCTACAAGTGCCGCAAATAGCAGTGCTGCAACATCAAATGCTACAAGTTCAGCTGCATCAAGTGCTACAAGTAATGCCACATCATCATCTGCAACTTCTTCAGCAACATCAAGTGCTGCATCATCAGCTGCTTCCAGTGCAGCTAGTTCAGCAGCATCATCTGCCGCAAGTGGTTCAGGATCTTTAATTCCGAACATTCCTGATTTGCCATTACCATCAACTAATAACAGTGATAGTTTAGCTAAAGATCAAAATTTAAATGGATATAAAGGATCTATTGTAAATTATCCTGCAGCTACTGCTGTTTCACCATTTGTTAATGATAATTTATTACCACATACTGCTGTTATTGGATATATTCCATCTGAATCGGAAACATACGCTTTGATGTATCAAGACAAAACATCTTCACGTTTTACTGTTTCAAAGAGTATCAATGACAGTGATCATTTAAATTATCGCTGGATGGGTGGTTATTATGGTCAATGGACCCCTGAAGTTTCAGCCGGTGGTCGCATCGAAATGTACACCTTAAAAGGTGGTTTTTATGATGGTAAATGGTTTGATATTAAAACGACGGTTGATTTCCCAGAATATAAAGGCTATGTATTAATGAGTGGCCGTGATTTCTTGGAACCTGCATCAGCTCGTGCTACTGCTACTTATGAATTTTATGTTCACAACGATGGTGATGATGATGCTAAAGCTTTAGACCAAGTGATGGATACTAAGAGTTATCACGATTGGATGAATTTCTTAGCTACTCGTCAAAAAATGACTATTAGTGGAGCGTGGGGCTTCTATGATATGGATTCTACTAATAAGTCATTGTTATTCGATAAGAACAATATTGATCACCTTTACTATTCCAATACCCAAAAAGGTTTAGATCCTAAATATCAAATGGTTGTACGTGATAGTAAAACACAGGTTCAAGTAGTATCTTCACCAAAAAATGATAATGGTGATAATAATAATTTTGAACATATGTTAGAAGCAACTTTTAAGAATCAAGATCATTTCACTATTTATTCAACAGGATATCAATATGATACAACGGTTGGTTTTACTAAAGATAAGTTACTATTAGATCCATTACAAAAGTATGCTTATAGTAAGTCTGATAATCAATTAAACTTATATCAATATATGCCTTCACGTTTTAATACATTTGACTCGGATTTCTTACCAACTGGTGAACCAATTCCAATTAGTAATTTTCAAGAACAAATTATTATTAAAAACAAAGAATTTAATGATTTTATTAGTACAAGTTTAGATTCACCTGATGATAAAAATCATGAAGAATTTACTTTGAGTGATAAGACACCATTGATTCATGTTGGATCACAAGCTGATAATAATGATTCACAAAATACAAACTTTGTCATTACACCAAACAACTTAAATGATTCAACCCTTTATGACAAAGAGTTTGATTTACAATTGAACTTTAAGGTTATTCCAACTGTTGAACAATTAGAACAAAATAAAGACTTACATGATAAATTTATGAAGTTCTATTTAGCCAATTACAATAAAGACACTGATAGCATTGAAATTCCATTTGATTTAAAACAATACTTTGATGGTGTGGTTTCAGACGTCGCACAAAATCAAAACTTAAGCATTAAATTAAATCCAGATTTCAAGAATTATGTAGATTTACAAGTTCTTAAGAATCAAAAGATTGATGAATTAAAGGCACATGCTAAAGATGATGAAAATCAAATTAGCAAATTGCCTAACTTAACTGCTGATGAAATTAAGGACTTTAACGCAAAGAGTGAAGATGCTTTACAAAATGGCATTAAGAACATTAACGATGCCAACACAGTAGAAACTATTACTAGTGCCGAAAAAGATGGTGAAATTGCTTTAGACAAGATTTTAGCTGATGCCAAAGAACAAGATGCAGCTGAATTGCAAAATGCTAAGGCAAAAGCTAACGAAGCATTATTTGAAAAGACTTTGAATACTGATGAAGCTATCAATCAATTACCTGATGTTTCAATGCAAGAAAAGAATGCTGCTACACAAAGTATTAATCAAATTCGTGCTAATGGTAGTGAAGCCATTAATGGTTCAAAGACCATTAAAGATGTTAACGATAATTTAAATCGTGCTGAGCAAGAAATTGATGATATTTACAATTCTATTAAGCAAGAAGATCAAGCTATTATTAATGATGCTAAGAAGCAAGCTGATAGTGACATTGATAAGAAAGTTAATGATGCTGAAAATATTATTAACAGTTTGCCAGATTTAACAGATGATCAAAAGGCCAATGATTTAGCTGATGTTGAAAAAGCCGGTGATGAAGCTAAGGCTGCTATCGACAAAGCTCAAAATCCAAATGAAATTGATACTGCTAAGCAAACAGGTATTAATAACATTGATAAGGTAGTTGATCGTGCTCGCCAAGAAAATAATGCTAACCGTCTTCAAAAAGAAAAGAATGCCGCAATTGCTGAATTAACAGCTAAAGATAAGACAACTAATGCTTTAATTAAACAATTACCTGGTGTTTCAGATGCTGAAAAGAAAGCTGCTGAAGACAAGATTGATGCTGTTTTAGCTGACGGAACTAAAGCTATTAATAATTCAACAACTAAAGAAGATGTTGATAATAACTTAACTAAGGGTCTCGAAGCAATGGATGACATTTTGAATGGCATTCAAAAAGAAAATGACACAAATCTTGATAACGCCCGCGATGCTGCAAAAGCTGAAATTGATAAGCGAGTTGCAAATGCACAAAAGACAATTGATAGCTTACCTGATTTAACTAATGAACAACGAGCATTAGATGAAGAAGAAGCTTTACATGCTGGAGAAGTTGCTAAAGTTGCAATTGATGATGCTCAAAGCCCTGCTAAAATTAAGGATGCTCAATATACTGGTGATGTAAATATTGATGGTGTTGTTGATCAAGCTAAACGTGAAAATGCTGCCAATGCTTTGAACAAGGCTAAAGATAACGCTGTTAGCGCATTAAAAGATAAAGGTATCGATACTGATAAATTAATTGATAACTTAACTGGTGTTTCTGAAATTGCTAAAGGGGATGCTAAAGCTAAGATTGCTGATATTATTATCAAAGGTATCAAAGATATTGATGATTCAACTTCTGAAGCTCAAGTTGCTGATAGCTTAGACTTAGCTAAATCAGCTATTGATGATATTTATAATAGTTTACAAAGTACTCAACAAGCCGGTGTTAATAAAGTTAAACAAGAAGCAGACGATGATATTGATAATCATGTTAAAGAAGCTGAAAAAGAAATTAATGCTTTACCTAATTTAACTGATAATCAAAGAGCTAAAGATATTGCTGATGTAAAACAAGCTGGTGAAGATGCTAAGGATGCTATTAACAAAGCCGATAACGCTGATGATGTTAAGAAAGCAGACCAAGCTGGTATTTCAAATATCAATAAGATTGTTGATCGTGCTAAACAAGAAGATGCTGCTGATGCCTTACAAAAAGCTAAGGATGCTGCTTTAGCTGAATTGAAGCAAAAAGCGCTTGATACGGATGGCTTAATCAATAAATTAAATGATGTAACACCACAAGAAAAGGCTAAGGCTGAATCAGACATTGTTACTGTTGTAAACTTTGGTGATCAATCAATTAATGGTTCAACAACTGAAGCTCAAGTCGCTCAAAATCTTGCAAATGCTAAACAAGCAATTGATGGCATTTACAATTCTATTAAAGCTGAAAATGATAAGAATAAAGCTGATGCTGACAATAGTCGTGCCGCTGCTGCTAAGCAAAAATTAGAAGCAGACAAGGATGCTGCTGTATCAGCTTTGAAAGCTAAAGCTAATGCTACAGATGCTTTAATCGACAAGTTATCAGATGTTCCTGCTAAAGAAAAAGAAGGCGCTGAATCTAAGATTTCAGAAGTTGTAATTGATGGAATTAAGAACATTTACAATTCAACAACTGAATCCCAAGTAGCCAACAACTTAAACAAGGCTGAAAAAGCAATTGATGATATCTATAATGGTCTTGTTAAAGAAAATGATGCTAACCTTGTTAAAGATAAGCAAACATTTGCAAATAACATTGATAACAAGGTTAAGGAAGCCCAAAAGACGATTAATAGCTTACCTAACTTAACACCAGAACAAAAAGCCCAAGATGATTCAGAAGTTCAAAAAGCTGGTGATGCTGCTAAAGATGCTATTAATAAGGCTCAAACAACAGAAGATGCTAAGAAAGCTGAAACAACTGGCGATAATAACATCGACGATATTGTTAATAAAGCTAAACAACAAGATGCCGCTAATGCTTTACAAAAAGCTAAGGAAGATGCTCTTGCTGCTTTGAAGCAAAAAGATGCAACTACAGATACTGACATTAATGGTATGGCAGGCATTAGCGATGCTGAAAAGAAAGTTGCTGAAGCTCAAATTGATAGTGTTGTTAAGAATGGTAATAAAGCTATTAATGGATCAACAACTGAAGGTCAAGTAGCCGACAACTTAAACAAAGCTGAAAAAGCAATTGATGATATCTATAATGGCCTTGCAAAAGAAAATGCTGCTAACTTAGCTAAAGATGCTGATCTTAACAAGGCTAAGAAAGATGCTCAAAATAACATCGATAACAAAGTTAAGGAAGCCCAAAAGACAATTAATAGCTTACCTAACTTAACACCAGCTGAAAAAGCCCAAGATGATTCAGAAGTTCAAAAAGCTGGTGATGCTGCTAAAGATGCTATTAATAAGGCTCAAACAACAGAAGATGCTAAGAAAGCTGAAACAACTGGCGATAATAATATTGATAACATTGTTAATAAAGCTAAACAACAAGATGCCGCTAATGCTTTACAAAAAGCTAAAGATGATGCCAATAAAGACATCAACAAGAAGGCTGATGACGCTAACAAGGTAATCAATAACTTGCCAAACTTAACACCAG
>X285_Short_beaked_Echidna__coassemble_530_pt1 | contig 16147 bp, 14 predicted proteins | sample X285_Short_beaked_Echidna__metabat2_high_PE_004 | metagenome-assembled genome bin X285_Short_beaked_Echidna | reverse complement strand
ATTAATTTTAGGATAACTGCTATTTTTTCACCTTATTTTACCCGAGCCAAGAAATATTTTTTCTTACCACGACGAACAATTACAAATTTACCATCAAAATGACTACTTGGATCAATTTCATAATCTACATCAGTAATTTTTTCACCATTAATGCGAATAGCACCATTTTTAACATCTTCACGAGCTTGACGTCTTGATGATTCAAACTTTGTAGTATCAACTAACCATAAGATGATATTTTCTTTCTTATTTTCAACATCAACACTAGGCATATTCTTAAATCCTTGTTCAATTTCATGAGCTGTTAAATTAGCAACATCCCCAGAGAACAATGCTTTAGAAATATTTTGAGCTTCAACAACGGCTTGTGGTCCATGCACAAATTTAGTTACTTCTTCGGCTAAGCGACGTTGAGCCAAACGTTTTTCAGGAGCATCTTTAACGCTTTGAGCCAATTCTTCAATTTCTTCATGGCTTAAGAAGGTAAAGTACTTCAAGAATTTAACCACGTCGCGATCATCTTGGTTAAACCAGAATTGATAAAACTCGTATGGACTAGTCTTTTCAGCATCCAACCAAACATTGCCACCTTCAGATTTACCAAATTTAGTTCCATCAGCTTTTAATAACAATGGAATTGTAAGACCGTACACCTTAGCATCTTGACCTTCCATGCGATGAATCAAGTCAGTTCCAGCCGTAATATTTCCCCACTGATCACCACCACCAACTTGGAGTTGCACATCTTCATGTTTGTATAAATGAAGGAAATCAATTGATTGTAAAATTTGATAAGTAAATTCAGTAAAGGAAATACCAACTTCTAATCGGCTAGCTACAATATCTTTTGAAAGCATGGTATTAACATTAAATAACTTACCGTAATCACGCAAGAAGTCTAATAAATTCATCTTTGATAACCAATCATAGTTATTTACCATCCGGAAATTATCAGTTCCAAAGAATTGAACCATTTGCTTCTTTAGAGCTGCTTCATTATGGTGAACTTGTTCCATAGTTTGAAGCACTCGTTCCGATTTCTTACCAGATGGATCACCAATTGAACCAGTTCCACCACCAATTAAAATAACTGGTTTATGTCCGGCTAGTTGGAATCTCTTTAAAACCATAAAAGGAATCAAATGTCCAATATGCATACTGTCACCAGTTGGATCAATCCCAGCATATAAACCAATTGATTTTTCTTCAGTTAGCTTTTTCAATCCGGCTTCATCAGTTTGTTGATTAATAGCTCCACGCCAATTTAACTCATCAATAATATTCACTTGCTTATCCTCCTAAATTTTAACGGTAATAAAAAACGTCCCTTAACCTACTTAAAGATCAGGGACGAATTTTTCCGCGTTACCACCTTGATTTGAATCTATCAGATTCCACTTGGCATCGATAACGAGATGATCCGTTCATTAAACGAAAGCTCCGTAGTGTAATTCAATTAATAAATTAGTCTAGTTTTCATTCCCACTAGATTTCTAATGTCTAAATTATTAATCTACTAATCTACTTCATTGCTTCAATATCCTTGTTATTTTAACTAATTATGCTGATAGTTGTCAATTTTATTTAGCCAATTCATAAATGGCATGAGCGTAAATAACTGCTGCATTAACAATATCATCAATTTCCATATACTCATTTGCCTGATGCATTACATTTTCACGACCAGGGAATTGAGCGCCAAAAGCTACACCGCGTTTTAAAATTCGACCATAAGTTCCGCCACCGATAACCTGCTCGTGTCCCTTTTGACCAGTATGTTCTTCATAAATATCCAATAACGTCTTAACTAATGGGTCTTCTGGTGAGACATAATGTGGTGTTTGGACATGCCCGTGCAATATAACTTTAGCACTAAAATCAGCTAGGCTTTCGGCTATTTTGGTAATGATTTCATTGGCATTCGTTGCTTGTGGGTAACGAACATTAACAATAATATAACTAGGTTTACCCATCCGATAATGTAATAAATCAGGTGAAATTGTTAAATCACCCATTTTTCCATCATTAACATCAATGTTTAAATTATTACCACGCGAATCTAAATGGAGATAATCAGCAATCACCTTTAAATAGTTGCTTTCAACACGATCTTTTAAAAATAATGCTAAGAAAGTAGCAGCATTCAATCCCGCTTTTGGTTCTAAGGCATGAGCTGTTTTCCCAATTAAATCAAAATGAAGTTCTTTATCAGACTCTTCAATTGTTCCTTGTAAATCATTTTCAACTAAGAAATCTTGATATGCTTGCTTTAATTCTTCAATATCAACGCCATCATTATTGATAACAACAGCTTTAGCTTCACGAGGAATCATGTTTTCTTTAATTCCACTTTCAAAGGACTTCAACACTAAACTACCATTTGGTGTTTCGGCGGGAAGTTCAATTTTAAAGGAAGCAATTCCTTTTTCACCATTGATAATTGGAAATTGAGCATCAGGAGAAAAGCCAAAATCAGGAGTATCTTCTACTTCCATATAGCGATTCATCCCAACCCATTCACTTTCTTCATCAGTTCCAAAAATCAAACGAATCTTCTTAGAAACTGGTAATTGCAAGTCTTTAATAATTTTAAGACCTAAATAGGCTGCCATAGCCGGTCCTTTATCATCACTTACTCCACGAGCATAAATTCGATTGTCTTTGATAACTGGTTCAAAAGGCTTAGTTTCCCAGCCATCCCCAGCTGGCACTTCATCTAAATGGCCCAAAATTCCTAAAATTTCAGAACCATCCCCGTATTCAACGTGTCCGGCCACGTTCTCAATATTTTTAGTTTTAAAACCATCTTCATCGGCAAATTCCAACATTTTTTCTAAAGCTGCCTTAGGACCTGGTCCAAGAGGAGCTTGTGTTGTAGCGTGTTCAATATCTCTGGAACTATCAATTTTTAATAATTCCATTAATCGATCAAACATTTGGTCTTTTCGTTCTTCAACTTCTTTTTCCCAATTAACTGCCATAATAACCCACCTTTTTTTGATTTGATTACTACCATTTTATCACGGAATGGATTAAGTTAATTATCAAAGAACTTCAATTCACCTTTTTTAAAGCGCTGAACAATTGTTTCCCATCTAAAAATCTATCTTCTAAAAGTTCCTTAGCAATTTTATATTTGCCATCTTCGGGATAATACTCATCATTAGCCAAAGCTACCGTCTTCTAATATTTCTGGTTTTTGTATCATATAAGACCCAACACGTCCCAAAGCATCATTATCAAAATGCTCTCCTTCAATATAATAGTCGTGTCCATTAAATTGAAATCCAATTGGGTCTCCAATGTTAATAGTTTCTAATAAATCATCTAAATTTTGATCATTCCATGCATACTTAGCCATAATGCCCACTTTCTTTCCAATATTTTTTTACTTTATTGATTAGTCTTTTAAATTTAACTGCGCTTTCGGTATTTTCATCAGTATGTGGTCCAATATATCCCCGGTGAATATGCGGTAAAATTCCATTATGATTATTTAAACGGATTTACATTTTATAATCAAAAAATCCAACATAAGTTTAAAACCCACATTGGAAATTCACTAAATTATTTATTTTTTAAAATTCAACCAAATGATTAACCGGACCAAATTTATGTCCCACTTCAATCGGATGCGAAATAGCTGCTGTCACAAATTTTTTTGCTGTGCGAATCGCTTGTTCTAAGCTTTCACCTTTTGAAATTTCAGCCGTGATACAAGCTGACAACACATCCCCGGTTCCATTCACTCGATTGGTTTCAAAATATGGTTCACTCAACCAGAAATTTTTGCCATCTTCGAGCAAAACAAAATCACGAACCTCTTTTTGTTCACCAGGTTTATGAGGACCTTTTAACATCACATTTTTGGCACCCATATCTTGCAAAATATGAGCGGCTTTTACCATATCTGCATCATTTTTAATTTTGATACCAGTTAATTTAATCGCTTCATAAAAATTGGGAGTAATAACAGTTGCCAAAGGAACTAATCGCTTTTTCAATGTTTCAAAAGCTTCCTCTTCTAGCAACATTGCTCCATGCTTGGTTATAATTACTGGATCCAATACTAATGGTCCAAAATCATATTTTTGATAGTTTTTTACGACCGTTTCAATCATGGCACTATCAGCTAACATTCCCGTTTTGCTAGCTCTAATTTTAAAATCGTCAGCCAATGACTTAAATTCTTGATCCACAAAATCAGTTGGTAAAGCTTGGCTAGCTTGAATCCCATATGAGTTACCAGCAACGCAAGCAGTCATTACACACATTCCATGAACGTTGAATCTTTGAAACGTGTTCATATCAGCTTCCATTCCGGCACTTCCATCGCAATCTGAACCAGCAATCGTTAAAGCTTGAGGAAATTCGTTTGACATCTTAAATCACTCCTTATTTTTTAATATACTTAAGGATACCATAATAAAGCGCTTTATTTTGTTATTTATGTTGAATATTCTCGGCTACATTGACAAATAATTGTTGATTAATTCGTTTGATAATCGTTTTAACAACAATATTGTCTTCTTGGGTGATTTTTTTAGTTGTCATTAGAAAATTATTCCAATTTTTCATTAACTCATTAATTTCTTTAAATGGTAATTTTTCGAACAATTCACTATATTTAAGCAAACTTAATTTTAGATTTTCCTGTGAGGTTTTCTCTGGGATAAATTTTGAGAAACGTTTATTATCTATTTTTTGTGGCACAAACCCAACAGCCTGTAAAAAATCACCATTGCGATCAGCTTGCCAAGAATATAAGTCATGCTGCCAAAAACCAGGGGCAGAACTTTTTATACTAATTTGTGGCACCATATGTTCACCAATCATGACAAATGGTGATAGTGCTGGACTTAATTCGATGACTGATAATTGAATTTTATTTTTATTAGTTTTTACTCCAGGACTATCAAATAATACAACCTGAACATTCTCTAATTTTTTTGCATTAAACAAACTATTAATTAATAAACTAGCCCCAACTGAATATCCGGTTAATATGAATTGTTTGTTTTTTTCTATATTTTTTTCTATATATGTATTTATTTTTAAAATAGTTGATTTAAAATCACCAGTTAAAAATTGTAAATCCTTTTGCCATGATAATAAGGTCCCGGCATGACTTCCCACCACAATCACATTGGCATGGTCACTTATTTTAAAATTAATTAATTTTATGTCATCCGCTAATGAAATAATGTCAATAACTTCGACATCAGCATAGCGCTGACTCTCCACCATTTGATTAATTAAATTAAAATCAGATGGCAACATTAAATCGTTTACTCCACTATCATCATTTAGCATGTTCACTAAGGCATTTAATAACAGATTGGATTCATCGCGATATTTTTCAATCGGTAATGTTGCAACTCGGTTAAAAGCAGCTAAATCTAATTGTAAAATATGCTGGTCATTTAAATAATCGTGTTCATTTAAGAAATTTAAAAGAGTTGTCATATCATTAAAAATCCTCCACAAATTAAATAAATCGTATCATTTCCGTGAGAACACCGTCAACATCAGCCTTGAAAATACAATTAGCTGCTAAAAAAGCTTACAATTAGTAAAGGAGGTGGTAATATGCAAAAAACAATTTTAATTTTAGGTGCCCATGGACAAATTGCTCAATTAGCTGAGCAAGAATTTATTGAACAATCAGAATATCAATTAAAGCTTTTCTTACGTAGTGCTAGTCGAATGGAAATTAACTATCCTAAACGGGAAACATTAATTGAAGGCGATTCAACTAATTTAGCTGAAGTAAAAGCTGCGATGAAAGGCGTTGATGCAGTTTATGCTAATTTAGGTGGCGACAGTATTGTTGAACAAGCTAAAGTAGTCGTTGAAGCTATGCAAGCAACTGGAGTTAAACGCTTGGTTTGGATCTCTAGTTTGGGTATTTATGATGAAGTCCCTGGCAAGTTTGGTATTTGGCTTAAAGGACAAATTGGTGAATATTTAAAACGTTATCGTGAAGCTGCCGATATCATCGAAGCTAGTGACTTGGATTATACAATTATTCGTCCTGCTGCATTAACTGATAAAGATGAAATTGACTTTGAAATTACCCAAAAAAATGAACCATTTAAAGGAACTGAAGTATCACGAAAGAGCATTGCTCATGTGGTAGTTGAAGTTATTAAAAATTATACTGAAGTCAAAAAATCAATTGGAGTTAATAAGCCTGGTACTGATGGTGATAAACCTGCTTGGTATTAAGGAAAAGAGCGTGAGAAGAAGCGGGTAAAGTCCGAGCGTAACATAGAATTTCAAGTTGTTGCTTTAGCAATAGCTTGGAATTTGTAGTTAGGCGCAGGACTTTGCTTCTTCGAGCACGTTTAAGGAAAAAAGCGTGAACAAAAGCGCTTAAAAGTCGTGGATAACCTAAAATTATGACATTGTGGGTGTAACCCATGATGGCGTAATTTGTAGTTATCATAGACTTTTGCTTTTGTGAACGCGTTTCAGAATATAGCGTGAAGCGTGAGAAAAGGCGGTTTAAACTTGAGCATAACCTAAACTGCTGACATTATGGATGAAATCCATGATGTTAGTAGTTGTAATTAGATGAAAGTTTAGTATTTTCGAATGATTTTACGTTAGAAAGGAACCCATTAATGACCAAAACTCAAAAAGCAATTGGTTATTTAAAAAACTTACCAATATCTAATCCAGATAGTTTAATTGAATTTAAAACCCCAATTGTTCAACCAACTGGCCACGATTTATTAGTTAAAGTATCTGCCGTATCAGTTAATCCAATTGATATCAGCATTAGATTAAATCAATCCGTAAAAACATCAAATCCTCATATATTGGGATTCGATGGTTGTGGAACTGTAATTGCGATTGGGTCACAAGTTTCTTTATTTAAACCTGGTGATGAGATTTTTTACGCTGGTGATTTTAAACGGCCGGGATCTAATTCCGAATATCAATTAGTTGATGAAAGAATTGTTGGTACAAAACCACAGTCTCTTTCATTTTCAAAAACTGCTGCCATGCCTTTAACATCATTAACAGCTTATGAAATATTGACAGAAAAATTAGGAATTATTCTTAATTCATCAAAATTACCAATGACTAGTTCCAATAAAACTATCTTAATTGTCAACGGTGCTGGTGGCGTTGGTTCAATCTTAATTCAATTAGCAAAATTAGCAGGATTAACCGTTATAGCTACAGCTCATGCTGATGATAGTGTTGAGTGGGTTAAAAAAATGGGTGCTGATTTTGTTGTTGATTATCAAAAAAATTTAATTTCACAAATCACCCGTGATTTATCAATTAAAAATGTAGATTTTGCAATTGATTTATTTGATATTTCAAAATCTTGTAATTCTCTTTGTGAATTAATTAAGCCCAATGGCAAGATTGTTGCGATTGGAAAAGAATCAAATCCCATTGATATCACTAAATTAAAACACAAAAGTGCTAGTTTTAGCTGGGAATGGATGTTTGCAAAGTCGTTTTATCAAACTAGCGATTTAATTAAACAGCATGAATATCTTAATATTATTAGCTCTTTAATTGATAGAAATTTGATAATTCCTACTGTTACTGCTGAATTATCACCTATTTCCGTTAATAATTTAAAAAAAGCTCATAAAATGATTGAATCCCATCATATGCACGGAAAAATTGTTATTAGTGATTGGAAATAAGATAAATCGCTTGCATTATCACTAAAAATCTCATATACTTGGGTTACTGATTAAAAGTAAGTAGATAAAGGAGATTTAAACTATGTCAAATCAATATTTAGATGCTATCAAAAAACGTCGTTCAATTTATGCTTTAGGTAAAGATGTTGCTCAAAGCGAAGATGAAATCACAAAACTAATTGAAGAAGCCGTTCGTCTTTCACCTAGTGCCTTCAACAGTCAATCTGTTCGTGCCGTAATTGTTTATGGTCAACAACATGATGAATTATGGGATGGAATTTTAGATATTTTGAAAACTCAAGTTCCTAACGAAGAAGCTTTCAAAAACACTAAAGCTAAAGTAGAAGGTGCTTTTAAAGCTGGTTTAGGTACTGTTTTATTCTTCACTGATACTGATGTCATCAAAAATCTTGAAGATTCATTCCCATTGTACAAAGATAATTTCAAGACTTGGGGCGAACAAGCAATTGGTATGGCTAATTTAAGCGTTTGGTCAACTTTAGCTGATGCTAATATTGGCGCTTCATTACAACACTATAATCCAATTGCTGATGATTTCATTGCTAAGAAATTCAATATCCCAGCTTCATGGCAATTAAGATCTCAAATGCCATTTGGTTCAATTAAGCAACCTGCTGGTGAAAAAGAATTCATGAGTGATGACGAAAGATTTAAAGTTATTAAATAGAGCGTGAGCAAAAGCGGTTAAAAGCCGTAGATAAAATAAAATTAGGACGTTATGATGTAAATCATGGCGTCCTAATTTGTAGTTATCATAGGATTTTGCTTTTGAGAACGCGTTTCAGAAATCAGAGCGTGAGCAAAGACGTTCAGAAAACGCGGTTAACCTAAAAATACGGCATTATGGTTGAAGACCATGATGCTGTATTTTGTAGTTAACCAAGTTTTTTGGCTTTGAGAACGCGTTTCCAAATCAGAGCGTGAACAAAGACGTTTAAAAAACGTGGATAACCTAAAAATGCAGCATTATGGTTGTAAACCATGGTGCTGTATTTTGTAGTTAGGTGAATGCGTCAGATTCTTCGAACTCGTTTGGACTATTTAGTTTTTATAATGTACCAAAATTTCACTTTCTGTTATATAATTAACCTGTAAAAGAAAAGAAGCCCTGAGCGGTAACTCAAGACTTCTTTGGCAGAGCCATTTGAGATGGCAGCTAATATAATTTTGTTATATAGCCACTAGCTCGCTACAGCTAAGGTGGCTATTTTTGTATACTTTTGATAAACGTTACAATCTTATTTAATAAATCTAAAACATCATTTAGAAAACTAACTAAGATTACTAACGTAATAAAAGCAACCAAAAAGGTTAACCTCCTTTCATTGGAATTTTGATACTTTAGGGTTTTAACACCATAAGCACCACCTCCGTTAAAAGAGATTAACTGCCACCTCAACTTTCTCTGCGTACATAAAATTATACCCGAAAAAATTTTAATTTTTAGACTTGTAATTTAATAATATACATGATTAAAAATAGAGCGTGAGAAGAATTGCTATGACACTGAGAATAACCTAAAAATAGCTTGTTATGGTGAATACCATGGCAAGTTATTTTGTAGTTAGTCGAATGTGTCAGATTCTTCGAGGGCGTTTCAGAATCAGATTGTGAACAAACACGGATTGCCTTCGAGCATATCCTAAGATTATGGAATATCGTGAAACGATATTTCATAATCTGTAGATAGGCACAGAAGGCAGTGTTGGTGAGCGCGTTTTAAAATAGAGCGTGAGCAAAGCCGTTTAGGAAACACGAATAACCTAAAAAGTGGGCAATTGTCTAAATAATTGCCCACTTTTTGTGTTTTTCAATATTTAATTTTTAAATATCTCATTTTCATATTGTTGCCATACTTTATCTTCACTAAATTGCTCAGCACTTTGATAAGCTGCTTTACTCATCTTGGACCATTTAACATTATCTGATAAAATTTCGACACATTTTTCAATCATTTCAGCCAAATTATGAACTATAAAACCATTTTCACCATTTTTAATCAGATTTCTAATGCCATACCAGGTGTCAAATGAAACAACTGGAACTCCGTGACTCATGGCTTCTATCATCTGCATCCCGTGGGCTTCAGAAATCGAAGTATTTAATAAAATTTGACCCCGATTATAAAAATCATTCATATCATCTTTTTTTAAATAATTGCCAAAAATAACTTGTGAATCTAAATTTTGCATTCGAACTTCTTTTTTCATATCATCCAACAATTGTTGATTATTCGTATAACCGTGAAATTCCATTGTTGCTGTAGATAAACGTTGATGGATTCCCACGAAAGCTTGAAGTGTTACATCAGGTCTTTTATCATTTTCCAAACGGCCACTAAAAATAATTCGTTTTTCGTTTCGGTCTCTTAGCCAAACTGGTTTTTGCTCGAGCTGTTCATTAAATATGGCAATATCGCTCACAACTTTGACATTAAGATTTGAAAATTGCTGATTAAGATACGTTTTTTGTTCATCAGTAGCTACGATAATTCCCGTTATTTTTCCAACTTCCCCTTGTAAAACTGGTAAATAATTGAGATAAAATTCCTTTTTTTGATTTTGATGGCTTCCGTGAAATACAACCCATTTCTGTTTCACTAGTTTGATTTTAGCTAATATATCATCAAAATCACGGTAATCGGAATAAATTCCATCATTTTCATTAGCGATTTCATTTAAAAAGAAGGTAAATAAATCTTTTTCTTGCTCAAATTGATAATTTTTGCCATGATAATTCAACAATTTAAACATCGTAGGTTGTAATCTACCATCTTTATTCATAAAAATTTTGGTTAAAATGACCTGCCCTTTTAAATCCAAAAATTTTCTCACCGATAATTGACCATCTGGATGAAAATAATCCACTGATGACAAAAATCCACGATAATCATAATTATCGCAACGAACGATATTTTCAAACCGATCATAATATTGCACTGAACCCATTAACCCCACCGTTTCTGGCATCACATTAATTCGAGCTAGTACTCGGCCGGCCTGTGTAATTGTGAAATAATTAGGACTATGATCTACTAACTGATAATTTTTAAAATGTTGTTCAAAATAATCATGTACTGGATATTTATGGCGTTTTTCCTCGCTAACTCCTTGAAAATAATCGTACATATTTAGCACTTCATCGTACTTCAAGCCTAAATTTTCTGCATCTTTAGCCCAATAATAGTTATAATCCATCGTTGTATATTTAGCTGGGTGACCGTGGCGATTAAACAAAATAGTCCGATTGGCTTGAGAATGTTCAGTACCAGAATTATAAGTATAAATGTTTTTATTAATAAAGTACTCCATCATTCATCCCCCTTAGCCTTTAGCTGTGGCCATTTTTGCTGAGCATCGTTAATTAAAGCCTGCCAATCTTGCCATACTTGTTCATCAGAATAACGTTGGGCTGATTCATATGCACCAGTTGAATATTGTTGCGCTAATTTTTTATCACGTAAAACATCAATGATTGCTTGGGCCATTGCTTTATAATCATGATTAGGAACCACTCGACCATTTCTACCATCTTGGATAATTTCATTCGGCCCGTAATTCACATCATAAGTAAAACCAATTAATCCGTGTGCAATGCCTTCCATAATGGCTAGATTAAAGCCTTCCATTCGAGATGTTAATCCGTACATCATGGCTTTATTTTCAACTTCATCAATTTGATTAGTATATCCCTTAAAACTAACTACTTTTTCTAAATGATTTTCTGCAATAACTTTTTGAACTGCCTTTTTGGCTTGGTAATCATTGCTAGGGTCAGCATAACCGTAAATGTCTAGCGTGATTTGGGGAATAACTTTGTGCACCATTGCAATAGCTCGCACTAAATCATCCAGATGTTTTTCATAAGCAATTCGCGCAAAAACCACCATTTTACCAAAAGTCCGTTCATTAATTGGAATTTTCGGAGCATTTAATAATTTATCCGGCACAATCCCGACTGGAATAGTAAATAACTGAGCTTTCGGTTTAAATCTCGTTTTTACATCTTGATTTTGTTTATGTGTAGCACTAATGAACGCATCATACTCATCCATATGTTGCAAAGAATATTCATAATGTTGATTTAAAGCTGAATGTAATGGGTCATTTGAATCTACCGTCTGCGAATTATGTAAATGAATCACACGATAAGCAGGTCTCTTCAAATGTAATAAGGCCCAATCGGCTAAATGATTTCGATCCAAAATAAAGATATTAGGTTCCTTTTCAGAAAAATATTGATCATTAATATCATCTAAAAAATGTTTGGTTAATAATTCTTTGGTATCAAAGAAAAAAGTTTGCTGTTTATCCGTCAAAACCCAATTACTGTCTTTTAATTCTTGCCGCACATTATACTTATAAAAATGCTGTAACACAGTTTGATTATCTAAGTTAACCCATTCTTCTGTGCCAATTTTGTTATCTGTTGTATACCATTGGCGACAACTCAAAAAACCCCGGACGTCATACTGATTAACACAATATAAATTACCTACTGCATCAAATAATTCCGTCGACTTAACTTGTTTAGTCGACATATCAATATTAATTCGTGCCACTAACTGATGATTTGGCTTTTGAACTAAATATCGATTATTTGTGAAATCTTCAACCAACTTTAAATTATCAATACCAAAATTAATATCTTTGGCAGTTAATTGTTTAGATTCCACCTGCATTGTTTGCTGAAAATAATCAAACATATTGATTACATCATCATCATTCAAATGCGCCAAATTAGTTAAATAATGTGTTTGTGAGTCATAGTCACGTAAAATTAATTTCGCTGGTTGATGCATTTTTTTAAATAAATTAATCCGCTTTAACTCAGCGTGTTCAATCCCAGATTTATTAGCTGGCATTGATTCATTAATAAAAAAAATCATAATAGGCCTTTCCATATAATTACTTTTACGTATATTATACAGTGCTATGTCTACTAAAAATAATTTTTTGATAATCAAAAAATGCAACATCGCGATTATCCACAATGCTGCATTATCAAATGTATAAAATATAGCCACCTTAGCTGTAAAAAGCTAGTAGCTACGGTAAATTTTTATATTGGAAACTGTATTTTTAAAACTCGTTCACAAAAACAAAAAACTATGATAACTACAAAATAACTTGCCATGGTGTTCACCATAACAAGTTATTTTTAGGTTATTCTCAGTGTCAAAGCGATTCTTCTCACGCTCTATTTTTCATTCTCAACGCAATCTTTTCACCAAGCAATGTTACCGCTGAACCAATTAAAATAATAATAATTCCGATAATCGTATTTAAATGAATTGGGTCTCCCAAAACAATTAAAGACAAAACAGGTGCCAACGCTGGTTTAATAAAGAAAATCAACGATGCAATTGGAACACCAGCTTCTTCCATAACCATAAAATACAAACCAAAGCCTAGTCCAGTTACGAAGAAACTAATATAACCTAGCATTAATAAGTTAGACCATGTAATACCAGCGAAAAATGGAATATTGCTAAATCCTTTTACGCCACTTAAAGCGTGACTAATTAATGGAATATGAGTTAATAGCATAAAAACTGCCAATTCTCCGGCTCCACAAATAAAAGAAAAACAAGTCATAGTTAAGCCATTTAGTCCTAAACTAACCGCACTAACGCGGGTTAAAATTCCATAAATAGCAAATGTAATTGAACATAATAATCCTAAAGTAATACCAGCTGGATTAGTTAAATTAAATGGATTAACAATCACTAATAAGCCCGCTAAAGTTAATACCACCGCAATCGTGTTTGTTCGTGACATTTTTTCTTTCAATAAAACCAAACCAATTAACATACCAAAAGCTGGATTAGCACTTAAGATAATCGCAATCGTAGCTGGTAACGATAACTGAATAGCCAGTTGATACAGCGTCATACTAACTACGACACAAGAAAAACCTGTAATCGAAAAGGCCCGAAAGTCACGACTATTTAATTGACGCCCGTCTGTTTTTAATTTGTGCAAAGTAAAAGGTAATAATAATAAGCCGCCAAATAAGAAACGAATAAAATTCAACTGAACTGGATTAAAAGTTGCCCCCGCAATTTTTAAAGCAATTTCCATTGAACTAAATAAAAATGTTGAAGCAATAACATATAGAAGTGTTTTGAACTTCAAAAAAATAACTTCCTTTCCAAATATGTATATTATTTTCATGATACCACTTTTATTTGTAACGCTAGCTGTAAAAAAAAAAATCGCCCAGCATCAGTCTGGACGATTTCATTAAAATATTAAGCTTTAACTGGTTTACGATGAATAAATTGCATTACATAACGTGCAATAGGTTGAGCAATAAAGGCTTCCACAATAAAAGCAATGGTAAAGTTACGTGGCCATCTTAAAAAGAAATGATGAATTGGTTCCATTGAAATATGTTGTGTGCCAATCCAAGCTCCAACAACTGTTAATACTAATGACATTAAGAACACATTGCATAAGGCATTAATTAACATTGTTGCTCTAAAACTATTTGGTTCATGACCAACTACAACTTTTGAAAGCATTTCAGTAGGCTTTTGTGTTAAGACAACTAATAAAATAACACTAGCCCAAAGCATTGGTAATTGTGGAAATACAGATAACCAATGATTAACTGAAAAGCCAATTTCTAATCCGGTAATAATTGGTGCAATAATGTTAATTGAAATAACTGAAATAATTAACATAAATAAAACTGTTTCTTTGCCATTTTGTGGTAATCTCTTTTTAAATAATTCCATTCTTTTTCTCTCCTTTTAATCAATAAAAATAAAAAAGCACAGAAGACATTTCTGTCTCCTGTGCTGAACCATTTTACGCACCTATTTAAGTTAACCTTAATAGTATACCATTTTTATTTTGAAGATTTCTAGTAAAAACTTTTATTTTCTTTTTTGAATTTCTTTTAAAACTTTTAAACCGCGCTTGCGGGTTTTAATGTTAGGACTTTTCATCATACGACGTGCAGTACTTAAATCTGTTTTTTCAGCCATAAAGTATCCCTCCAATATATCTCTTCGATAGTTTATAATTCTACCAACTAGCTTTTTTAACACCAGGAATTTGTCCTTCGTGGGCTAGACGACGGAAATTAAGTCGTGACATACCAAACTTACGCATAAAAGCATGTGGACGACCGTCTAATGTATCACGGCGATGAATTCTAGTTGGTGAAGCATTTCTTGGTAATTTACTAAGTGCGGCATAATCCCTGTTTTTCTTCAAAGTTTGCCGCAACTCAGCATATTTCGCTACTGTTGCTTCAATTTTTTGTTCTTTTGCAATTTTTGATTTTTTAGCCATACAATTCCCCTTTCAGAATTTAAATTTACTTAGGAGAATTATAATATCATCTTACAAAAGATAAGTAAAGTAAAACCTCTTGTCGTTTATGTAAGCGGTTTATTATGCTAGAATTAAAGTATAAAGATGCTTCATCTTAGGAGGAGTTAGTATGAAAATCATCAAAGAAACGTTTAAAAATGCTAATTGGTATTCTTTAGTAAATGATAATAATTATTCAATTACCATTAGTAATATTGGAGCGACCGTCGTTTCAATTAAGACCCCTGATAAAAATGGTAAGTTTGAAAATATTATTTTAGGCTTCGATACTCCTGAAGAATATGCTGCTCATCATGATTATTTTGGTGCTACGGTGGCTCGGGTAGCTGGTAGAATCGCCGACGGTAAATGGCGCAACTATCAATTAAATCAAAATGAAGGAAGTAATACCTTACATGGTGGTAATCATCCTTCTTTAAGTTATGTACCTTGGAGAAAAATTAGTAGCTTTGTTAAAGACGATGAATGTGGCCTAATCTTAAAAAGATTAAGTATCGATGGTGAAAATGGTTTCCCCGGTGATTTAAATATTAATGCTATCTTCCGCTTAAATAATAAAAACGAATTTTCCATAACTTATATCGGTCATACTTCTAAACAAACTTTGTTTAATCCGACGACCCATATGTATTTTAATTTAAGCGGGTCCGCTAAACACTCTATCTTAAATCAAGAGTTGCAAATCACAAGTGATAATTTTGTGGATACAGATTCGAAAATGTTGCCAACTGGTAATCTAATTAATGTTGATAACACACCCTTTAATTTTCAAAATCCTACTAAATTAAGTAAAGCTTTACCATTAATGGAAAGTGGCCTTGATACAGCATATAAAGTTGTCCCTAGTACTGAAATCCCTCAACTAACTTTATTTGATGAAAAATCTGGAAGACGAGTCCAAATTCAAACATCAGCTAATTCACTCGTCCTATTTTCTACTAATAAACCAGAAAAGCCATTCAAAATTCATGGGAATCAGGATTTCCAAGAAAATATTGGTTTAGCTATTGAACCGCAAATGATGCCGGATGCCATTCATCATTCAGGTTTTGGTAATATTGTCCTTTCACCATCAAAACCAATGATGTATCAAAATGTATATTATCT
>X285_Short_beaked_Echidna__coassemble_518_pt1 | contig 17246 bp, 19 predicted proteins | sample X285_Short_beaked_Echidna__metabat2_high_PE_004 | metagenome-assembled genome bin X285_Short_beaked_Echidna | reverse complement strand
CCGATTTCGACTTCCTTGGTAGAAGCTTTCGGCGCATGAACTGATTCATCTAGTTGTTCAAAATGATTGATTCGCGCTTGTTGTTTGGTACCACGAGCTTTAGGACCACGCTTCATCCATTCTAATTCTTGTTTATATAATTTATAATTCTTTTGTTGACTAGCTTCAGCTTGCTCTAAGCGAATTGCTTTTTGTTCAACGTACTTTTGATAATTACCAACATATTCATATAATTTACCAAAATCTAGTTCCCAAATGTGGTTGGTAATGCGATCCAAGAAATAACGATCATGAGTAACTAAAAGTAATGAGCCTTTATAATCTGCTAAATATTTTTCTAACCATTCAATCGAATCAAAATCAAGATGGTTAGTTGGTTCATCCAAGATTAATAAATCTGCTGGTGTAAGTAAAGCTTGGGCTAATGCAATGCGTTTAACCTGGCCACCAGATAATTCATGAATATTAGTATCTAACATATCCACGTGTAATTTGTTTAAAATAGTTTTAATATCAGTTTCCAAATTCCAAGCATCCATTTGATTCATTGCTTCTTCAGCCTTGGTAAAACTAGCAAATAATTCTTTTGAATCAGGATTATTAGTATATTTAGCTAAGACCTGTTCATAATTATTGATAGTTTTAAAAATTTTCTGACTACCACTATAGATAAAATCACGGACAGTTTGAAAAGCACTGATTTCTTCATTCTGCTTTAAATAAGCAATTCGATAATCATTCGGTGTCTCAATGTCTCCACTATCAGGTGCATCTACCCCCGAAATAGCATTTAATAAATTAGTTTTTCCAGACCCATTAGTTCCAATTAAACCAATTCGATCCCCTTCACTGATTGTAAAGTTAATATTTTCAAATAACTTCTTCTCACCGTATGTTTTAGTAAGGTTAATTCCTTTTAAAATCTTCATATTTTACTCATCTTTCACCATATTTTTTACGTATTGCGTTAACTCTTTTTTTTGATTAGCTACTTCATCATTTAAAACAGCTAATTTAATTGCTTTTATGACTTTCCCCATTTGTGGACCTGGTTTTAAAATACCAGCTTGAATCAAATCTTTACCAGTTAAGGCTAATTCATGAATATTTTTAATTTGTAATGCATCATAAAGCGCTAACCATTTGGGGGTATCTCTATCAAGTAAATTGTTCAATAAAAGCGCTCGTTGGATATTTTTGCGACCAGCTTCAAATAAAATTTCACGATTATTATCATTATCAGCTAACACAGATAACGTTGCTCTAACATTTTTAATCAAATCATTCGATAATTTCCAACTCTTAAGAAATTTATTGATTTGATTATCTTTGAGTCCCAAAGTTTGAGCAATTAAACTCCATACTTCCACATCATCATTTAATTGACTCAAATTATATTGCAACATTATTTTTAACTTTTCAATTTGTTGATTAAATCCTGGACAGAATTCAGATAATCCAGTCTCTAACATCATTTGAAAACCTTGTGTCGGTTTTTGACCTAACATTAACTTCTCAAATTCAACCTGAATTCTTTCCACTGATATTTTGGCTAATAAATAATTATTCTCTTCAATCGCTTTTAAAGTATTCGATTCAATGGAAAAGTTTAACTGACTTGCGAACCGAACCGCTCGCATCATTCGTAAAGCATCCTCATGAAATCTTTCGTGAGCTTGTCCCACTGCTTTTATTAAATGATGATTTAAATCCTTAATCCCATCAAAAACATCTATAACTTGACCATCTTCTTTTAAAGCTAGCGCATTGATTGTAAAATCACGCCGCATTAAATCTTCCTTTAAAGATCGGACAAAAGTTACTTTATCCGGCCGACGAAAATCTTGATAACCACTCTCCGTTCTGAAAGTGGTTATTTCATAACTATGGCCATCAAAAAGTGCCATAACCGTGCCGTGTTCAATCCCAGTATCGACAGTTTTCTTAAAAATCTGCTTAACTTCAGCTGGATAGGCACTAGTTGCAATATCAATATCGTGAATTTTTTTACCTAATAAAGTATCACGGACACATCCCCCAACAAAGTAAGCTTCATAACCCGCTTTTTCAATTGCCTGTAATACTTTACGGGCATCTTGAAACTCAACTGGCATATTAGTAATTTTCATCTGCTTCACATCCATTCTATTAATAAATATTACCAGAAAATAGTAGTCATTTAAAAGAAACTAGTAGTTTATGATATGATGAAATCAATAAGAGACCTGATATGGAGGATAGTAATGGAAAAAGATGAATCAATTCGTTTAACAGATTTACTGATGATTACCATCGGATGCGCTATTTATGGACTGGGGTTAGTTGTAATTAACATTCCCAATAATTTAGCTGAAGGTGGTGTAACCGGAATTACCTTAATTTTTAGAGCCTTATTTGGTATTAATCCAGCGCTTTCAACCGTTCTGCTCAATATTCCATTGATTATTGTCGGTTATCGTTTCTTAGGAAAACGAGCGTTATTATATACGATTTACGGTACTTTAGCTTTATCATTTTGGATTTTTACTTGGCAAAAAGTGCCACTTAATTTAAATATTAATCATGATATGTTTATTGCTGGTATTTTAGCCGGAATTGCTGGGGGATTTGGAAGTGGTCTAGTTTATCGTTGGGGTGGAACTACCGGCGGAACAGATGTTATTGCCCGAATCATTGAAAAAGAATACGGAATTGCGATGGGCCACACTTTATTTGCCTTAGACGCTGTTGTTTTATCCATTTCATTAGTTTATATCGATATTGTTCATATGATGTATACCTTACTAGCAGCCTATGTCTTTTCTAGATTAGTAACCATCATTCAAGTTGGCTCTTACGCTGGCTATGGTTTAATGATTATTAGTGATAAGAATCAAGAAATTTCACAAGACCTAATGAGTGAACTTCATCGTGGTGCCAGCTTTATGGATATTGCTGGGGCTTATCAAGGTCAAAAACGGCAAATGTTGTATTGTGTAATTGGTCCAAATGAATTAAACTTGGCCAAAAGAATTATTGAGCGAATTGATGAAAATGCTTTTGTTTCAGTTGTGACAGTTCACGAAACATTGGGAAATGGCTTCACCTATGATTTAGACGAAAAAAACATGACTATCAAATGATAATCATGTTTTTTTATTTTGCCGTGATTAAAATACAGTTAAATCAGAATATTTTGGTGGTAATGTATTAAAATCATAGCTCTTGAGATTTTCAATGTCTTTACCATGGAAGAAGGCGGCATGACTTCTAGCCAACATTAAGTTAATCTTATCAGTATCATCAAATTGAACCAAAATAACTGGTGTTCCATGTTCAAAAGCTGTTCCAATTTCAAAAACAGTACCTGGATCTGAAACTACTTCTTCACCATCTTTAACATAGTCTAAGATGGCAACAACTACATCAGATTTACGCACTTGACGAACATCACTTTCAAAAACCCCAACTTGCCATTCAAATGAACCAAACTTCTTTTCAGAATATTGGTTATCCATTGGCACAAAAATTTCATTTTCATTAATGGTTGGATTTTGTTTTAAAAGCTCTTCAACTTTTCGCATCCGTTCGACTTGTAAATCACTAAAAAATGGGGCTGCTAAATAAACTGAATTTGACATAAATAAATACGCTCCGTTTCGTTAAAATAATTGTTTTAAAGCATCAAGAGAAATTTGTGAACCATAATTTTTATCAATGGCATAAAAAATATCAGATTGATTAATACCAATTAAACCACAAACTGTCCGCTCATTAAAGCTGGTTAAAATTTTAATTTGATACTTTTTTTGAATATTATTTTTCATAATATTTTGTTGTTCATTGAAATCAGCTTGATGAAAATCTTTAAAGTCAGCTTTATTAGTGCTAGAAAAATTGTTTTTCCGCATGACTTCCACCATTTTTTTATTAAACTTGGGTGACCAATCTTTAATCTTAAAATTATCGCTTAAATTATTAATAGCCCTGATCCTCCAATTGTTCTAATTCTTCTTGCAAATCAACATCAGTACTTCTAATATTAACTAACTTTCGTAAAACATCAACTGCTTTAGGTAAATCACCATTTTCTCGTAAGAAATGATAATAATCAGATAAGAAATCAGCTTGATTGTCTAAATTATGACTAGCATTTTCGAAATGTTCTTGTGCCATTTCAAACTGATCTAATTGCCAATAAGCAACAGCTAAATTCCAATTTAATTGTGGATCGGTAATTTCATTACTATCCAAAGCAATGGTTTTATCATACATTTCTTGTCGATTATAAAAATCAGTTAAACGTATTAAAATGGCTGAATTATCAGGTTCAAGCTCATAAGCTTTTTGAAGATATTTTCCAACTAATTCATTATCCTTAGCATGTTCAGCCATTTCAGCTGCTAATAGATATAAATCAGGATTATATTGATCAACTGCCAAGCCCAATTGAGCTGTATGCAATCCTTTATCCCATTGTTCATCTTTGGCATAAGCTTGAATTAAATAAGGATAAGCACTACTGTAACTATTATCACGTTTTAAGACATCTTCTAAGATTTCTTGAGCTCGTTCGAATTCATCCATTTGCAAATAAGTAATACCCTCTTGCATTAAGATATCAGTTGTTAAATCTTCATCATGAATTTGTTCAAAGTAAGCCATCGCTTTTTCAAATTTACCATCACCAGCGTATGATACAGCCAAACGTTCTACTAAGTTAATCTTCGACATCTCTGGTATACCTTGCTTGATTAAGGCTAGGTAATATTTGACAGCTTTAGCATAATTTTGCATCGAAAAATATAATTCTCCTAGTGCCAATTGAATAGCTGGTTCATCGGGACTAATTTGATAAGCTTCAAGTAATTTGCGCTCAGACACTTCAAATAATTCTTCGGTCTGATACAAATCAGCTTCAACCATTAATGCTTGAACATGATATTCTGAATCATCAGGGACTTGATCTAATAAAGCTAAGGCCTGATCGTTTTCATTTTGATCAACTAAAATTTCAGCTGTTAAAATTTTCAAATCATCATCAGATGGATAAGTTTTTAAAAGCTTTTTGTATATTCGAAGAGCTTTACCATCAAATCCTAAAGCAAACAGTTCACCGGCTAAATTATAGAGGGTTTCATCATCATCTTTTCTTAAAGCCCAACTATAAAAATGATTTGATTCTTCAATTTGTCCGCCTTCGAGAGCGTCTAATGTTTTTTGCGAATATGATTTGTTATCTTCCATAATATTCTATAGCAAACAAAAAAAATCAGCATAACTACCGCTATGCTGACCAAAGTTCAAAAATTGCTTTACTTAACAGCATCTTTCAATGCTTTACCAGGCTTAAATGCTGGTACCTTGCTAGCTGCAATTTGAATTTCTTTACCAGTTTGTGGGTTACGACCCTTACGGGCAGCACGATTACGTACTTCAAAAGTACCAAAACCGATCAATTGAACTTTTTCACCGTTCTTCAAGTCGTCTTGAATTGAACTAAATACAGCTTCAACTGCTGAAGTTGCATCTTTCTTAGTTAAACCAGTCTTACTTGCAACGTTTTCAACTAATTCTGCTTTGTTTGCCATTTGTTTCACCTCCTGAAATTAAATAACTCAAGAAATAAATTCTTGAACATCTTTGATTAAAATCAAAAATGGAGAAACAATTTTTAAATCATTTCACACTGAAATATATCACAGAAATGCCGTTATGACAACATTTTTCTGTTTTTTTACCCGATATTTTGCTAATTCTTGCTATTTTCTTCGTCTTTCAATCAAATGAATTGGTGTTCCATTAAAATCAAAAGCATCCCTAATTTTATTTTCCAAAAAACGTTCATATGAAAAATGCATGAGGTCCGGATCATTTACAAAAATAACAAATGTCGGTGGCTCAGTACTAACTTGAGTACCATAATAAACGCGCAATCGTTTACCATTTTCGCTCGGAGTTGGGTTAACCGCAATTGCATCCATCAAGACATCATTAAGTGCTGATGATTGAATTCGACGTTTATGATTATCATTAACTTTCTTAATTAACTCAGGTAATTGAGCTAACCGTTGTTTAGTTACTGCTGAAACAAATATAATTGGAGCATAACTAAGATAAGCAAATTCTTGACGAATAGCATTTTCAAAGTTAGTCATACTATGATTATTTTTTTTCAAAGTATCCCATTTATTAACGACAATAATGATTCCGCGTCCTGCTTCATGAGCATAGCCGGCAATCCGCTTGTCTTGCTCTCTAATGCCTTCTTCTGCATTTAAGACTACTAATACTACATCACTATTATCAATGGCTTTCATAGCTCGCATAACACTGTATCGTTCGGTATTTTCGTATACCTTCCCTTTTTTGCGCATACCTGCCGTATCAACCATGACAAATTCATCATTACCTTCAGTAAATCTCGTGTCGATGGCATCACGTGTTGTACCAGCAATATCAGAAACAATCACACGATGTTCGCCTAAAATAGCATTAACCAATGAAGACTTTCCAACATTTGGGCGACCAATTAAACTAAATCGAATCGCATCGTCTTCCACTTCATTTTTATCTTCGGGAAATTTAGCAATTACTGCATCTAGTAAATCCCCTAATCCGAGGCCATGACTACCAGATAATGGATATGGTTCACCAAAGCCTAGACTATAAAAATCATAAATATCTTGTCGTGATTCTGGATTATCAACTTTGTTAACCGCTAAAATAACAGGTTTATCAGTCCGGTATAGAATCTTAGCCACTGCTTCGTCATCGTCTGTGACGCCTTCTTTAACACTAACTAAGAAGATAATCACATCTGCTTCTTCAATCGCTAATTCAGCTTGGTCTTTAATTTCAGATAAAAATGGCTCATCCCCAATTTGAATTCCACCAGTATCAATCAAATTGAACTTATGACCTAACCATTCACTGTGCGTATAAATTCGATCTCGCGTTACTCCAGGAATATCTTCTACGATTGAGATGCGTTCCCCAGCAATGCGGTTAAAAATAGTTGATTTACCAACGTTTGGTCGACCAACAATTGCAACAGTTGGATTGCTCATATTATCACCCTTTCTTTTTATAATAAAAAGAGCCTTGGCAAGGATTCCTGCCAAAGCTTTTTTTAGATTCAATCAATATAATTTAGCATTGACATGTGTTAAATTACATAAAATTATTTTTCAGAATCTTTTAAACTATCTCCAATAAGGTCACCTAAAGTAAATCCTGTTTCTTCTTCAGGCATATCATTCTTGAAGTTGTTATTAGCTGCTGGTCTTTCAGCTTTTCTTTCAGGCTTTGTATTTTCTTCTAAAGCCTTAATTGATAATGCTAAACGACGTTCTGCTGGATGAACTTCAAGAACCTTAACTTTAACATCTTGGCCTTCTTTTAATACATCAGCAGGTGAGTCAACATGCTTGTGTGAAATTTGTGAGATGTGAACTAAACCTTCAACACCAGGGAATACTTCAACAAAAGCACCGAAGTCTGTTAAACGTTTAACAGTTCCATCTAAGACAGCACCAGCAGGAGCTTTTTCTTCGATATCATCCCAAGGACCAGGTTGTGTTTGCTTGATTGAAAGTGAAATACGTTCCTTTTCAGGATCAACAGCAAGAACTTTAACCTTAACATCTTCACCAGCTTTAAGAACATCAGATGGCTTGTTTACATGGTCATATGAAATTTCTGAAATATGAACTAATCCATCAATACCACCTAAATCAATGAAGGCACCGAAGTTAGTTAAACGAGCAACTTTACCTTCGATAACGTCACCAGCATGAATTCCAGCAAGGATTTCACTACGTTTTGCTTCACGTTCAGCATTTAACACTGCACGATGTGAAAGGATTAAACGATTTTCTTCTGGTTTAACTTCAATAATCTTAACTTTAAGTGTTTGACCTTTGTAAGCATTTAAATCATCAACAAAGCGATTTTCAATCATTGAAGCTGGAATAAATCCACGAACACCAGCATCAACAACAAGTCCACCACGGACAACTTGTGTAACTGGTACTTCTAAGATTTCATCGTTAGCTGCTTTTTCTTCAATTTCTTTCCAAACTTTACGAGCTAACAAGCGACGACGTGATAATAAGTAGCTTCCGCCTTCCTTATCATCACCGATACGTGAAATAACTACTAAATCAAGTTCGTCACCGATTTTTACTTCGTCGTTAATGTTATCAATATGTTGAGTTGAAAGTTCACGTAAAGGAACAACACCTTCAACACCAGCACCTTGAATACCAACAATAACTTGACGATCATCATCGATATCTAAAACTTCACCTTTTACTACATCACCAATTTTTACTTCCTCAACGCTGTTAATTGCGTCAAGTAAATCATTATTCATTTCGTTTTCGGCCATCCGAATAGTCCCCCTTGTATTGCACTTACTTATATCATATCTAAAAATTAATATAAATGCTAGTAATTGTTACTTATTTTTATGGTTTGTTTTCTCAACAATTTGTAAAATCTCATTTACAACATCATCAATTGACATAGAAGTCGTGTCAATTTCAATTGCATCAGCTGCTTTAGTCAAAGGTGAAATTTTACGAGTGGAATCTTTATGATCACGTAAAGCAATATCTTTCTTAAGTTGCTCTAAATCGGTTGGGATTCCCTTGGACTTATTTTCCTTGTATCTTCTTTGAGCGCGTTCATCAACGCTAGCAACAAGAAAAATTTTAACTTGAGCATTGGGTAATACAGCACTACCAATGTCGCGACCATCCATAACAATGCCACCATCTTCAGCTAAATGTCTTTGCCATTTAGTTAAAATAGCGCGAACCGCCTTTTGAGCAGCAATCGTAGAAACGTTACGTGTAACATCATTTTGACGAATATCTTCAGTAACTTCCATACCATCTAAAAATACTTTTTGTACGGGATTACCAGGCTTAAAATCAATTTTAGTTGATTTAAGCATATCCTCAATCTTTGTTTCATCATTTAAATCAAGTTTTTGATTTAATGCTTTTAACGTAACACAACGATACATTGCACCCGTATCACAATAGATGTAGTTTAACTTCTTAGCCACTAACTTTGCAACAGTGCTTTTACCAGCTGAAGCCGGTCCATCAATTGCAATTTGTAATCTATTATTCATTATCAGTAAAACACCAACCTATTTAACTCTTAATCTTTGACCAGGAGCAATATCTGAAGCGCTGTTCAAACCGTTTAATTGCAATAATTCTTGTAAACTAATACCATTGTTTACCGCAACACGATATAAGCCTTGACCACTTTGAACAGTAGCATATCCGGCTTGATTATCTGGTTGAGCTGCAGGTTGAGTATTATTTTGAGTTTGATCTTGGGCTTGATTATTTCCTTGATCTTGATTTTGATTGTTTTGATTATTATTTTGATTGTCTTTATTTGCTTGATCTTCAGAAGCTTTTTTAGCATCAGCTTGTTTTTGACTTTCTTCCTTAGCTTTTTTAGCTGATTCAGCGTCAGCTTTAGCTTTAGCAGCCACACTAGCCTTTGTCTTGCTTTCATTAGCCTTTGATGATTTTGATACTTGTGTAGTAGTTGTATTATCAGTTTTAGTACCGAAATCTTCTCTTTGCATCATATAGTATGCTAAAGAACAAATTGCTAAAATAATAATAATCCAAACGGCTGAGCCAAAAATGTTGGCTCCTTTGCCTTTACCACGATAAAGACGTTTACGACTCTTAGAAGACTTCTTAGCTTTGCCTTCTGAATCATTTGCTTGATCATCATCTTTATCAACTACTTCATCAACATCATTATCCTTGTCAATTTTTTCAGTAGTTTCTGATGATTTATCATCAGCTTCTGATGTAACTTCGGCTTCTTTTGGTGCATCTCGCTTATCAAGATGTTGTGCCCGAGTTTCACCTTTTACATCATTTTGGTCTGTTGATTCTTCAACTTCAGATGTTTCACCAACTTTTGGTAGCTTGTGATCATTAAGCTTTGAACCATTGGAATTTCTTCTTCTTTTCTTCTTACCCATGTTTACCCTCCAAATTACCCAATAAAACTAATTTTACCCTATTTTATTAGATTTGTTTGCTTTTTTTACAAAAAATTAGATAATTTTCAAAAAAACATTTTAGCTAATTTTGTTTGCCAATCAATTAGCTGTAATTCTTGATTATTTTCACTTTGTTCTGGCAAATTCAGGACCGAAAAATCAGTTATACTACCACAACATTTTTCATTGTGTAGTGGTTTATTTTCATCAAAATAAACCATTAATTTAGCCCGATGACAATCAGTTGTTTTGATTAAATTCAGCATTGTATTAACTTGTATCTGACTAGTTTGTTTTTGAAGTTCAAACAAATGCTGGATTTGTTGCTGATTTAAACCATATTCCTCATAATAATGCACTAAACCAGCCATTTGTTCATCTAAATTACCAGTTTTGGCATAAAATTCTAAATCACCAGCATTTGGAATGGAAACATCATTCAAAATGGAAGGAATGGCCTCATCTCCATTTTGATATAACAAAATTGCTACACTTGGTAAGCCATCTCGTCCAGCCCTTCCAATCTCTTGAACGTAACTTTCAATATTCCCAGGCATATGAAAATGAATCACAAAACGGATATTATTCTTATCAATTCCCATTCCAAATGCACTAGTAGCGCAAATGACATCAATATCATCATGTAAAAACTGATTTTGAATTTTATAACGCGTATCATTATCTAGCCCGGCATGATATGCAGCAACGCTTTTACTAGTTTTAATATTTAACATTTCACTAACTTGGTTAGCAATTTTTTTACTAGAAAAATAAATAACTCCAGAGCCTGGCAAAGTTTCAACCAACTGGATTAATTCGTCCACTTTTTCCTTTCGACTTTCAAATTCAAGAAAATCTAAAAATATATTGGGACGATCAACTGAGGCCACATATTCTTCATAATGCTTAATATTTAAATGGCTAACAATGCTTTTTCTAGTTTTACTACTAGCAGTAGCAGTCAACATCAAAGTTAACGGCTTATTTAATTGCTCTCGTACTTCACCAATTCTCAAATAATCCGGCCGAAATGATTCTCCCCACTGTGGAATACAATGAGCTTCATCAATAACCATTAAAGCTAATTGAACGTTTTGCAGTGCCTTACGAACTTCAGGTTTTTGAATACTTTCAGGTGAAGTAAAAATAAATTTATATTGGTTTAAATTTTTTAATTGCTGTTGTAAAAAATGGTGATTCACTCGCGAACTAATCTCTAAAATTGATTTTTCACCAATTAAGCGCAAACGATTAATTTGATCTTGAATCAAAGACAGCAACGGTGAAATAATTACTACACTACCAGGATGAGTAAAACCATACATCTGATAAATAAGGGTTTTCCCAGCCCCGGTCGGAAGCACCGCCAATGTATTTTTGCCCTCATTTAATAATTTTAAAACTGCCTCTTGACCAGGCTTTAAATCATCAAACCCATATTTATCTTGCAAAATTTGACTGATTTGATTAGTACTTTCCATGTATCCTTAAATCCTTTATCGTTTTAATTTGTGACAGTCGAAATGCAAAAAAATCACTTTGGGGAAAATGACTTTGAAAATCACTGTACTGCCACGAACTAGGCAATGTATCAGGCTGATATGTAACTTGTAAAAATTCATTAAATGGAAAGTCACTATCTATAATGGCGTTCATCAATAAATGCTCTTTTACAGTATTAAGTTTAATACGGCGCATATTGGCAACTTCTTCCATTGATTTTCCCGCTTTAATCAGCTGATAACTTTCAAAAGCACTATTTGAAATAATACTAGGCTTCTTAAAATAATTAATTAAGCTGTAAAACATATTATCTTCATCCAAGTGATTAAAAAAAGATAACAAAATAAATTTTAATTTTAGACTAACTAAAAAGGTTGATTCATCCGTTAAGCTAGCAATTTGTTCCAACGTTAGCCCTGTATCATGATGATTAGCTAAAAAATTAAATAAGATATTCATATCCGGTCCATCTAATTGCTCAGCCACCTTTATTAAATCATCAAACGCTTTTTTGCTTAAAGCTTTTGGCGATGAAATTTGTTGTTTTTGCGCTTTAAACCATTGTTTAACAATCCATTCTACCCGAACATCACTAACACTTGGTAAATATTTGTGATTTTGGAAACTAAACTCCGATAAAACTTGAACAGCTAAAATAAAAGATTCGATTGCCATATTTAATTCATAATCATTTTTTAAATCATGAAAGCCTTCTAATTCATGATTTTGAACTTTTTGGCCTGCTTTAGTTAAACTAATTCCAGCTTCATCTGAAAATAACCACCCTTTTTGGATGGCTAGATTGAGATGGTGCTGATATTCATCTTTTTTAATTTGTTTGCCCATGCCACTTAAATATAAAACATCATAGTTCAAACCCCAAAACAAATTAGACACGGTTAAAATACCATGTAAAATATTAAAAATGACCTTTGGGCGCCGTTTTTGCTTGGTTGCAAAAAAGACTAAAACGTCAGATGTTTTCATCGTTCTATTTGACGTTTAAGGCGATTTACTTCATTAACTTTTAAAGAACGCCATTTACCAGGTTGCACTCCATCAATATTTAAGAATGAATAACTATCTCGACGAAGCTTTTGAACTGGATGACCGACCGCCATAAACATATTCTTAACCTGATGATTACGACCTTCGTGGATTGTTAAACTAACAATTGAAGTTTTCTTTTCATCATCAGTACTCAACAACTTAGCTTTTGCCTTAGCGGTCTTCCTGTGATCAATAACAATGCCATCTTCTAATTTCTTTAGTTTAGCACTATTAATAATACCCTTGACCTTTGCAATATAAGTCTTTTCAAATTTAAATTTAGGGTGCGTCAAACCATTAGCTAATTGACCATCATTAGTCATTAACACCGCACCAGAAGTATCATAATCTAAGCGGCCAACAGGATAAATTCTTTCTGTCACATCGGGGAAGAAATCCATTACCGTTTTGCGATCTTTATCATCAGAAACTGATGTAATAACCCCCCGTGGTTTATTTAAAAGAAAATAAACGAGCTTTTCACGTTGAATTGGTACACCATCGACTTCTATATGGTCATGACCTTGCACTTTAGTTCCTAAAGTCTTAACCACTTCACCATTTACTTTAACGTGGCCGGTTTCAATTAATTTTTCAGATTTTCGCCTTGAAGCAATGCCAGCTTCGGCCATCACCTTCTGTAATCTTTCTTCCATATTTTTCTCCCTTTATTTCATTTTTAGAGTATTTTCAAATTGTTTAAATAAATCTGTATCAGTCTCTTCATCAACTGACTTTTCTTTAATATCAGGTAATTCGCTTAAATCTTTTAAACCAAAATAATCTAGGAAATCACTGGTGGTGCCATATGTTTTGGGACGCCCCGGTTCATCCAATCTCCCAGTTTCTTCTATTAAATTTCTTAATACTAAATTTTGCAGCGTGGTACCACTTTGCACACCACGAATATTATCAACTTCAATGCGGGTAATCGGTTGTCGATAAGCTACAATAGCTAGAATCTCTAGCGCAGCTGGTGATAAATGCGATTTTTGCGTATGATCAAAAAAGCGGTCTAAAACTGTGGCTAATTCAGGCTTGGTAACTAATTTATAAGTATTACCAGCTTCTTGAATTTGAAAAGATGTTTGTGAATCTGACTGATATTTATCTTTTAACTTGGCAATATTATCATTTAATTGGCCCTCATTCCAAGCCAAAACATCTAATAATTCATCTTTAGTGATACCACTTTCGCCAGCTACAAATAACAAGCCCTCTAATGACTGGAGATTATTCATTAATTTCACCTAACTTAATCTTAATTTCTTCATTATTAGTTTGATTTAAAACTATTTCTTGCTTTTTAGCTAATTCTAAAATTGCCATAAAAGTCAATACAACTACTTCTTTTGTAATTTCAGCATTAAACAACTCATTAAAAGTACACATTTTTTGGACTTTTATTTTATTTCGAATTTGTTCAATCGCTTCGTTTAAAGAAATTTTTTGGACATTTATTTTCTTGTGTGATCTATCTTGTAATTTACTCTTAGCTAATACTTTTTGAAAAGCTTTCTTTAAATCTGCTAATTTAACTCCCGGAGCTAAATAAATCGAAGTATCAAAATCACTAGCGGGAGCTTCCGGTCGACTAAATAAATTAGCACGTTCTTGCTCCAAATTTTGTAATTCCATCGAAGCATCTTTATAAACCTGATATTCTAATAATTGATCCACTAAATCTTCTCGAGGATCATCATCTTCTGAGACTTCTTCATCATGTGGCAATAATAATTTACCTTTGATTTCCGTTAACTTTGCTGCCATCACCAAAAATTCACCGGCAACATTCAACTGTAATTCTTTTTGAGTATGAATAACTTCCAAATATTGACTCGTGATTTGCGAAATTTGAATATCATAAATATTCATCTTAGATTGTTTGATTAAATGAAGTAATAAATCTAATGGTCCTTCAAAATCATCTAGCTTGAAAGTTAAGGTTTCATCTTTATCCATTGACTTGCCCCATTTCAAACCGTTCAATTTTAGCACTCATTTTTAAAGCCCCAATTAACCGCCGATTTGGAAAAATCGATTGCAGTGACCGAAAAATTTCATTTTCATTAAAGACCGTTTCATTATTAGGAATAAAATACATCTCATCGACAATAATAAAATCATCCTGCAAAATAACTAATACTAAACCAATATATGTTCCATCTTTGCGTTCTAAATAGATTTCATGATTATCTTTGGTATATTTTTTTAAGATCATATCAATTAACGATAACGATGAATAATTCAAATTAGTCGACAAAATTCCCATTGCCGTCTGTTTGTTTGCTTCGTTATATTTTACTAACATAATGTACCTCTATGCGCGGGGATGAAATTTATCATAAACATTTACCAACCTTTGTTGTGTAATGTGCGTATATATCTGGGTAGTTGAAATATCAGCATGGCCCAAAAGTTCTTGCACAATCCGTAAGTCAGCACCATTTTCCAATAAATGAGTAGCAAACGAATGGCGCAAAGTATGGGGTGTAATATTTTTATTGATACCCGCTTGTTTAACTTGTGCTTTTAAATTCTTCCAAACGCCTTGTCGCGTTAACGGACGTCCATGTTGATTTAAAAATATTTCATTATAACTTTGATTACCTAGTAATTTTTTTCTAGGACCATTGATATATTTTTCTAACCAATCTACTGCCACATCACCAATTGGAATAATCCGCTTTTTTTGTCCTTTACCAATGGTTTCAATCAGTCCCATATCTAAGTGTAATTCGTTTAGATTTAGTGATATTAATTCGCTAACTCGCAGTCCAGTTGCATACATAACTTCTAACATCGCACGATCACGCATTCCCAACGGTTTTGTAGTATCTGGCACCATTAATAAATTATCTACTTCTTGCTTAGTTAACACCGCTGGCAAATGATGTGAACTCTTGGGTGGATCAATATTGTCCATGGGATTAACACTGATTTTATCTATAACTAACAAGTACTTAAAAAATTTTCTCAAACATGAAATGGTATGAATAGAAGAACTTCGAGCTCGACCTATTTCTTTTAAATGATTAAGATAATTCAAAATAGTTATTCTTGAAATAGATTGAATATCAGTAATTTTTTGCTGCTTTAAGTAATTAAAAAAGTTCGTTAATTCTTGGCGATAGCTAATAATAGTGTTATCTGTTAATCCTCGTTCAACTTTTAAGGAATGCAAATAATCTAGCATTAAATCGTTCACTTAATTAGGACTCCTTTAACACAATGCCATTTTCAGTTTGCTCAATGACACCGGACTTCAATAAATGACCTAAAGCCCGTTTAAAACGACCTTTACTAATACCAAATTGTTTTTTGATAGCTTCTGGATCACTTTTATCATTAAATCCTAATGATTTAGAAGTTGAATGTTGTAGAATAGCTAAAATCATAGCCGCATCATCACCCAAAGCTTCGTAGTTTCGCGGCTTCAATGAAAGATTCAAACTGCCATCAGGATGAACCCCAATTACACGAGCTTGAAGTACTTCACCTAAACGGGGCTCTTGACTGCGTTCTGATTCATGGATAAAGCCAAGATTAAAATTATCGGTAATAACTAAAGTTCCCGCCATTTTTAGTCTAAAGGCTGTGGCTTTAACATTTTTATTAATCATCGATTTATTAGCTCGTTGCGATATAGCTTGAAAAATCTCCGTATCAGCACGATGGGCCCACATTCGATCTTTACTATCGACTGATAAATAAACCAATAATTGATCACCATTATGTGGCCATAGATTAGTTTGCGTTGGTAATTCGTCCAAAGATACAACGATATCTTTATCAGGTAAGCCAATATCAACAAAAACACCTAAATCTTTACGAACTTTGACTACTTTACCCCATCCATATTTACTTAGAGTCGCATTCGGTTGATTACGAGTCATCTGACGTTCATGATCAGCGTTTTCAAAAGCAAAGCCTTTAAATTTACTATTTTTCTTTAACGGTTTTCTAATCTCGGTTTTATCTATTCTATAAGTTAAGCCATCAGCAGCTTGAGCAAAATAAAAATCATCATTTTCATCAATGACATTTGCTTGAATTGTTTTTCCTAATAATGTTTCCATAATTTACCTACTTAATATTAATTTGAAGAACTTGCATAATCATAAATGCAATTCCAGATGCAATAATTGGTCCAGCGGCAATACCATTGAAGAATACCACGCCCAAAATAGTCCCCATTACTAAAGTAACTGTTACTTCAGGAGTAGCACTTAAAAAACCAACCCCATGATACGATAAAATTGAAACCAAAATACCACAAAAGATGCCTATCCAACCAACTGGGCTCTTAAATGAATTCACTAAATCCATAATTCCTACTTGTCCTAAAGCAATTGGAATTAAAATGGTGAATGAAATGATTGTGACACCCCAGTTAATTCCATTTTTATTTATTATTGCGAATAATTTATCGGAAAACGGCAAAGCCTTCATTATCAAAACTCCGATGGTTGCGATTAATAATGATTGATTCTTGCCGAAAAAGGCAATAATTAAAATTCCAATTAAAAATAGCCAACTCTCCATTTTATTTACCACCTTTTTTAGGTTTACATAAAATATTATAAAGTAAAACCGCTTTGATTGCATCAAAAAAAGAGTTAATCCAAATTAATGAATTAACTCTTTTTTCGTTTTAAATAATTAA
>X285_Short_beaked_Echidna__coassemble_515_pt1 | contig 17479 bp, 21 predicted proteins | sample X285_Short_beaked_Echidna__metabat2_high_PE_004 | metagenome-assembled genome bin X285_Short_beaked_Echidna | reverse complement strand
ATTTTAGTCATAAAAATACCCCGAAAGTTACTTCAACTTTCGGGGTACACATCAAACTGGAATGCTTTTTTATTATTTAATAACTTGTAAGAATTTGTGTACCATTTCATGGCGTCGTTTTTGATCTTCAATAAAATTATGCAAAACAATTAAGCCTTGTTTAGACTTAGTATTAAAGGCAAGAACTCCAGTAGCACTATGGGCATAGTAAACATTGGTATTTTCTTCAAATCGTTGCCATCCCATTGTTTGTCCATTAATATTAATGGCTGCTAACATTTCGAATACTTGTGGATCAAGGACTTCTTTTTCTTGATATTTACCTTCATTCAACATCATTTCCATAAATGCAGTTAAATCTGAAAGAGTTGAAAAAAGTCCAGTATATCCACTCTCACCATTTAATAATAATCCAAGTTTATTTTCAACTTGTCCTTGAATCAATCCTCGTTTATCATCAATTCGCGTTGGTACAAACCGAATTTTAGGTCGATTTAAATTAAATCCAGTATTAGTCATAGCCAACGGATATAAAATATGGTCTTGAACTGACCGATCAATTGAACCATTTATAATTCTAATAATAATTCCAAGTAGGACTGAATTGAGTGGCGAACGTTGAACTTTTTCACCAGGTTCAAAATCTAATTTAGCATTATATAAAGCATTAATGAATTCAACCCCGGTATAATGATTAAAATGATCAATTTCTACCGGAAGACCACTAGTATTTGTCAATAAATTACTAATAGTAATGTCTTGATTTTTAAACCCAGGTAAATATTTTGCAACTGGATCTTTTAAATCAACCTCTCTGACTGCTAATAACTGAAAAATTCGCGTTGTTGTAGCAACTACTTCAGTTAAAGCACCTAAATCATAAATCATAGATGGATCTAAAGGATTAGCTAACTCTTGTTCACCTTGAAATCCTTCATATCGACTTTCAATTTCATCTGGAAAAATCAAACTATATGAAGCACCAAAAATGTCACGATTATCAATTCCTTTAGCAACAATTTGATGAATTTGATGCATTTGTTCAGTCATAATGTACACTCTCCTTATTTTACAGCATTGAGTTCCCAATCAAACTCTAAACTGGGATTGGCATTTAAGGTTAAATCGCCAAAAACTCGATGTTGCATTAGCATATAACCTGCTGCACCAATCATAGCACCATTATCCCCACAAAGGGTCAATGGAGCCTTCACAAAATCTACTTTTGGAAAATGTTTCGTTAGCATATTATCTAATCCTTCGCGAATGCCACTGTTAGCAGCTACTCCACCAGCTAAAATTAATTGCTTAATATCTAATTTATCACAAGCTTTTTTAGTTTTTTCCACAATTACATCCACAACACTTTGTTGGAAACTAGCTGCCAAATCATTTTTATTTAATTCTTCATGGACTTGATCAGCATGGTGAACCGTGTTAATAAAAGCGCTCTTTAATCCACTAAAGCTAAAGTCTAAATTATCTTCATGTTCCATAGCTCGAGGAAAGTTAAAAGTATCAGATCCCATTTTAGCCATTTGATCAATTTGTTTACCTGCTGGGTATTTCAATCCCATCACACGACCAACTTTGTCAAAAGCTTCACCAGCAGCATCATCTCTTGTTTCACCGATAATTTTAAATTCATTTTCTTCTGGCATGAATACTAACTCAGTATGACCACCTGAAACTAACAATGCTAACGAAGGAAATACAATGGGTTTAATAAAACGAGCCGCATAAATATGACCAATCATATGGTTAACAGGAATAATTGGAAGATGATTAGCAAAAGCAAAAGCCTTAGCTGCTGAAACACCAACTAATAAAGCCCCCACTAATCCTGGACCATATGTAACAGCAACAGCATCCAAGTTATCCACTGAAATATTAGCTTGCTTAATAGCTTGATCAATACATAATGTGATTTGTTCAATATGATGCCGACTAGCTACTTCTGGAACTACTCCGCCGAATCTTTGATGACTGTTAATCTGAGTAGCTACTATATTTGATAATATTTTATTTCCATTTTGAATTACTGCTACACTAGTTTCATCACAGCTTGATTCAATTGATAATATCAAATTATTTGGTTCCAAGATATCCACCCTTCCAATTTGAGAGGTCTAAAGACATACTAATTGCGTCTTCATGATCACCAAAATAATAACTTTTTTTAATTCCAATTTCTTGAAAGCCCAACTTTTTATATAGTTTTTGAGCTTGTTCATTATCTTTACGTACTTCTAATGTTGTTGCTTGATAATTAATATATTTTGATTTATTCAAAATAGCCTGAATCAAGAATGATCCTACACCCCGTTTTTGATATTCCGGAATAATAGCAACATTAGTTATATGAGATTGCTTTTTTTCATCATTGAAAGACGCTCCGATAAAACCAATCATTTGATCTTCATGTCTAACAACCATATAAAAGCGGTCTGATTTACGACGAAATTCATGAATAAATGCTAATCGGTCCCAAGGAGTTTTCCCATGATAAACTGCTTTTTCCACAGCTAAAATTTCTGGAATATCAAAGTTGGTTGCTTGAGCTAGAAAATAACTTTGACCTTCAATGACAATATTATGATGTTGAATTTCAAAGGCTTCGTCTCTTCTAATTTGGCTTTGATTAAAAATAGTATTTTTAGCCCATTTGATTACTTTGTTGAACATATGATTCTTTATTTTCATCGTTTGGATGCTTTTCCTTCCAATTTCTTTCTGCTTCAGTAACACGTAAATATGATGGTACAAAGGTAAAGACATTTTCAGTCTTTTGACTTAGATAGCCTAATATTCCCAATGCATACGCATTTGGTAAACTATTAACCTCTAAAGAGTGGTTAGGTACGACTGTTAAAGTATTTTCCACAGCTGTTCTAAATTTTTCATAAGCGTTAGTTACAAAATAAACTGACTTACCAAATTCATTAATTTTCAACAATAAATCTGCAAAACCCATATGTTGATCTTCCAATAAATTAGTAATTTGGTTTCCTTCTTTTTTGTAAATACCAGCAAAAACATTATCATTTCTAGCATCAAAAAAAGGAACTACAATTCCATCATTTGGAGCATTTAATACTAAAGATTCTAGGCTCGAAATACCAACTAAATCAACATTTAAAGCATATGCTAATGTTTTAGCCGTTGTAACCGCAATCCTCAATCCAGTATATGAACCAGGGCCTTTTGCAACCACAATTCGATTAATATCCGCTAAATCTGTTTGGGCTGCCTGCAAAGTCTTTTGAATAATCGGCATCAGTTGTTTACTATGATTTTTTTTAATATTCGTGGTTTGCATTGCCAAAAGCTGGTTATCATCTAAAACGGCGACACTAAGCGTGATGTTAGATGTATCCATAGCTAAAATCTTCATTAATTTCGCTCCCTTATTTATTTTCTTTTAACATTATCCTATATAAATTTACAATCGACAAGGTACACCAAATAAAATAACAGAAAGTAAAATATTACCTTCTGCTATAACTAATTATTTACGGTCTTCATATCCGTTGGGATGTTTTTGAGTCCAATTCCAAGCGGTTTTAATGATTTCTTCTACATCATCGTATTGTGGCTTCCAATGTAAAACTTTACGAGCTTTATCACTAGCAGCAATTAATGAATCTGGATCTCCAGGACGTCTTGGAGCAATCTGAGCTGGAATAGCTTTTCCAGTTGCTTTACGAGCAGCTTCGACCATTTGTTTAACAGAAAATCCAGTAGATGAACCTAAATTAAAGATATTACTATCATTTCCAGCTTTTAGATAATCGATAGCCAAAATATGAGCATCAGCTAAATCTAAGACATGAACATAATCGCGGACATTAGTACCGTCAGGAGTATTGTAATCATCGCCAAAAATCTTCAATTCATCACGTTTGCCTAAAGCAACTTGCAAAATAATTGGTGTTAAATGTGTTTCTGGTCCATGATCTTCACCAATGCTACCATCAGGATATGCTCCAGCAACGTTAAAGTAACGTAACGCAACAAACTTAATTCCATATGCTTTATCAGCCCATTTAATGATTTTTTCCATCATTAACTTGCTTTCACCATATGGATTGATTGGATCTTGACGATCACTTTCTTCAATAGGTGACTTTTCTGGAATACCGTAAGTTGCTGCAGTAGATGAGAAAATAATCCGTTTTACATCATGATCACGCATTTCTTCTAGTAATGCAATCATGCCTGCCGTATTATTATCAAAATACTTCAATGGCTTATCCATTGACTCTGGAACAATCGAAAAAGCAGCAAAATGAACAACTGTATCAATATCTTCTTTATTAAAAACATCGTTCATAAATGCATGATCTGCAATACTACCTTCATAAAAACGGGCCTTTGGATCAACTGCTTTACGATGTCCCGTTGATAAATTATCAACAACGACAACATCTTGACCTTTTTCAACTAAACGTTTTACCATTGTTGAGCCAATATATCCAGCACCACCAACAACTAAAATACTCATATATTTATCTCCAATCTAAGTTTAAAAACTAAAACTATTGTACGCTTAACGCTTGCTCCATTCAACATTAGTTTCACAACAAAGCGTGTCTTTTACATATATTTTATGACTACTTTGTGCTTTATCGTCATCAAACCTGACTTCAGTATGAACCATTTGACCAGGTTGAATCTCCACATGATAGCGAATGTTTAATTTTGTTGGGACATAGTTATTTAGAATATTTTCATCAACCGTATTAAATAGCCATTCAAAATATTTAGCATTGTTAACATGATGGTTAGTATCTATATCGAAGTATCGAACTGCATAATCCTGCTGCATCTTCAATCCATCAACATCTATTAATTTTGGTAATCTAACAATTCTTTTGATTTTTTCTGATTCATATGGATCAATGATTTCTGGTAACAATTTATGCATCCGCCGGGTCTTCTTATCCATTAACACAAAAATAGCAGTATTTTCAACAATTATATTGCCTTTTGTATCTTTAATCCAAAAATCTCTTTGACAAAAATAATCATTATGGTTAACGGCTTGAGTCCCAACTATTATCTCTTCATCAACTTTGGGAAGCCTTTTGATATGCATATAATATTGAGTAATAACCCATCCCAATCCAGTTTTTTCAACCATTTCAGGTCCTACCCCTAAGGATTGGCTTTGATAATCTGAAATTAAAATCATCACATTAATCATCATCGAAACCGTCATATTTCCAGTTTGATCTGATTCATAATATGTTACTTTGTGTTTTTGCTCGAACTTTTGTGCCAAAGTTTTACCTCAACTTACTTTAAATTATGATAGATATCATATACTTCTTGTTTGGATAATCCACGCAGCTTTGCAACTTGTTTGATGGCAATAGTTGGCTTAACTTTAGTTTGGTTTATCACTTCTTGAACATGAGCTGAAATACTTAAATTTTCCCAACTCGCATCTTCTACTTCTTTTTTAGGATTAGAATTGCCTTGCACAATGATAACAAACTCACCACGAACATTTTCATTAGTGGTCCATTCTAAAATCTGTTCACCAGTTCCTCGAACAAATTCTTCATATTTTTTGGTTAATTCTCTTGCCAAAGTTATTTTTCGGTCTGGTCCTAAAACTTTAACAATATTTTTTACTGTCTTATTTAATCGATACGGTGATTCATAAAAAATTAAAGTAGCACTTTCATTTTTTAAATCTTCTAATTCAGCTTGTTGTAATTTGTCTTTTCGCTGTAAAAAACCATAAAACAAAAATGGTTGTGGTGAAATCCCCGAAGCAATTAAAGCTGTAATTCCAGCATTAGCACCTGGTAATGGAACAACATTTAAATTATTTTCAACTGCCGCTTTCACAAGTTCTTTACCAGGATCACTAATTGATGGCATCCCAGCATCAGAAACTTGAGCCAATTTTTTTCCACTTTTTAACATATCTAAAATTTGTGGGATTCGCTGCATTGTATTATGTTCGTGAAAACTCAATTGCTTCGTTGTAATTTCAAAGTGATTCAATAATTTTTGAGTATTACGAGTATCCTCGGCTAAAATCAAATCAACCTCTTTTAAAATTTTAACCGATCTAAACGTCATATCATCAAGATTACCAATCGGAGTTGGTACTAAATATAAACAACCTTGTTGAGCATCTAAAAAACTTTTCTGTGTTAACATCCTACCGATCCCCGTAAATTACTGTTAAGCAAAAAGCACATTCTTCATCGCCTTCACGATGCTTTCCAAAAAATTCATTACAAATGTGGTATCCACTAGCATATAACTTTTCAAGATTTTGTAATGATTTTGACAAACCATGCTTAGTATTCTTAGCACTATTTTGTTCCAATTTAGGCTCTTCAAATTGGTTTAAGCGTTCTCTTAAATGCTGATTTTCAATTTTTAATTCAGCATTTTCTTCCATCATTTCTGTCATAGCACTTTGGGCTGTGCGCAGTTTATTTAACAAATCTTCAGTATTCATTGTAAGTTCCGTTATTTGATCAAATAAATCATTATTATCCACACTATCGCCCTCCAAATTCTAAAATAAATTACACATTTTTATTGTAGCTTGTTCCAATAAGCCTTGAAAATTAATATTTTGCTTTAACCCATTTGATAATGGTAAAACGATGTCCATTAAAGCCAACACTTTGTTAGTATCTATCTGATCTGCTAACTGGTTCGTTTTACTTTGAATATCTTGATAAATTATCTGTTGTTGCTTAAATTTTACTTCTAATACATCTAATAAATAAAATGCTACTAAATCAAAAATCTTTAATTGCAAAAATCGATCATGGGCTAAAGGCATTATTTTGGTTTGAATAACCACAAAAGCATTCATATCACGCCGGGTAATCATTTCAAACCAATGATTTAAATTTTTGTGAATATCAATAATCCAATCATTTTCCATCATTTGTTTCATTTCAGTTGGACTATCAGTTAGTTGCACTAAAATTTTAGCGATATTTTCTGATACCCCTTGTGCAACTAAATCACTAATCATTTTAGCTTTTTTTAATGGATTTAACTCAATAACTTCAGTTCTAGAAATAATGGTTGGTAACATTAAATTTTTATTTTCGGTCAGTAAAAAAGCATGCACCTGTCCGACTGGCTCTTCAATAAATTTAAGTAAACTATTGGCAGCACTAGCGGTCATTTTATCGGCTTGTTCAATAATAAAAATCTTTTGGGACCCTTCAACCCCGCTCTTAGAAAATTCAGATTTCAAAAATCGAACTTGATCAACTTTAATGGATTGTCCATCTGGCTTAATCTCTACCACATCAGGATGGTCACCATTTAAAATTCTCTGACACTCATTACATATACCACAAGGATTATTATCTTGGGTTAAATTGGTGCAAAACAAACGCATTGCCACCCATAAAGCTACTTCTTTCTTACCGATACCACTGTTACCAGTTAATAAATAAGCATGCGATAAATGCTGATCCGCAATAATTTGTTTAAACCTATTAATAATAGCAGGCTGCTTTTCCACAGCTTGATTTTGTGCAGTCATAAAACACCTTAGAAATTATGGAACTGTTCAATTGGCAATACCATTACAGTTGCACCACCAACTTGAACTTTAACTGGGTATCCGGCCATGCCCTCCATATTAGCATTCATACTAATATCTTGAGTCATAAATTCTTCTCTAGCATGACTAGCTTTTTTAATAATTTCCATTACATCATTAATTCGATCTTCTTCAATCGCAATCATAAAAGTAGTATTGCCTGATTGTAAAAAGCCACCAGTAGTAGATAATTTTGTTGCTCTAACATCATTATTAATAAATTCATCACTTAATCTTTTTGCGTCTTTGTCTTGCACAATTGCAATTATTAATTTATATGCCATTTTACTCTCCAATAATCTTTTTCAATATATTTAATGTATCACTTTTTACCGTGTTCAAATCTTGACTGGCATCAATAATTTCTATTCGATCCGGAAATTTTTGGGCTAAATCAAGATACGCCATACGAACCTTTTTATGAAAATCTAACTTTTCTAAATCTAAGCGATCTATGTCATTGGTTCGATGTTTCATGATTCTTTTTAAACCTAATTCAGGTTTAATGTCCAAATAAATTGTTTTTTCAGGCAAAATTCCTTCTGTTGCAAATAAATTCATATCATAAACTTTTTTTGTACCAATTTCTCGACCAGCGCCTTGATATGCAACCGAACTATCAACATAACGATCACAAAAAACGGCTTTATTTGCAGCTAAGGCTGGTAAAATAGTTTCCACCAGATGTTGTCTTCTAGCAGCCGCATACAATAGCGCTTCAGTTCTAGCATCCATCTCTGTATTATTTTTATCTAAAATAATATTACGAATTGCTTCAGAAATTTTATTGCCACCAGGCTCCCTAGTCACTACTAACTGATTTTTTAATTTTGGTGCAAAAAAATCCACCATTGCATTTAAAATAGTGGTCTTCCCCGCACCATCCGGTCCTTCAAAAGAAATAAAATGCCCCTTCAAGTTTTGTCCACCTTACCTTTTAGTTATTATTTTTATTCTACTTTAGATTTTTAAGACTGTCTATTAATCAAATTTTTTGTAAAAAAATCGCAAAAAAGAGATCACGTCAACCACGTCATCTCTTTTTCATTTACATTTCAGTTCGCCCTTCAACCGCTTTAAAAAGGGTCATTTGATCAGCATATTCAATATCACTACCTACAGATAATCCATGGGCTAAACGTGTCACTTTAATACCAGATGGCTTAATCAAGCGTGCAATATACATTGCCGTTGCTTCACCTTCTGGAGTTGCATTGGTAGCCACAATTACTTCTTTTATTGCATCATTTTTTTGTAATCTAGTTAATAAACTAGCAATATTTATATCTTCTGGTCCTACGCCGTCCATTGGAGATAAAACGCCATGCAACACATGATATAGACCATGATATTCTTTCATTTGTTCTAGTGACATTACATCTTTAGCATCTTCTACTACTAATACTTTAGACTGATCTCTAGTTTTATCTGAGCAAATTTCACAAGGATCTTGTTCAGTAATATTGCCACAAATACTACAAAATTTTAGGTCTCGTTGGGCTGAAATTAAAGCTTTGGCAAAATCAGTTACATCATCTTTTTGCATATCTAATGTAAAAAAAGCCAACCTTGTTGCTGTTTTGTAACCAATACCTGGCAATTTCATAAAACTATCAATTAATTTAGCAATCGGTTCTGGATATTGCATAAAATTAATCACCTACAATCTTTTATTAAATACCTAATCCTCTAGTATATTTGCCCATCGTCTTATTGGTTTCACTATCTACCTTTTGTAACGCATCATTGACTGCTGCAATAATTAAATCTTGTAACATGTCTGGATCATCTTCATCGATTGCTTCAGGATTAATAGTAATATCTTTCATTCGATGGTCACCTGAAAAAACAACTTTAACCATATCATCAGGTGCAACACCAGTAAATTCTGTTTCATTTAAACGATTTTGTTCTTCTTGAACTTTCTTTTGCATCTTTTGAACTTGACGCATCATATTTTGCATATTTCCCATTCCACCGCGCATTTTATTTACCATCCTTAATCATTTTTTATTTTTATATTATCTTCACCAAATAATTCTACAGCTTTTTGAACTGCTTCATTGTTTTTTGGTGCTTCTTTAACCGAATCTTTGTCCTTCTTGTCAAAAGAATGTGTGGATAAAAATTCTTTTCTAACCGCTGGCCACTCTTCAACAGTAACATAGACTACCTGTAATTCTAATCCTGTGACAGCTTTTATAAAACGTTCAATGTCTTGTCTTAATTCTTCATTATCTAATGCTTTTTCAAATAAGAAATCATAATCAAACGCAACCACAACTCCATTGGCACTCGCAGCAACCGGTTTAGCAACATGCATCAAAGCTCGATTAGTAACCGAAAGTTCGTTCATAACTTTTGGCCAATCAGCTTGAATGGCTTGTAACTGCTTCTTAGTAGCCGATTCTAAAATTGGATAAATTTTCGTTAGATTAGCCGGGGTCTTATTCTTTCTCGCAGTAGCAGTTGGCTTAGGTCTCTTATTACTTGGCTGAACCGTATTATTTTGATTACTTTTTAGATTACTAATTTGTTGTTTTAAATTAGTAATTTCTTGTTGTAATTTTTCAACAGCCACATTGTCAATACCAGAATCACTAACTGTCTCATTTTCATTTTTTCGCTGTGATAGTTTGATTGTCAAGACTTCCATATAAACATCTGGATGAGTAGTATACTTCATTTCTTGTAAAGTATCATTTAGCATCCCAATCATTTGATATAGTTCTTGGCTACTTACCATTTTAGACTCACTAATAAATTCGTCTGTAATATCGGTTAAGCTTTGCTCTTTAACTAAATTTTCATCTTCTTGATATAATAACAAATTCCGTTCAACATCAATTAAATCCTCAATTAATCGTTGACTATCTTTGCCTTCAGCCAAAATCTCGTGCAATGTTTCCAAAGCTTTTGGTGTTTCACGTTGAAAAATTTGTGATAAATACTCATCAAGTAATTTTTGATTAACACTACCAGTAACCAATAATGCATTTTCTAAAGTTACTTCGTTATCACCAAAAGAAATAACTTGATCCAAAATGCTCAAAGCATCCCGCATTCCACCTTCAGCCGCTTTGGCAATAATTGTCAAAGCTTTTTTATCAAAGGAAATTTTCTTTTGACCTAAAATATAAGCCATTCGATCATAACTTTCTTGCGGCGTAATTCGTTTAAAATCAAATCGTTGGGTTCTAGAAATAATCGTTAAAGGAATTTTTTGTGGTTCTGTTGTAGCTAAGATAAAAATAACATTAGCTGGTGGCTCTTCTAGCGTTTTTAACAAAGCATTAAATGCCCCGGTAGATAACATATGAACTTCATCAATAATATAAACTTTATAATCTGCTACTGTTGGTGCATACTTAGCCTTATCTCTGATGTCTCGAATTTCTTCCACTCCATTATTAGATGCAGCGTCAATTTCAATCACATCATTCAAAGTTCCTTCAGTAATTGCTTTACAAGTTTCACATTGATTACATGGCTCACCATCTTTTAAATAATGGCAGTTAACTGCTTTGGCAAATATTTTTGCTGCTGATGTTTTACCGGTTCCTCTAGGGCCAGTAAACAAGTAAGCATGACTAATTTGATTAGTTATTAAAGCATTCTTTAAAGTCTTAGTAACTATTTCTTGTCCAACCATATCTTTAAATTGTTGTGGTCGCCAAACTCGATATAACGCTTGATAGCTCATAATTATTCCTTTCTGAAAGTTTTTTATAAAGAAAGAACTCTTAGCCCAATGGACTAAGAGTTCACTTATTTGCTCAATAACTTAAGGCACAAGCCAGAGCATACTTAGTGCTGCTTCCTTCCGGACCTGACACAATTCGTAAGTCCAACCTTGCCTCAAGGCCTTACGGCAACTTATATGATACTAGAAAAAAGCAAAAAAAGCCACAATTTTACTTATTTTTCTTTTTATTTCTTTTCTTTTTTAAACGACTAGCTTTAAAAAATGATTTCATGATGTTTGATGTTTCATCAGCTAAAATACCTTCTTGAACTTGAACTTGGTGATTCAACCTTGAATCTTCAAGTGTTTGATATAGACTTCTCGTAGCCCCAAATTTAGCATTACGAGCTCCAAAGTATACATTTGAAATTTGTGAATTTATAATAGCTCCACTGCACATCAAACACGGTTCAATTGTGACAAAAAGTTGGCAATCCCACAACCGCCAACTATTTAAAAAAGCACAAGCTTCATTAATCGCTAACATTTCCGCATGTGCAGTAGCATCTTGACTGTGTTCTCTTAGATTATGACCGCGCCCAATAATTTTATTATCATAAACAATTACCGCGCCAATCGGAACTTCATCAATCAATTTAGCATAATAGGCTTCTTTTAGAGCTTCTTTCATAAAATAATTTATTTGTGTATCTGATAATTTATTCATTTTCACTTCTTAAAATATAATATCCCTTGTTTTTCTTTAATACTTCCACATTACCGAAAGTCTCTTTCATTAATTTTTTTGCAGAAGGTGCACCTTGCTTCTTTTGTAATACAATAACTAATTGTCCTTGCTTAACCAAATGTTCTTTGGCTTCCACAATCATTTTATCCACAATTTTTTTACCAGCTCTAACTGGAGGATTTGAAATAATGGTAGTAAAGTCTTGGGTTTTAATATTTTCATAAACACTAGACTCATAAATTTTGACTTGTTTGTTGACACCATTTTGTTCTGCATTTCTTTTGGCTAATCCTAATGCTCTTTCATTAACATCGGTCATTTCAATCTTTAATTTTGTATATTTTTTGGCTAAAGCAATCCCCATCGGTCCATAGCCGCAGCCTAAATCAAGTAATTTATTATCCCTCTCACTAATATTTAAGGCATCTAATAAAGTTCTGGTACCAAAATCAATCGTATTTTTTGAAAATACACCATTATCTGCGGTAAAATAAATGTCGTTATTCAACAATTCAAAATCAAAAGTATGCTCGTCATGTTCAGTATTAGGATTTTTAGTAAAATAATAATCTGTCATTGAATAATCCTCCGTTCTATACTATTATGTTAATCTAACATAAATCAAAAATCTAATAAACAATTGATATATCAGTAAAAATTTAATACACAACATATAGTATTACACTTGTTCACCAATTCTATATGCTGTGTATTTTTGTTTGAAGTTTAATTTTTTTGTTGTATACTAAAGAGCATAAAAAGAAAATATAGGAGCGAATAAAATGAAAAAGGTAATCGTTTATACCAAAAATAATTGCATTCAATGTAAAATGACTAAACGCTTTTTAAGTGAAAATAATGTTGAATTTGAAGAACGTAATATTAACGAACATCCTGAATATCTTGCTTACTTAAAAGAGCAAGGTTTCAAAGCTGTACCCGTTGTTAAAATCGCTGAAGATGAAACAGTTGCTGGTTTTAGACCTGATTTATTAAAAAAGTTAGCGATTTAATTATTGCTGATGATAATTCAGAAGTTTAAAACGTTTCTAACTATATTTTGTGGAGAAACGTTTTTTTATTTACTATTTTTTTAGAAAGGATTATTAAATGTCACTTAAAGATTTAAAAGATGTTACTTATTATGATTTAAATAATGAAATAAACATTCCTGTTAATAATCAAATTCCTTTGCGCAAAGATCATGAAGCTTTGTCAGCCTTCTTAACTGAAAATGTTACTAAAAATACGATGCATTTTGATTCTTTAAAGGAACGCTTCGATTATTTAGTTAAAGAAGATTACATTGAACAATCGTTGTTGGATTTATATCCTTTTGCATTTGTTGAAAAATTATACGATTACCTCAAAAAACAAGACTTTCACTTTAAATCTTTTATGGCCGCATATAAATTTTATGCTCAATATGCCTTAAAAACTAATGACAATGAGTATTATTTAGAAAATTTCATTGACCGTGTTGCCATGAATGCATTATATTTTGCGGATGGTAATCAAGAACTTGCCATGCAGTTAGCTGATGAAATCATTCATCAACGCTATCAACCAGCTACTCCTAGCTTTTTAAATGCTGGTCGCAAACATCGTGGCGAATTAGTTTCTTGTTTTTTAATCCAAGCTAACGATGATATGAATTCAATTGGTAGAACAATTAATTCGGCTCTCCAGCTTTCCAAGCTTGGTGGCGGAGTTGGAATTAATTTATCTAACTTACGCGAAGCCGGTGCTCCAATTAAGGGAATTGAAGGAGCTGCTAGTGGTGTCGTACCAGTCATGAAATTATTAGAAGACAGTTTTTCTTACGCCAATCAATTAGGTCAACGACAAGGTGCTGGAGTAACCTATTTAAATGTTTTCCATCCCGATATTATTTCATTTTTATCAGCTAAGAAAGAAAATGCTGATGAAAAAATTCGAGTTAAAACTCTTTCTTTAGGTGTCATTGTACCCGATAAATTCTACGAGTTAATTAAAGCTAATGCTGATATGTACTTGTTTAGTCCATATAGTGTTGAAAAAGAATATGGCAAACCATTTTCATATGTTGATATTACGAAAGAATATGACAATTTAGTTGCTAATCCTAATATTAAAAAATATAAAATTAACGCCCGTGATTTGGAAAATGAAATATCTAAATTGCAACAAGAATCTGGTTATCCATACATTGTGAATATTGATACTGCCAATCGTGAAAATCCAGTCTTTGGTAAAATTGTAATGAGTAATTTGTGTTCTGAAATTATGCAAGTTCAGACTCCATCCATTATTAATAACAAGCAAGAATATACCAAGCTTGGAACTGATATTAGCTGTAATCTAGGATCAACAAATATTGTGAATATGATGGAAACCACTAAAGATTTTGGCAAATCAGTCGAAGCAATGGTTAGAGCTTTAACCTTTGTAACTGATTCATCTGATATTGATGTTGTACCTTCTGTCCAAAATGGTAATGCCTTATCTCACACCATCGGATTAGGAGCTATGGGATTACATGGCTTCTTAGCTAAAAATCATATTTATTATGGTAGTCCTGAAGCTGTTGAATTCACGAGCGTTTACTTCTTACTTTTAAATTATTGGACATTAATGGCATCAAATAAAATTGCTAAAGAACGCCATGAAACTTTCTATAACTTTGATAAAAGTAAATATGCTGATGGTAGTTATTTTGATAAATATTTAAATCGTGATTTTAATCCTAAAATTGCATTAGTAAAACAATTATTTAAGAATTTTGCCATTCCAAGTAAAGCTGATTGGCAAACTTTGAAAGAAAATGTTATGAAAGATGGATTATACCATCAAAATCGTATGGCAGTTGCACCTACCGGATCAATATCGTATATTAATGATGCTACTGCTAGCCTTCAACCAATCGTAAATCGCATTGAAGAACGGCAAGAAAAGAAGATTGGTAAAATTTACTATCCAGCTCCATACCTAAGTAATGATACGATGAAATATTATCAATCGGCCTATGATCTTGACATGAGAAAAGTTATTGACACTTATGCCGCTGCCCAACAACATGTTGATCAAGGTATGAGTATGACCTTCTTTATGCGTTCAACAATTCCAGCTGGAATTTATGATTGGAAAGCTGGTCGGACAGATAAAATGACAACACGTGATTTAAATATTTTAAGAAACTATGCTCATCGTAAAGGTATTAAATCAATTTACTACATTCGCACCTTCACTGATAATGATGGTGAAATTGGTGTGAACCAATGTGAAAGTTGTTCAATTTAACGGAGGATTTATTCTTGGAAAATTATAAGGCAATAAATTGGAATGCTATTTCTGACCAAATTGATAAAGCTACTTGGGAAAAATTAACGGAACAATTCTGGCTAGATACTAGAATTCCAATTTCAAATGACTTAAGTGATTGGCGTCAATTAGACGATAAACATAAATGGGTTGTAGGCCATGTATTTGGTGGATTAACTTTGCTTGATACTCTTCAATCACAAGATGGTATGGCAGCTCTTAGACGTGATGTTAGAACGCCTCATGAAACTGCTGTGCTAAATAACATTCAATTCATGGAATCAGTACATGCTAAGAGTTATTCATCGATTTTTGAAACTTTAAATACACCAAATGAAATTGATGAGATTTTTAAATGGAGTGACTCTGAAGAATTTCTTCAAAATAAAACGAAGAAAATTTATAATTTATATCATGATGATGAACATCCACTTAAAAAGAAAATTTCTAGTGTATTCCTAGAAACATTCTTATTTTATTCTGGTTTCTTTACGCCGCTTTATTACTTAGGACATAACCAACTTAATAATGTGGCTGAAATCATTAAATTAATTTTAAGAGATGAATCAGTTCATGGTACTTATATTGGATATAAATTCCAATTAGGTATGAAAGACTTAGGTGAAAATGAACAACAAGACATTAAAGATTGGATGTATAACTTCATGTACGAATTATATGATAATGAAGAAAAATACGTTCATACTTTATATGATCAAGTTGGTTGGAGTGATGAAGTTTTAACTTTCACTCGCTACAATGCCAATAAAGCTTTAATGAACTTAGGTCAAGATCCACTCTTTCCTGATACTGACGCGGATGTTAACCCAATTGTTATGAATGGTATTTCAACTGGAACATCTAATCATGACTTCTTCTCTCAAGTAGGAAATGGTTATCGTTTAGGTGAAGTTGAAACAATGAGTGATAGTGATTACGATATTTAATAATTAAATATTTAGGTACTAAAAAACCAGAAATCTTAAATGTGATTTCTGGTTTTTTTATTTATGATAGATTTAGTTGTTTTGATTTGAAGCATTCATCTTAATTTTGTTACTTAATTGATCAACTAATTGTTTCTGAGAAGGTGTATTATAAAATTGTTTTTGTAAATCTGCCAAACTGACAATTGTATGTTTCATTGGCGCCTTATAAGTTGGTTCACCGCTACTTTCATCAACTACCCAATAATCTATTTTGTCACCCATCATTTTAAAATGAACATCAGATATAGCAGTTCCAAAACCGACTCCATATACATCGTCTGTTTTACCCATATAAAAATTTTTTAACTGGTTGTCGTCTGAAGATTGAAGAAGTTCCTTGTTTCCAGGCGCACCAGCAAAATATACTATTAACTCAATCTTTGTCTCATCAGTTAATGGCTTATTTTCTGCATTATTATTTGAATTATTTTCGTTGCTGCTTTGCTTACTACTCTCAGATGCAGAACTGCTACTCATCGAATTACTATTTTTACTAGCAGATGACTTATCCACAGCACTGTAATCTGAATTATTTTCACTTGTGGACATTTTTGATTGATTAACATTATTTCCACAAGCAACCAAACATAGTGTGCATAACACACTGGTTATTAACAACATCATTCTCTTTTTTAACATAAAAACTCTCCCAAATATGTATTATGTTCATAAATGAACAATCAAAATAATAACTTATTAACAGGATAATTTCAATGTAAAATAAAAAAGCCTATCCCAAAGGGAATAGACTTTTTGTGTAAAAGTTAAATTACTTAACTTCAACAGATGCGCCAGCTTCTTCAAGCTTAGCTTTTAATTCGTTAGCTTCGTCTTCAGAAACATCTTCTTTGATAACTGTAGGAGCGTTATCAACCATGTCCTTAGCGTCCTTCAAACCAGCACCTGTAGCTTCACGAACTGCCTTGATAACTTTGATCTTAGCTGCACCAGCAGATGTAAGTTCAACGTTGAATGAAGTCTTAGCAGCAGCACCACCAGCTGCACCAGCTGCGGCAACAGGAGCAGCAGCTGAAACGCCGAATTCGTCTTCGATTGCTTTAACAAGATCGTTTAAATCTGAAATTGAAGCACCTTTTAAGTCTTCAATAAATTGGTCTTTATCTAATGCCATTTTTGTATCCTCCGATATTAATTATAAT
>X285_Short_beaked_Echidna__coassemble_510_pt1 | contig 17672 bp, 20 predicted proteins | sample X285_Short_beaked_Echidna__metabat2_high_PE_004 | metagenome-assembled genome bin X285_Short_beaked_Echidna | reverse complement strand
CAAGTACACCAGACACAACAGTTACAGCTAGCAAGAAGCGTAAAACACAACCAGCTGGCTCAGTAAGCGCTAATAAGAAGCGTATAACTACAACTTCAACAGATTCATCCCCAAAAGCATAGACCCCATCGTGGGTGATGCCATAAATGGTGATACTAAATTAACTGAATAGGGGTGATGATATGGATAATGTTGTTTATGGTATATCAAATTCTGATATAGATATTAAAGAAACTCTTAATGATTATTTATCAAAAGCAATACTTCAAATTAATAAGTATTGTAATTTCTATTTTGATGATAATAAGTTGGAAGATTTACCATTAGAATCTGATAAAACAAATGTAATCAGAGCTATACAAGTTCAAGCTAGATATTTAGATGATTTAACTAGTGAACTTGGTAATAGAGGTGAATTAACTGGAAATAATCAAGTCACTTCAATTCATATTGGAAACACTTCGAAAACATATAGCAATTTAGATTTAAACAAGAAAAATATATTCATATCACCAGAAGCTATTGATTATTTGGCACCGACAGGCTTGTTATATAGAGGAGTTGGTCAATATCGCTGATGAAACATTACCTAGAGATTGGCTTATTTATGATTTAAAAGGTACTAGAACTACCAAGAATGCTAACAGTTGGGATGATAATCAAGATGGTATGACTTATGTTATTCATAATTGCCGAGTTGATTATGAAGAGGCACTAGTTAATACGAGCGAAGGTACGGGCGGAAATATTGCTGTTAAACAAGGTGTCTATAAAGCTTATATTGATAAGCAAATTTCTTGGTGTGAGATATCACCAGGCTATCCTGGCAATATTATCAAAGTTGGCGACACTATTGAATGGCGTACTAACAAAGACCTTACCTACGATTTAATAAAAGGCAAAGCTATTGTTAAATCAATTGCGGTGCTATATGGAGATAATCATATTAATCACTGGGAAGTGACGATGCAATGAAAGCTAATACGACGGTTAATATTCAGTCCATCGCTAATATGCTTTTAAATACGCCTAATGCTCAGATGGCAGCTGCATATGAATTAAAACGAATATCAGACCCATATGTACCATTTATGACGGGTGACTTATCTGGCAGTGCTAAAGTTATTAATAACGTTTCAGTCGCTTCTCTTGAGTATGATGTGCCCTATGCAAATTATATTTATCAAGGTAAAGTATTAGCTGGTAAGAAGCCAAGACATACAACTGGTAGGTTAATTCACTACAACAAAACGATGCATCCCATGGCAACGGCTGAATGGGATAAAGCAGCGATTAATAACAATAAAGGCGCACTTGAGAGAGTTGTTGCTGAGGAGCTAGTGAAGAATGCAAGATAAAGTTAATAAAACCGATATTGAGAAATCTGTCCTAACGTATATTAATAGCAATATAATAACACCGAGACGTATTGCGTTAGGGGATGCATTAACACCTGGTAACTCAATATCTTATTTAATGGGGCCTGGACGACCAGGTGAAAGATACTATGATGGCAAACGAAAGAAACATTATTTGTTTACTATCTCAGTTAAAGATAATGATAGTTTAGAAGCTATCGAATATTTAAACGACATTATGGATTTAATGGAAATAAACGGACCAACTAAACTTAAAAGTTTGGAAGGTTCGTTTTCTTTTATCAATTCGACAATGCGAAACAATCCCACATTCCAAGGAATCGTTAACGATGGTGGGGTACAACGAGCTGTCTACTCTGGCAGTTTCGAAATTACAATAATAATTTAGGAGGCACAAAATGTCTTATACAGATACAAAAGGAGATATCCTTAATAACTACCTTAATGAACAATGGATTGCAAAACCAACCGCAGATGGAACTATTAAATGGCTCTATCTTGGTAATGGTATTACTCAAGTTGACTTCAAGCCAACTGATAAGAAGAAAACAGCTGCTTATTACGATGGTGGAGGTTCAGAACAAGTAACCGTTACTGGTGTTACTTTCTCACTTGATGTAACTGGTGACCGTGCTATTGGTAATCCAGCACAAGATTTAATTGCTGATATGGATAACAAAACTGGACGTGCAAGAATTGTTAAGTTCCGTCGCATTGAATATATTATGAACCGTCAAGGTAAACTTCAAGCTACACGTGCTTACGATGGAGATGCAACAGTTTCAGATATCCAAGCTGGTGGTGGTGCAGCTGATGACAATGGTTCATTTAAATGCACGATTACTTATAATTCAGCACCTACAGTTATTAAAAATGACACATCAGCAAATCAACAAAAATTAGATCAAATGATTAATTCAGATAATCCATGCCAAAATGCTGATATTCTTGGCATTGAATTAGTTCAATCAGGTACACAAAACGTAGCTGGTTCAACAACAGCACAATAAAATAATAGGAGGAATTATTTATGTCATACGAAGTTCAAAATTGGTCAAAAGGTGATGTTATCACTGCTGAAAAGTTAAATCATATGGAAGCTGGTATCCAAAACAATAAAGGAGAACGTGGCGATAACGGTATTAATGGTGTTGACGGAATGAATGGTGTCAATGGTAAGCCTGGATTATCAGCTTATGAAGTTGCTAAAAATCACGGCTTTATCGGTACAGAAGATGAATTTATCAAATCATTAAAAGGCGTTAAAGGTGACCAAGGACCAATGGGACCTCAAGGAATGCCTGGAACATCAGTAACTAAGATTACTTTAAATAAAGATGATAAAGGCGTATTTATTGATGGTGAAGCATTGCTTTCAAGTGGTATTACTGTACCTGTTGAAATCAAAGTTAAAGAACCTGAACAACCTGTACATCCTATGCCAATGCCTGAAGCCCCAAGCTCAGCAAGTGTACAAGTATCTAGTGCAGCTGTTTCATCAGAAGCTACAACAGCTAGTTCTTCAGCTTCATCAGAGGCAACTCAACCAGCTTCAGACGCACCACAAGCTTAATTAAACCAATAATCGCTTAAAGTAAAGTAAACAATGCCGAGAGGGGCGGTTATTACATAAGGAGGATACAAATGGCTAAAAGTGTAATTAACATTGAAATACCAACTACTAATATTGACTTCAAAATTGGTAAGAAAACTTATTCCATTTCATTAGCTGACAAATCACGAGCAAGAATTAATAATCGTTATGATGAAATTACTAAATATGAAGATGCTAATGGTGATTCAACTCAATTAATGCTTAGCAAGTACCAAGATGTTATTGATAACATTGAAAAAGAACGCAATAAACGTGAAGATTCCAAAAATCCAATGACTAAGCAAGAAGAAGTTGAGTTAAAGCAAAAAGCTATCAGTGAATTCCAGAAAAAAATCGATAAAAACGATAAAGAACTTTATGATAAGTCTGAGAAAACAGCTATTGAATTCTTAGATTATATTTTTGGCGATGGTGCAGGAAATGAAATTTATAATCTTGTTGATCAGAACACAATTGCTCTATCAAAGATTATTTTCCAAATTATGACTGAATTTAATCGAGAAAATAATATTTACGAATATCGTCAATCATATATGAAGAAACTTGCTGATATGACCGATAGTGATGATTAATGAAACTTCTTGATTCAGTTGAAGATATTGTTTTAGTTGATGGAACAAAGTATCAATGCAATGACACTGTCCCAGCTGTATTACTCTATTTTGAGCTTATGAAAGATAAGGGCTTAACTGATATTGAAAAGATAGAAACCGCGTATCAATTGTTAGTTAAGCCACAATCACAACGTGGTGATAATATTAATAGGAAAATAAAGGTTGTCTCTGAAATTTATAAACATAAAATATCTAATGGCAAATCTGAAGAACTTAATGATAAATCAAGCAATTTTGATTTTGACCAAGATGATGATTTAATATATTCCAGTATTCTACAACAATACAGTATTAATATTAGAGATAAGAAAGTTATATCAAATTTAAGATGGCGAGACTTTATGAGTTTGTTTGCAAATTTAGGCAGTAAGACTCCTTTCGGTCAAGCTGTCTTTTTTCGTGGCGTAAAAATTAAAGATGATATGACTGATGAACAAAAAAACTATTATCGTGAGATGAAACGTAAATATCGTTTAAAGAAAAAAGAAGAAAATATTTCATTTGGCGATATGGATTTACCTCACAAAATGGCTTATTTAGCTAAATTAAGAAAAGAAGGGAGGTAAATCAATGGCAGGTGCAACTAATACAGTAAGAATTGACGTGCAATTAATAACTAAAGAGGCTCAAGCCCAAGTTAAGTTATTAAATGATGAGTTATCTAAGATTGGTAAAGGAATGGATAATAAAGCTCCTGATATTATCAATAGAACTGGGGAATCACTTAAATCTAGCTCAATTGCATATCAAAACTATGCTAAAGCACAAGAACTCTCTGGATTAAAGACTTCTGCTAATGTAACTAGATTACAAGGCCTTAAAACTGCGATGTCACAGAATGAAGTCGCAATTAATGCTCAAAAGCGAAGCATTGAACAACTTAGTAAGGCTTATGGTGACAATGATGCTCGAGTTAGTGAAGCTAAGAGTAAATTAGTTGAGATGGAGTCAGCACAAAGTTTATCTGGTGCTAAAGTAGCTCAGTTAAGTAAACAATATGGCAATTTGACTCCTCATATGGCTCATGTGATAGATAAGCACGAAATTCTATCACAAAAGATGAATAAATTAGGCTCATCAATGGCTAGCATGGGTACGTCGGCAACTCTCAAAATGTCTGTTCCTATTATGGGAGCTTTTGGAATGGCTGTAAGAGCAGCAACCCAATACCAATATGAACTGCAAGATGTTCGTAAGGAAGTTCAAGCTCAAGGCTATAGCACCCAGCAAGTTAATAGTATTATGAACAAACTATCAAAAGATACCTTAGATTGGTCTAAAAAATTTGGCGTTTCAACAACAGAAATTAATAAAGGTATGTTTGAGATGGTTTCGAATGGTTACAATGTTAAGCAATCAATGGGTATGATGCCTATGCTATTAAAGACAATGACTGCTAACAGTGATCAATCGGGAAAATCTATTCAATTAACAAGCTCAATCCTTGAACAATTTGGACAAAATATTGGTTCAAACTCTAAAGTTATTAAAAATGGTAATGCAATTATGAATCAAATGACTGAAGCTACACATAAGTCGGCCATGTCATTAGATGATTTGCAAACTATTTCTGGTAATGCAGGTGCTGCAATGCATGCCATGGGTGTTAAAACTAACGAATTCCTTGCTTTAGCTGGTCGGCTTAAGTCTGCTGGTATTGATGCTAGTTCTGTTGGTACTGGATTATCATCAATGATGACTCGTTTAGGAACAGGAACTGGTCAAGCCGCGGAAGATTTAAAGAAGTACAATATTCAAATTTACGATAGCAAAGGCAAAATGAAAGATGTCTTTGATATTCTTGGTCAAATGCAAAAAGCATATAAAGGGATGAACGACCAAGAACGTCAGAAATTTATGTACGACACAATTGGTCAAGAAAACATGAAGGTTGGTATGACCTTGATGGACGCTAACCTTGGCCGTTATAAGTCTCTTTCTAATGAAATTGAACATTCTAATGGTACTGTTGATAAATACAACAAGACCATGCAGAAAACCAATAAATTTACACAAGACCAATTTATGGCTTCACTAAAATCGTTAGAAATTGAATTTGGACAAGGTTTAATACCAGCTTTAACTCCAATTCTTAGAATGTTTACTAGTTGGATTGATAATTTTAGCAAATTAAATGGGAACACCCAACAATTTATTGTTAAATTAGGGCTTTTTGTTGCTGCATTAGGTCCAATTATGGTTATTGGTGGTAATATCATCAAAATGATTGGCAGTGTTCATTCTGGAATTTCCAAGATTGAAGAATTCTTTGGACGTTCTGTTGTATTATCAAAGATTGAGTCAGAAAATGCTGCATATACCCAACAAATTGGTTTGTTAAAAGAAATTAATAACCAAAAGAATATTGAAGCTGATGCAACTGGTAACGTTGTTAATAGTGGTAAAGGTCAAGCTCAGCCTAAAGCAAATCCTGGCATGAGTACTACTGGCAAGATTCTAACTGCCGCGGGAGCAATTGACGCCGCTTCTTCATTCTGGGGTGCATTACAAGCACAGTCTAAAGCTTCACAGAACCAAGCAATTTGGGAAGGTGGAGGTAAAACTGTTGGTATGGCGGCTGGAGCAGTTTTAGGAGGCCCAGAAGGTGCTTTAATTGGTGAACAAATTGGTGGAGCTATAACTTCACATATCAAAATTGAGCCAATTGTTAAAAAATTACAAAATTCTCCTAAGCCTAAACAACCTACAACAAGTCAAGCACCAGTAATGGGGATGGGTTATGTGCCTGTTGCCCAAAAAGAAGCTACTAAATTCAAGAGTATTTGGAAAGATGCTTTTAATTCTATCTCTGGTTTATCAAACAGTTCGTTAAAATCTTATGAAAATTTTCAATCTACAGTAGATAGAAAGATTGATTCAGAAACTAAGAAAAATAAAGCCAATGGTAAAGCAGCTTTACGTGATTTGTTAAATTCCGGGAGAATTAGTCAACGCGAATATAACGCTGATGTTGCTAAGCTTAATTCTGGGCAGAACTCGCTATCTAGTAGAGCAAAACGTGATACTGCAGCAGTTGTTAAAGCTCGTAATGATTTAAATAATAAATTAAAAGGCATTAATGAAAAATATAAGCGGTTAGAATCAGGTAAATCTCCTGCTGAGGTCAAGAAGCTTGAAGATGAAAAGCAACGAGAAATTATCAAAGCAAAACTTAAAGGTAACAAAGACATAAAAGGTGCCGAAAATAAATTATCTGAAGATTTAGCTCAAATTGAATCTGGTAGTAAAAAGAAACAGCTTTCTATTCAGAATCAATTGAAAGATAGTTCAGAGCATATCAGTAATGAAAGAGCGGCTAGTCTCATTCACAAATCATATGAAATTGAACAAAATGAAATAGCTAGTGCTAATAGAACTTATGATAAGGCAATAGCAGCTGCAAAAAAGAAAAAAGATGATGCCTATGCCGTTGCTAACCAAGAAGTTGATGGCAAAAAAGTTCTTAGTGATAAGGAAAGCAAGGCAATCAAAGATGCTGCAGATAAACAGTATAGTGATGCTACTAGCTCTGCTGAAGCTAAAAAGAACGCCGCTATTGATAAGGCCAAAAGCGAACATGAACAAGTAGTATCTGAAGCTAAAAAGCAAACTAAAGGTTTATCTGATCAATATGATACAAATACTGGTGACGCTAAGAAATGGTGGTCAGGTCTAAAAGATTGGTTTGCTAATAACCAAATTATTGCTAAAGTTGTCCAAACTTTAACAGGGGATGGTAAATCTGGCAAATCACATAAGTCACATGCTTTAGGTGGCGCAATTACGTATAATCATACTGCCTTAGTAGGTGAAGAAGGTCCTGAGCTTGCTTATGATAAGAAGAAAGGTAAAGCTCGCATGCTTGGTGCTTATGGACCTGAAGTAACGAAGGTCTATGCTGGTGAAACTATTCTAACAGCTTCTCAAACTAAAAAGGCATTACATGGGCAATCAGCTCAATCATTTAAATCATATGCTGGTGGTACAGGAGCTTCAAGTGCTGGTGCTGGTCCGATAGCTGGAATGGATACTAAAGTTGGTGGAGCTAAAAATAATAAGACAACTAACTTAAAATTTGATGCTCAGCTCTCTGATGAAAATATTAAGAAGAATTCTAAAAAAATCATCAAAGAAATTGAAGAGATGGCTAGTAAAGTGGCCAAGCAAGTCAATGGTATGTCTACTTCTGTTGATAAGAAGATTAAAGATATGTCGTTAAGCGTTGATAAGCAAGTAAATAACATGTCTAACTTTGTTGATAAGCAAATTAATGACATGACTAATACTTCAGCTAATATCATTAGTAAGTTTAGTGATTACAATGATAAAGTTTGGAAATCTATCACTGATGATACAACTAACAATGTGAATACCATTAATAAGAATGGTACGAATGCTATTAATCAAATGAGTAACAACATTAGTAACATCGATAATAATACAGCTCGATTCTGGCATCGCGATTGGCAGAACATGGCTAATGACTTTAATGCTCAATTAAACGCTATTATTGGTTATGCTCGTAACAATATGAATGGTGCCATTGGTCAATTGAACCATGGTATTGGTAACATTAATGGATTAGTTGCTAAATTTGGTGGTAACTCTGCTATTCTTCCAACTATTCCAACTTATGCTACTGGTTCTAAGGGTCCAATTAAAAATGATGAAGTAGCTTTAGTTAATGATGGACATGGTCCGAGTTTCCAAGAGTTAATTCAACGTAAAAATGGTACATTCCAAATGTTACGTGGTAAGAATCAATTAGTTGATTTACATGCTGGAGATAAAGTTTATAACGGTCAACAGACCAATAGATTAATCAATAGCGGGTTAGTAGTTCCACATGCTGAAGGTACAGTCGACGATGATGACGCGTTACTTAAGATGGTATCAGACAAGCAAGAACATGCTGACACAGCTTGGAAATCAGATTTTGATGATAAGGTGGTTACTGATATTTCACCAGCCGTAGCTCGTTCCATGGCTTTATCAGCACGTAATGCAATTGATAAGCAAGGTATTCCATGGTATGCGGCTCTCTGGAATGAAATCGGTGACCTAATTGGCGCTGGTTCTGGTTCTCGTGGGGCATTCTTAAAATATGCGATTGAAAACTTCATGGGTAAACCTTATTTAATGGGTGGTAATGGTCCTGAATACTATGACTGTTCAGGAATGGTTGCTGCTGCATTAGCTCATTTTGGTATTAATATCGGTCGAACAACTACTCAGATGCAAACAACAACGGACAAGATTAGTATGGACCAAGTTAAGCCTGGTGACCTTACTATTTGGGGTCATGGTGATGGCGCTGATGGTCACGTTGGTATCTTGATGAATCGCCAAGGCAAGATGTTTAATGAAACAGTACCTAAAGCCGATTATGGAAACGTTAGTGATGTCACAAGTATTCCATGGGACGGTGCTTTTAGAATTAGACAATTGCACGATGAAGATACGACTAATAAGTTTGGTGTCACGGATAAGTTAAAAGCCTTAGTTAAATCCGAGTTAGGTGATAAAGCTACAAGTTGGATTCAATCACACTTCCAACCACCTGCTGGAGTAAATGGTGCTCCTGGTGGACAATATAATTCAGCGGTTGGTCCAACTCCAACTGGTGGGCATAATGGTTGGATGGCCCAAGCTGGTATTCCAGCCAATGAACGTGCTGGATATAATTCAATTATTGTCCCTGAGTCAGGTTGGAACGTTCATGCTACTAATCCATCGTCTGGAGCTTATGGTTTACCCCAATCGTTGCCTGGCTCTAAAATGGCTTCAGCAGGTTCTGATTGGCGGGATAATCCTGTTACTCAGTTACGTTGGATGAAGGGCTATATTAATGGTAGATATGGCTCAATTGGTAATGCTTTAGCTTTCCGTGCTTCTCACGGTTGGTATGCGAACGGTGGCTGGGGTCAAGATGGACAAATGAACATCTTTAATGAAGTTCCAGGTGAACAAGAGTTAGTTATTAATCCACATCGTAAATCTGCAATTAGATGGATTAAAGAAGCTATTTCTGCAGTATGGAAACATCAACCAAATGAAGCCAGAAAAGCATTTGCTCCAGTTGAATTGCCAGATGATATGAAGAACGTTGATCAAAACTATTCATTACCAACAAGTATTGCGATGGCAACACCAGAACAAAGTGTTGATTATTCAGTTCCAACCGTTAGTCAAAGCTCAAGTAATTCTGATAATAGCAATTTAATTGCTGGATTATTAAGTAAGATTACTGGTAAAGGGATGCAAATTAATGTTAATGTCGATAGTCAATCGATTATTACTAAGAATATTCCGTTAATTAATGCGCTACTTGGTAATGATTCATTGAATCTTGATTTAAGGAGTGGTTTAAGGTGACGGATGATGTAGTTATTACAAAAAATAATGTTGATTATAGATTATCTGATTATGGTGTAAGAGTAATTAACTTTGATTTGTCATCAGCCAATATTGTTAATGAAAATAATCAAGTTGGAACATATGGGATGCAGACGATATCTTCCAAAGTTGCAGATTTAAATATTACTCTAACTTTTGACTTAATTGCTGATGATAAATTAGATTTTGAACTAAGAAGATTAAAACTTATCGGGTTGTTTGCAACACCTGGTAAGTTTTTTATTTACTCGACTAGATTGCCTTACGTGAGGTACAAAGTTGCTTTACAAGGTTCAGTTAATATTCCAAGGTTCGATAATTCAGATGTCATTAGTAATGATGTCACGGTTAATATGGTTTGCTCGGATGGTTATGGTGAATCGCTTGCCAGCACCTTAGATAATATCAATAATCCTAATGGAAAATGGGGCTTAGGCATGAATATTGAAGCTAATAATAAACCTAAATATCGTTTTAGCAATAACAATTATTTTCAATTCTTTAATGCTGGTCATATACCATTACTTGCCGATGACCACCCTGTTAAGATTCATTTCAATGGTGATGTTGGTAATTCTTTATCAATCACTAACGAAACAACTCATCAAACACTAGTAATTAATCATGCTATGAAGAAAAGTGACCGTTTAGATATTATTGGGTTAATTCCATATTTGAATGGTCAACAAATATATAGTAGCTGTAATCATGCTTATTTAGATTTCATGATAGGCAATAACATAATTACCATTAATGGTGCCAGTAATTTTGACATTTCATTTGAAACTAAATTCTATTATTAGGAGGTAATAAAAATGCTAATAATTAGAGATGTAGTTGGAAATGAAGCACCGTTAAGGGCTAAACAAGTAGCTATTACAGATAATTTAGGCGAAATTAATCAATTAACTTTCATTGTAAATGATAATGATATTAGTACGAATGGCTGTAAGTTAATTGAGCCACGTTCAGTAGTTACAGTTCCAGAAACCAGACAGCAATTCAGAATAACTAATGCAACTAGTTCCAATCTGGGTAATTTTAAACAGTATACAATTACCGCTACACATGTAGCATCTGATTTACATGATAAGTATGTGAAAGATACTTTAACTGGTTCCAAATCTTTAGATGAATGTATGAGACTAATCACGAAAGACACTAAATTTAATTATGTTATTCATGATAGATTTAATAATTACGCTTTTTCAGAAGAGTTTGGTTCAGGTTTTGCTGATGATTTATTTATTAATACGCTAGCCCATGATTTTGATTTTGAGTGGCGATTTGATAATTACACAATTCACATCTATAAAGTTGTTGGCCATAGCGATGCGTTTATATTTGTTGATAGTACAAACATTGCAAAGATTACGCAAACAAAAGATTATTCCAATATTGTTACTCATATAACTGGAACGGGGAAAGACCCTAATGAAAATGATGATGAAGATAATAAACAACCTAAAAAGCCGATTCCTTATGCTGAATATACTAGCCCGTTAGCTGATGTTTATGGGCGAATTGATGCAGAACCAGTTCAAGATGATAGATTTACTAATAATAATTCGTTATTGGAATATATTAAGACTAAAGTTACTGATCAACCACAAGTTCAATATACGATGGACTTTATTAACTTTTCCAAAGGCGCACCAATGGCTGACATTAATGATGTTTCAGCTGGTAATTATGGATGGTTACGTGACAGGAATGGCTTAGATGTAGAAGTTAGAGTAAGTAGCCGAACTTATTACCCAGAAGAGCCAGAGCTAACAGCTCAAGTTACGTTTGGAACGCGTAAAAAGACACTTACCCAAATTCAGAACGAAGAGCGTAGTCGAATGAAAGATTTACCCAGACGATTAGATAATATGATTGATAATAATCGTTTTAATGATTTAGCTTTAATGGCTCGCTTAACTGGAAAGGTGGTTGGCGAAGTTGACTAAAATTATTGAAATGACGGCCTCAGTTGATAATCACGATTTGAAATTAAAAAAGGGTGAACCTTATTATGTCTTAACGCATGTCGATGGTGTAATTGGATTAACTGAATTTATTGACGCTCATATTAAGACTAATCCAATTATTCAAGATGGCATGATGAGTACTAGTGATAAACAAACTATTATCAATTTAGTTAACTCAAATAGCACTAATCAAATACAGATTAACGACTTAAAGAACCAATTAAACGGCTCAAAACAGATAATCAACCAGTTAACGCAACAAAATAACGACTTAAAGAGCAATATTAGCAGTTTAACCCAACAAATTAACGACTTAAAGAACAATATTAGTAACTTAACTAATAATGTTGGTAACTCAAATAATATTACTAACGCAAATATTAGCCTTAGCGAAGCTGAAAAGGCACGACTTGCATTTATTGACGACAACAAGAAGCAAATTTAGAAGGTGATTAAATGGGACAACACTTAGTAACCGATGACTTAAGTAACGCGTTAGATGATAACTTCAGACGGCAATTAGTTAATAACTTTAAAGTTATTGATGACTTTATTAGTAACACTGAAAGACGTCAAATGGGTGTTGAAGATATGTTTAGAGTGTTAGATAAAACTATGAACAATAACTTTAATCAACTTAAGTCACAAGTTGTTACTCAAGATAAATTAGATGCGATGAATGATGAATTGCATCGTGAAATTAGAGCAATTATTAAATAGAAAGGAGGACATAAATGGCAAATCAAGATTTAGTTTATGATTTAACAAAAGTACCAGAATTAAATAAACCACAACAATGTATTTATGCCCGCGTTGGCGATGGTGGTTTAAAGCTAGTTACCGTTCATTTACTTAGTAACGGCTATGACCATAACTTAACTGGTTTGAACGTTTATTTTTACGGTACTAAACCAGATGGAACCGTAATTGTCGATAGACAAGGCGGTACTATCTTAGACCCAGAACATGGTATTTTTCGTTATGCATTTCCAAAAGAGGCTTTTACTGCTCAAGGTGAGTACGTACAAGCCTTTTTTAAATTAATGCGTGGCAATCAAACTGATTCAACCGTTGATATTAAAGTGGTTGTTGAAGAAAACTTAGTTGAGTTTGGTATCAATTCCGAAAATTATATTAGTGACGTTGAGAAAGTTATTCATGATGTAAACGAAGATAAGAATAACTTTGTAAATGACTTAAATAATAGTAAGAATGGAGTTATCAATGATTTAACCAATCAGAGGAACCAATTCTATAATGACTTAAATTGGCAAAAGAACGACTTTGTTAATAAAGTTAACAATGATTATAACAACTTACGTAATCAAACTAATGGTATTCAGAACCAATTAAACCAGAATAACTATATAACTAAGAATGAGATTTACGATAATCTACAAAAATATCGTAACAAGGAAAACTTAGTCTATAATTCAAGCTTCAGACAGAATCCAAGCGGTTGGATTGAAGGTTGGAATTACTATAGATACCCTGATGGTAATGGTCCATGGCTCGAAGATAATCCATGGTCCGTCTATGATGGGCGTAAATCAATTGTTACTAACTACCAAGACCATAATTTCAAAGATTGGATTTTGGTCTTTGAAACGCCAAGATATCCAATCCATGTTGATACAGCTGGAAATGGTTCTACAGGAACATTCAGCGCTTCAGCTATGGTTACAAAGTATTTCCAATCTGATAAAGATTCACAATTATTACTCGATATGTCATTTTTTGATGCTAGAGGTAATCGAATCTTGTTTCAAGATACTTATTGGGATAATAACTGGAATTCAGGGGATTGGCATCGATTAGAGATTAATAATGTTAAAGCACCAAAGGAAGCCACAAGTGTAGCAATTCAAGGCTACACGCACAACGGCTATTGCTTTGGTGCTTTTAATTCCATTAATTTAAATTACGGAACTGGTAGTTCTGATTATAAGCCTGACACCATGGCAACATTATATGCCGACCATATTAAGCAAATCTAGGAGGTGAAAAAATGGCAATAAATCGAGAACTTTATCAAGAACAAAAGTTAGTGTTTCATATTGATAAGATTGATGGTAACCCAGTTAATCAAGTGGTGGCACGTGTCGGAGATGGCTACCAGAAAACGGTTGACGTACAAATTTACCGTGATAATCGACCATATAACTTGGTTCAAACCGGTAAGATTGGCTTTAAAGGAGTTAAACCAGATGGTCATACGATTGTTGATTATGACCACTTTAACGTGACTGATGCTCGTAATGGTATTCTTACTTACCACTTCCCATCTAACGCCTTTAGCAAAGACGGCGATTATAAAGACGCTTACTTTGAATTGGTTGGCTTTGACAATACAGTTGATTCCACTAATCGCTTTGAAATTAAAGTATTAAAGAACTTAGTTGACGAAACTGTAGTAAGCGAAGATTATATTAATCCAGTCAATCAGTTATCCGATATGATTCATAAACGCGCTGATGATTTTAGCAACACGTTAAACAACAAGATTAATGACGCTAATAACCGCATTAACGGCTTTGTCAATGATGGTAATAATAAGATTAATGTCTTTGTAAACGATGGCAATAATCGTATTAACGGCATGATTAATGATAATAACAATAAAGTTAATTGGACGATTGGCGACTTTCAAAACAAGTTAAATGATATTGTCAATCGTGGTAATAATGCTGTTAATAGTAATCAGAAGCGAGCTGATGACCAATATGGCGATATGAAGTGGAAGCTTGACACTTGGTATAACAGCGCCCAAACTTCATTAAACGATATTGAAAGTGACGCGAAAATTAAAGTCGATAATTGGAGTAATGATGCACATTCACGCACTAATAGTTGGAACAATTGGGCTAATCAAGTTGTCAACGACAATGTTAATCAATTAAAGTCGGCTAAAGATAACTTAGTTAACGATGGTAATAATCGGATTAATGACGCAATTAACAAATTTAATAGTAATAATTCCAGCGTTGTCTACAATCAATTAGATCAATACTCTGGTCGGAACTTAGTCTATAACGCCGACATGTCAATTATAGGACCTGATAATTGGCCTATTGGATATATGAGACCCAAAAATAACCAAGGGAATCAACCTTTTATCTTCCCAGAAGATGCATGGATGAATCATAACGGCAATATAGGAATACAAACGCTGGTTCAGAAAACACAAGATTGGTATTGGGCACTTCGTACAGATTATATTAAGTTACCTATTAGATGTGATTTACATGATGGTTCCAATTCTAATTATTCTTGTAGTGTAAAAATACGTTTATTTGATAATCGTTGGCAAGACCCTAATGATTTATATAGTAGTGATGAGTCACAAGTATTATTAACACTAAATTTCTATTCAAATTATAATGGCGATAATCGTGTTATAGGTGGTAACCAATGGAGTCAAACATTTAAACAAGCTGGTTCAGCATGGCAAACTCTTAAATTAGAAAACATTAGTGCACCAAATGGGGCTGCAGTAATGGATATTACTGTATTTACCCATCAAACGGCAACACGGGTGGCTGTATGTGAACCAGTAATTAATGTTGGACCGAATGTTATTCCATTTAAGCCAGATAGAAGAGACAACTTTAGATTTGAAACAATTAAAACAATTTAAGGAGGAAACAAATGGCATTTATTAGCAATATTAGAGACCACAATAACGATATTATTTACCCAACCACTAAATCAGAAGCCATCGATGACCGTTATGACCACTTTGTCATGAAAGATTCCAAGCAAGATATTTGGGGAGAAAAGTCGTTTGGTAACCAAATGTATATGATGGGACACCCATTAATGGAACGGATTAGACCAGTTCCAGGCAACGATATCGGTTTGATTACGGAATCGGGGATGTATGTTTATTATGCAAACTGTAAGAACATGCCCTATACAACTAATGCAGTCGGATATGTAGTAGCAACCTTTATGGACCCAGACCACGGCGTAATTAAAGCGCCGTTAGATGGATTCATCTGGAAGAAGTGGGACGGTAAATGGCAACCATGTTATACAGATAAATTTATGACATTATGGGCTGGAGCAGCTGGTGAAGGTGGCTGGATTAATTTCGGCGGAAACTTTAACGATTATCGATTATTAAGAGCTACATTTGGTACTCCCTATGGTTTAAAGAGTGCTGTTGTTGGCTTAAATGGTGACGACAAATGGCATCAATTGTACTTTGCAAGTTCAGCATTAAACAATCAAGATAATCATCAAGATGATGAAATTGTAACGACTGAATACGTGCTTGAATCCCCATCAAACAACGGTCATTCAATGCGCGTTGCCGCAACTAATACAGTTTATGGTGCAAATCGTAAATGGCACACAACACGTCAGATTTATCGGATTGAAGGGATTCTGGGTGATGATATATGGAACAGATAAACATTAAATTAGATGATACAAAACACGTTGTAGCATTTGCTAGTTTAGGTAGTGTAAATGGCGATATTAATTACAATGGGGACATTCCTAGTGACTTTAGATATAATTGTCGAGCTTACCAATTAATTGATAATAAGTTAGTTAAAGACCCAAATTATAAGCCCCCTGAAGACAAGTTAATTAGCGATTCAAGCAAGACTACAACAACAGATAACAGTAAATCACAAATCGAGCAATTGACAATGCAATTAGCTCAAACTCAAGCTATGGTAGCTAATTTAACGCAACAAATTGCTAATCAACAAGGAGGTAGTAAATAATGATTATTGACATGATGCCTTTAATGCGTAATTTAATTAATGGTAATTCCTTTGATATCAACACATTACCAATGTACGTACAAGTAATTCATTGGATTACACAAGACCAGGCTGATCAGTTAGTTAAAGAATGGCATGAGATTCATGATAAGAAGCCTAACGTTGTTGATTCTGGTGAGGTTGATGTGGCGCAAGCTAGTTAGGAGGTAGCATGAATGTTTTAGGATTTGATGTTACAGAATGGCTAGCGGTTGTTAGTATTATTAGTTTAGCAATCAGTGCCATTATTTGGCTGGTAAACAATTTAATTACTAAACCAACTGATTATCGCAACGAAATGCTTAACGACAATATTAAAGGATTAACAAGCCAGTTAGAGCAATTTACAGCTGAAATGAAAGCTGATAGGAAGGCTATTTACAAAAAACTAGATGAACATGATAGACGGCTTGACCATCATGACAGACGCCTGGACCGTCATCATGAACGTATGAAACAAATAGGAGGCGGTAAGCTATGAACAACATTAATTGGAAAGATGGTAAGCTTTGGGCTGGTTTAATCAGTCTTTTGATTGTATTGATACAGCAGGTAATGCTAGCGTTCGGATTTAAATATCCGGTCGATTGGAATGCCATCGCTGGAATCATTAATACGGTGCTAACAATCCTCGGAATGCTTGGAGTTGTGTCTGATGTAACTAAAGTTGATGTTAGCTCATCCCCAACACCCCAAGCGCCAAAGGAGGTGCCTAATGAAACTAAATAAGATGATTAAAGTTGTTGCAATTGCAGCAACTTTTTTTGTTGGCGGAATAACAACCGCCAATGCCGACCGTGACCAAGGCGTGGACTGGTCAGTTTATCAAAGTGCCTTGGGTAAGACTGGTTATAAGTCTGATAAATTTGCGATTAGTCAAATTGGTGGGGTTACTGCTAACGGGATTTATGACCAATCAA
>X285_Short_beaked_Echidna__coassemble_499_pt1 | contig 18692 bp, 13 predicted proteins | sample X285_Short_beaked_Echidna__metabat2_high_PE_004 | metagenome-assembled genome bin X285_Short_beaked_Echidna | reverse complement strand
ATCTGTAAAAGAAAAGAAGCTCTGAGCGGCAACTCAGAACTTCTTTAGCAGAGCCATTTGAGATGGCAGCTATTTTTAAATTGTTTATATAGCCACTAGCTCCTCATAGCTAAGGTGGCTATTTTTGTATACTTTTGATGAACGTTACGATCTTATTTAATAAATCTAAAACATCATTTAGAAATTTAACTAAGATTACTAACGCGATAAAAGCAACCAAAAAGTTAACCTCCTTTCTTTGGATTTTTGATACTTTAGCGCCTTAACACCATAAGCACCACCTCCATTGAAGAGATCAACTTCCACCTCAACTTTCTCTGCGTATATAAAATTATAACCGAAAACATTTTTATATTTAGTCTTGTATTTCACATCATTACTTGATTTAAAATAGAGCGTGATAAAACACGGGTTGCCTTCGAGCATAACCTAAAATATCCTATTATGGCGTTAACCATGGCAGGATATTTTGTAGTTAGGTGAATGTGTCAGATTCTTCGAGCGCGTTTTAAAATTAGAGCGTGAAAGAGACGCTTTGAACCATAACATAACCTAAAAAATTATCGTTGTTGCTTTAGCAATGACGGTGATTTTTGTAGTTATGCGATGGTTCAGTCTCCTTGAACGCATTTTTTTGCAAGTGTTCATTAACACATTTCCAATATAAGAATTGTCATATCAGCCATTTTCGTTATATAATTTATCTGTAAAAGAAAAGAAGCTCTGAGCGGCAACTCAGAACTTCTTTAGCAGAGCCGTTTAAGACGGTGACTATCCAATGATTTAGTTTTTCAACTAGCCCACTGTGCTCGTCAAAGTAAGGTGGGCTTTTGTTTTAGCTACTTTTTGATATTGATATATGTTAACAACGCAATAATTAAACTGCCAAAATTTAACATGATCAAGATAGCTTCAGCTACCGACAAAATAGCTACTCCTTTCTAAAGATTTTGTAATGCCAATGAATCTCATAGGCATCAGCTCCTTTTTCAGGAATAGCCACCAACTTTACTTCTCTGCGTACATAAAATTATACTTTGAAACAAATTAATTTATAGTCCTGTTTTTAACGCTTAAACGTGTTTTGTGTATCTTTTAAAAACATCACAACAAGCACGATAATCATCCCAACTATCGTAATTAACACTGCATTATACCAATTAGTAATAATCCCTAATTCATGATTAATATCAAAATACGGTGAAATTTTAATAGTCGTATTTGTCAATATTTCATGACGCATCACACCAGCAATCTGATAACCTGGCCAAAGATCCATAACATGTTGCATAAACTTTGGTAGTGCTCCATAAACAATATATGTTCCCGACAAAAATCCAGTTAAAGTTCCAACTACCGATGATAAACCGGAAAATGCAGAAATTGTATTTAGAAAATCGGTTAGTAAATTAAACAAAGTACAAGAGAAAACAACTAATAAATACGCTAATAGTAAGGCTCGTAAAAAGGATAAATTAAATAAATCAATTCGGTAATTGAGCGACAAATATCCGTAGCAAATCACCATAAAAATAGAAGTCGAAATAATTCCTTCCAACATAGCGGAAATGATATATAAAAGTGAAATTTGATTTTCATTTAACTGACTATTAATTCTAAAATCATCAATCTTATGTAATCGTTTATCCTCAATCTTTTGACCAAACATGGAGAGAGCTGTAGTTACTGCTACAATTGAAATCAACCCAGCTACCATCCAAGAATCAATATACTGATCAATGTGGGCAATACCTTTAAAATTACTCATTAAATTTTCTCGCAAGAAAAATAAATAAATTAATAAACTAATGAACATCCCCAAAAAAGAAAAGAACACACCAGTTCGGTCTTTAAAATAAATCATTAAATTTCGTTTAATAAATTTAGTTTTCATCAATCATCCCTGCTTTCAAATCCTCAAATAAATCATCGTAAGAATTACGCATAATTTCAAACGATTTTTGCTTAAATTCTGGATGAGCAACTACATACTGACTAGCTTCATATGCTGATTCAAAATACTTAACCACTTGATGATTTTCATCAATCAACTTGCATTTGGGCATGGTCTTCATGTATTGATCCACTGCTCCAAAATAAGAGACTTGGCCATCTTTCAGAAATAAAATTTTGTTAGCATATGCAATTTCATCTAAATTGTGGGTCGTAAAAATCAAAGCTGAATTAGATTTTTCCTTCAGATAAGCTAAAATATCCTGCCATAAAATATGTCTAATATCATAATCAATTCCAACCGACATTTCATCCAAAATTAACAATTGCGGTTGATTAATAATGACGCGAATATAATTTACAATCCGTTTTTGACCACCAGATAATTCGCGATATTTTTTCTTCTCATCAATATGTAAACCATACAATTTATCTAATGCCACTTGAAATTGTTGTTGGGTAACACTACGCAATTTTAGATTATCATAAACAGTTAAATCATCGTCTAAAATGTTATTTTGAAATACTTCGCCAATTGGCAATAAATCATTTTCAATCGTCCCTTGAGTTGGTTGACTGAGTTCGGTGATTTGACTTAACAATGTTGACTTTCCACCACCATTGGGTCCTACGATTACTAACCGATCACCTGGATTAATGGCAAAATTCACATTTTTTAGAATATGTTTTTCTGACATATTATTCACTTTTAACATCGCTTATCACTACCTTTCTTTAGTTATTATATATCATATGTATAAAAAAAGCCGCTAGAAGCGGCTTTTATAAATCATTCGTGATATTTATCAAACGTTTCTTTCAATAACATATATGATAAGTCCTTAGTTGAAGGAACTACTTCAGCAGCATCTTTTAACTCATCTGCATCACCAATTCCAACAGCCACAGCACCAGAATCATTAATAGCTTGTACTCCGGCAACAGCATCTTCTAACCCGACACAATCTTTAGGATCGACATTAATTTGTTTAGCTGCTTCAATAAAAATGTCTGGAGCTGGTTTCCCGTGAGCAACGTTATCAGGATTAGCAATTGCATCAAACGAATCATATAAACCTAACTTACGCAAAATATATGGTGCATTTTTACTTGCAGAAGCAACTGACAATAAAATATTATTAGCTAAAAGAGAATCTAATAAATTTTCTATTCCAGGTAATATATCCTTTTTAGTTAATTTATCAATTTCTTTTAAATAAAAATCATTTTTTTCAGCTGCCATTTGAGCGATTTGGTCATCGGAAAAATCATCTTTCTTACCGGCAAACTCTAAAATTTTAACCATAGAATCAATCCGGCTAACACCTTTTAATTCAGTTTCAAAACTTGCTGGCAATTCAACATCTAATTTATCTTTGGCTAATTTACTCCAGGCCTTGAAATGAAATTTTGCGGTATCAGTAATTACACCATCTAAATCAAATAAAACACCTTTCATCATAAATCTCCTATTTTAAATCTAATTTTTCACCATTTAATTTAATTGTTAATGGTTCACCATTTAATAAATCAATCTTAGTTTGATTCTTATCAACCGAAACTTTAATCAAACGACCACGGAAATTAATATGAAATTGATATGCATCCCATTGCTTTGGTAAGAATGGTTTAAATGATAATTCTCCATCATCACTAACCCGCATACCAGCAAATCCTTGAACAATCGCTAACCAACTACCAGTCATCGATGTAATATGCAATCCATCAACTGTATCATTGTTATAATTATCCAAATCTAATCGAGCCGTTCTAGCATACATTTCAACTGCTTTATCTTCATAATGTAAATCAGCTGCTAAAATAGCATGAACTGCTGGTGACAAACTTGATTCATGAACTGTTAATGGTTCATAAAAGTCGAAATTACGTTTCTTTTCTTCTGGAGTAAATTTATCAATAAAGTACCAAATACCTTGTAAAACATCAGCCTGTTTAATATATGGTGAACGTAAAATATGATCCCATGACCAGTTTTGATTAATTGGACGTTGACCAGCCGGTATAGCTGAAACTGGTTTAATATCTTTATCTAAGAAGCCATCTTGTTGTAGGAAAATACCCAATTTTTTGTCTTCTGGAAGATACATTCTATCAATAATATCTTGCCATTTAGCTAATTCTTGATCAGTAACATTTAAATCCTGGCGTTTTTGTTCTGACACTTTAGCTAAGGAACTAATAGTATACTTCAAAGTCCATTGAGCCAATAAATTAGTGTACCAATTGTTATTAATATTGTTTTCATATTCATTAGGTCCAGTAACCCCATGTATCATGTACTTTTGTTTATGCTCTGAAAAATGAACTCGATCAGCCCAAAAACGAGAAATAGCAGTTAAAACATCAATTCCTTTTTCTTTGAGGTATGAATCATCCCCGGTATAACGAGTGTAATTATAAATGGCATACGCAATAGAACCATTACGATGAATTTCTTCAAATGTGATTTCCCATTCATTATGATTTTCAATCCCGTTAAAGGTAACCATTGGATATAAAGCACCTTTTAAGCCTTGTTGTCCAGCATTGTGGAAAGCACCAGCTAATTGATTATAACGATATTCCAGTAAATTTTCGGTTACTTTTTGGTCAGCTAATGATAGATATAATGGAACTGCAAATCCTTCGGTATCCCAATATGTAGCACCACCATATTTTTCACCAGTAAAGCCTTTAGGTCCAATGTTCAAACGTTTATCTTCACCATAGAAAGTAGAGAATAGTTGGAATAAATTAAAACGAATTCCTTGTTGAGCCGCATCGTCACCACTAATAGTGACATCTGCCATCTTCCAACGATCCGCCCACTTAGCTTGTTGTGAATTTACTAAATCTTCATAAGATTCTTGCATAACCTTTTCAGTAATTTTAGCTAAAGCATCTTTTATATCTGATTCAGCATAATCTCTAGAAGTAACAATAATTGAGCGCTTTTCAAAGCTTAATGATGATTCTGGTTCTAATTCTTGGCTAAAATGATTTTCCACTGATAATTCATTATTATGTCCAGCTTCACACTTCATAGTAGTAACATAGCTATTTTGAGCGCCAACCGTAAATTGTGGTACATCATAGTTATTTGGTTTAGTCTTGGCAATTAAATAACTAGTATCATCTTCAGCACTTTTGTCTTGAACCAACCAGAATTTTTCATCATAATTTGAATCTTCATTTTTTACATCAGCATCAATGTCAGACAGAAATTCAATTTTTACGGATTCATTTGATAAATTATTAACTTCATACTTAACATCAAACAACTCCTTTTGAGCAATGCTGACAAAACGTTTGATGTCAAAATGAACTTTTTGACCGCTTTTGTCCACAGTAAATGACCGACTTAAAATACCATCTTTCATATCAAGTGATAATTCAAAATCTGAAATATCATCTTTAGCTAAATCAACTTTTTGACCATCAATTAAAATATTATTTTTAATAAAATTCAAAGAATTGATAACTTTACCAAAGTATTTTGGATAGCCATTTTTCCACCAACCAACAATGGTTTTGTCAGGATACCAAACACCACCAATGTAGATTCCGTGGAGACTATCACCAGAATAGTCTTCTTCAAACATTCCTCGCATTCCCATGTATCCATTACCGATACTGGTCATACTTTCTTGTAATCTTTTATTTTCTTTATCTAGTTTATGGGTCACTATTTTCCAAGGATCAACTTCAAAAATTCGTTGCATACTAGAGCCCTCCAAATATATAAAAGAGACCTGAGACGAGCATTTTGTTCATCGACCAGGCCTCTACATTATTAATTTTTATTCAATTGTAATTTGTGTATCTTTATCAAAGAAGTGAGCTTTACTCATTTCAAAAGCCATATCAACTTCTTCACCAGGTTTGTGATAATCACGAGCTGCAACTCTAGCAACAAATTCTGTATCACCAATCTTAGAAAATAGCATTGATTCAGCACCTAAGAATTCAGAAACAACCACTTTAGCATGAACAATTTGATCAGCCATAGCTTGTAAGGCAATTTGTTCAGTATGAATATCTTCTGGACGGATACCCATTGTTAATTCTTTGCCGTCATATCCCTTTGCAATTAATTTCTTCAAACGTCCTTCAGGCACAATCATTTCAAATCCTTTACCATCAGAAATCTTACCGTCTTTCAAAGTTACATCAAAGAAGTTCATTGATGGTGATCCCATAAATCCAGCAACGAATTGGTTAGCTGGTTCATTATACAATTGAGCCGGTGTTCCAACTTGTTGAATGCGACCTTCATTCATAATAACGATTCGATCCGCCATGGTCATCGCTTCAATTTGATCATGGGTTACGTAAATCATATTCTTCTTTAATCTTTGATGTAATTGAGCAATTTGTGTTCTCATTGAAACACGTAACTTAGCATCCAAGTTTGATAATGGTTCATCAAGTAAGAAGACGTTAGCATCCCGCACAATCGCACGTCCTAAAGCGACACGCTGTCTTTGACCACCAGACAAGTTAGCTGGTTTGCGTTTTAAGAAATCAGTTAATCCTAAAATGTCAGCAGCATGATCAACCCGTTTTTTAATTTCTTCAGGACTGTAGGTCTTCTTTAACTTCAAACCAAATGCCATATTATCAAATACTGTCATATTAGGATATAAAGCATAGTTTTGGAAAACCATGGCAATATTACGATCTTTGGGTTCAACGTCATTCATAACTTGACCATCGATTTGTAATTCACCATCAGTAATATCTTCTAGTCCAGCAATCATTCGAAGAGTTGTCGATTTACCACATCCAGAAGGACCAACAAAAACTATAAATTCATTATCTTTCATATCCAAGTTGAAATCTTCAACAGAATAATCATCATTTCCGGTATATTTCTTTCCAATATGTTTTAAGTTAATTTCAACCATATCATTAACGCCCTTTCAAATTGTTTTATCAATGCACTAATTTACTAAGGGAATGAATAAATTGTGCTTATCTAGCGATATGTTCGCTAATGTCCTCGTGTTCATCTTTTATTATAGGTGTAAGCGTTTGCAGTAACAACACCAAAATGCTAGTTACCGTTAACAAGTTTCATAACAAAAAACGCTGGTGAAAAATAAATTTCACCAGCGTTTTCACACGTATTACATCAATTGATCACGATCTACTCCATGATCTAAGAATCTAGTTCTGACATAAACTAATAGAATCATGAATACCATAAATATCATCGGAATAAACATTAGCTTCATGATATCAAAAGTAAAAATATTATAAATCATAGAAACAATACATCCTAATCCCATCGTATTTAACGTTAAATTGCAGGCTTCTTTAAAAGTCTTGATATTAGACAGCTTACTTTTATGCCCTAAGTATAAGAAGAAAGCCGTTCCTAAACTAACAATCAAATTCATGGATAAAATGATCGTACCGATTGTAATCAACATCATTCCTGCAATATAGCCTTTATTTTCCAAGAACCAGGAGTTTTGGAGGAAATCAACGACTGAGTCTTTTGGTTTTAATGCACTCTGATATTTAGAAAGAAAGCTTAAATTGTTTTCACGGAATTCAAACTGATTAGCTGCTAGATTTACAGCATATTTCTTTTGATTAACTTGCTTTTTGGTTAATCCCATGCCCAAAATACTATCTTTATTTTCACAAATAGTAACCGGACTTTTGATCTCAAATTTTCGATTCTTAGTAGAATATGAAGTTAGATTTACTTGCTTTTGTAATTTTTTATTATTAATCATCTGTTCCACGTGTGGCATAAATGGATGCAAATTAACCTGCGTTTGATGCGCATAAAACAATGGAATCGGAATTAATAGTAAAGCATTCAAAAAGATAAATACAAAAAGGATGCCAAACCAATTTAAATTCTTTCTTCCTTTAAACATGGCTTTCGGAGTAAAAATACTCATAAAGTAGTTAGCTGGAAAAGATAAATTTTTCATGATTTAAACACCCTTTTTAATTAATTTAATACGTATATTTTAGCCCTTTGTACCACCTGATAAAAGACCAGATACAAAGAAACGTTGTAAGTAGAAGAATAAAATACAGATTGGAAGAGCAACTAAGACTGATCCAGCCGCAAACATTCCGACTTGTTGGGCTTGAGTATTAGAAATAAATTGTTGTAAACCAACTGCAACAGTCAAATGTTCTTGTGAGCGAAGTAAGAAACTAGCTAAAATATAGTCTCCGAATGGTCCCATAAATGCCCAAAGTGCTTGAACCGCAATCATTGGTGTTACCAATGGGAGAACGATTTGAGCAAAGATTCTAAAGTTACCAGCCCCATCCAACTTAGCTGATTCATCCAAGTCATATGGAACATTATCAAAGTAACCCTTCATTAGCCAGGTATTCATTGGAATACCACCACCAATGTAGATAACAGTTAAGAACCAGTAGTGATCCAAAGCATTAATCAAGTTACCTAAAACATAGAAAGCAGTTAAAGCAGCCATGGTAGGTACCATTTGAATAATGATAAAGAACATTAAACTGAATTTCTTACCAGTAAAGCGGAATCGACTATAAACATAACCAGATAAAACAATTGCGGTAACTTGAACTAACATAGTCATAATCGCAATCACGAAGGTATTAGTATACCAGCGTGGGAATAATGAGTTAGTAAACAATTGTTTAAAGTTATCAAGAGACCATGGACCTTTGAAACTTAAAGTAAATGCTTGAATATCCGTTGAACGGAAAGCACCACTAAAGGTAATCAACACCGGATAAATAATGATAATTGCGAGAATTGTCATATATAAATATGTGAAGAATTGGGTCCAAAAACGATGACGACGTGCAGAATTTTCTTTTGTATGATTATTTTCAGTAGCTGCCATAATCTAGTCCCCCAAATCAAATGAATTTGATTTCTTAAATACAACCAATGAAATTCCAATAACAATTACTGAAATCAAAAGAGTAACTGCAGCGGCAATTGAATATTGTGGAGATTGACCAGTAGTTAACTTGTAAATCCATGAAATCAAGATATCAGTACCACCGGCACCGCCACCAACGTCGCCAGGACCACCACCATTAAAGAGGTAGATCATTGAGAAGTTATTAAAGTTAAATGTATATTGTGTAATAAAAATTGGTGCAGCAACAGTAAAAATGGTTGGAGCAGTAATATTTCTGAATTTTTGCCAAGCAGTAGCTCCATCAAGAGTTGCAGCTTCATACAAATCTTCTGGAATAGCTTGTAAGACTCCGGTAACCATAATGTAGATATATGGGAATCCTAACCAACCTTGAATCATAATAATCGCTGTCTTTGTCCAAAAGGCATTCGTTAACCATGGAATAGCACTAATATGAACAAATGGAATGTGATTCAATAAACCTAAAACTTGAACATTAATAGCACCAGCAGAATCATTAAACATGTTGGAGAAACTCATGATTGAAATAAATGCTGGAATAGCCCAAGGTAATAAGAAAATAACACCGTAAATTCGCTTGAACTTGATAAAATCTTGGTTAGCAATAATAGCTGTTGCTAAACCAATAATAATTTGTAATGTTGAAGCAAGTAACGTCCAAATTACTGTCCAGCCAAATACAGCCTGGAATGTTGCACGATAACTACTTAAAACAAAGATGTTTAAGAAGTTCTTGAATCCAACCCAATTCAATAATGATGCAGGTGGAATGTGTAAGAAATCATAGTTTGTAAAGGCCATCAAAACCGTAACAATTACCGGGAAGACGATGGTAAATAACATTAAAATCCATGCTGGAAATGTTAGCAAATAAGGAAAACCAGTTTCAACCAAATTATGAAACATTAATGAAACTGAATTATTAGGCTTTTGACCTTCATTTGTTTCGATCGCAACCTTTTTAGCATCCTGCATGCTAGCATAAACATAAAGTATCATAACTACAATAAGTAGTAATTGCAAAACCCCTTCGATCATCATAAACAATGAATTATCAAGGGCAGGAGTACTACCTAAAGTAAATAGTCCAACAACTGCACTAAAACCAACTGTAAATAATTCAGCTAGAAAAGCCACAGTTATTAGTAAAAGGACAATTCCTTTTAACTTTTGGCCATTATATAATTGCCCAGCTCCAGGAATCAAAGACAACCACATTGCCTTTTTTGGATTCTTTTTCATTTTATCCATGCTGGGGACCTCCATTCTTTTTCTCTTCTTAATAAATATCGATAAGTTATTACAACTTATCGATATCCATTGTGTTCAGTTTGTTTGAATTTTTCGAATAATCGATTTTTACAGAAGGCTATATGATATAGTCTTTTAAATATTCATTATTTGTTATTTGAATATTTTTGCTTGATGTTTTCTTGAATAACCTTAACACCTTTATTAGCAGCCTTTTGTGGATCCATACCACTAGCTACGTTTGTAACCATTGTTTGTGCTGGATCCCAAACTTCTGACATTTCAGGTAAGTTAATAAGAGGAACATCATAACCAAATTGTGTATCAACGGCTTTAGCTAAGTTATCACCAGAATTTACAGCTGTCTTACGTGAAGTCATATTAGCTGGGATTTCCTTAGTATCTTTGTAGAACTTGTCTTGGTTAGCAGTATTTGATACATAGTCAAGCCATTTTTGTGACATTGATTTCTTCTTTGAGTAGTTTGAGATAACCCAAGCTTTACCACCACCAAAGGCTTGATAACGTTGGCCATTTGGAAGAACTGGTAATTCAGCAGCTGCATAATGTAAGTTCTTTGATTTGTTCAAAGTTTTAGCAACCCAAGGGCCATCAAAGATTACAGCTGTCTTACCACTTGTGAAGGAATCCATGATGAAGTTTTCACTAGATTTAACATTTTGAGTACCTTTTGGCCAAATGTTCTTGTAGTAATCACCCATCATCTTAAGAGCTTCAACAGAGCCCTTGTTGTTCAATTCAATCTTCTTAGGATCGGTATTGTTATTACCAAAGACATCACCACCGTATCCTTTGATAACACCATATGAATTGTAGAAGTTAGTAAATTGAGCTAAGAATCCAACGTTCTTTGATTTATCATTCTTATAAGCATATTTTGGATCTTTAGAAATTTGATTTAATTCATCAAAGCTTGTTGGAGCTTTCTTAATAAGATCTGTGTTGTAGTACATGATCAATGATTCAACGGTAACTGGTGAACCATAAGTCTTGTTCTTGTACTTAACAGTATTTTCACCCAATTGATTGTAACGACCACTTGGAAGTGTAACTTTGGAAATTTGATTTTGTTGAGCTAATCCACCAACACGGTCATAAGGTGCCATGAAGACATCTGGACCCTTTCCGGCAGGACCATCAAGACTGATAGCTGTATCTTCATCTAACATTGGTTTGTAGCTAACTTGAACCTTAATATGATTCTCTTTTTCAAATTTGCCTTTAATACTATTTATGTAAGGCTTGTATGAAGGATCAACAGAAACTTTTAAGTCTTTTGAATTTGATCCACTCTTACCGCAACCTGCTAACGCAAACATTGAACCGAGAGCTAATACTGAGACGCCGACTCTCTTTAAAATTTTTCCATTCATTTGAATGAACCTCCCAAAATTTTATTCTCCCTTTGAACACAAGTTTATTATCTAATTACTCGACAACATTTGCAACCGCTTTCAGAGTGTTATCGGTAACAGAAATATACCGCTTTCAAAAAACACCTTATTATACGAAAAAAATCCCGCTAAATAGCGAGATTTCAAGCTTATTTACTAATAATAATTGGTTGACCAACACACTTTATGATTTCATTTGTAACATGGACTGGTTCACCAGTAATCAAATTATCGTAGTTACCATCTTTAAATGAAACTGGCACTGCGCCATCTTGACTCTTAAGCGAAAAGATCCCAATCATCTGATGTTCACCTTGGGTATAACTAATTTTAACAATGTCATTACCAACATTTTCGACAAAATATGCGCCATCTTTGACAATTTCGTGCTTTTTAATACTACTCATTGCCGTAATGAGTTCCGACAAATCAATATTGTCATCCTTTTGCACTAAATCTTTGGTAAATAAACTTGGCGTATTTTTATCACCAAACTCTTGTCCACCATAAATTAAAGCAATCCCTTTTTCAAACATTGAAAAGGCCGTCCAATTAATTAAATCATTCTTATTAGGAATTAATTTATGAGCGCGCTCATTATCATGATTTTCCAAAAAATGCATTTTAACATAATTATGTGGATACAAAACATCTTGATGGTTCAAAGCTTTCACAAAAACATCTAATGGTAATAATCCAGCTAAGTATCCACGATATTCATCAGAAATATCGTAATCATAAGTAATATCAAATGCTTCATACATTTCACCATCAGCTGAAACCCAATATCCTTGATTACGCAATTCACGAATGAAGCCATCCCCAGTTGATTCGGCTAACCAAATCATACCTGGGTGCACTTCTTCAACTTGTTTGCGTGCTTCAATCCAAAAATCAATTGGAACTAGTGGTGCCACATCACAACGGAAGCCATCAACAATCTTAGCCCATTGCTTTAAAGTATCGATTTGATATTGCCACAAAGCTTTTTGCCGATAATCTAAATCAGAAATATCTGACCAATCGGACACTTTATTTTGCAAAAGGCCATTTTTATCATGCATAAACCATTCTTCGTGTTCTTTAACTAAGACTGAATCAGGCGAAGTATGGTTATAGACGATATCTATCATAACTTTCATCCCTAAATTATGGGCTTGTTGCACTAATTTTTTAAAATCATCCATGGTTCCATATTCTGGATTAACTTTTCGATAGTCTTCGATGGCATATGGTGAACCTAAATCACCCTTACGATTTTTAGAACCAATCGGATAAATTGGCAAAAGCCATAAAATATCTGTTCCTAATGCCTTAATTCGTTTCAAATCTGGCATAAATGATTTAAAAGTGCCTTCTTTGGTATGATTGCGAATATAAGCACAGTAAATCATTTCATTTCTTAAACTAATATCAGTATCTTTAGCCATAGTTACCCTCTTTTCATAATCACAAAACCATTTTCTTGTAATACACCATTGTTAAAGTTATTACTTAAAACAACCGGTCCATTTTTAACTAACATATCTTCTTCACATAAATTGAAATAGGCCACATATTTCTTAGAAATAACCGCCTTTAAAACTTTATCATCAACGGATTCTAGTACTCCATCCGTAATTTGTCGATGTAAATCATGTCGTAAAGCAATTAACTGCTTAAAAAATTCATGTAAATCTTGATCTTGTTTATTTGGATTCCATTCCATGACCCGTCGATTATCAGGATCACCAGCACCAGTTAAGCCGACTTCATCCCCATAATAAACACAAGGCATTCCCGTCTGTAAGAAAGTAAATGCCATCACTTGCTTCATTAAATCTTTATTCTCATGACATTGATTTAAAATGCGGGGAGTATCATGGGAATCTAACACATTCAGCATCATCTTATTAATCGGATCACGATATAACATCAATTGTTTATTTAATTCATTAATCATTTGTTGACCGGTAATTTGATGATCAATAAATGCTTGTTTAATCGCATCAGTATAGGGATAATTCATTGATCCTGAGAATTGGTCACCTTGAAGCCATGATTGAGCCGAATTCCAAACTTCACCTAAAATGTAGAAATCTTTTTTACTTTGGTGACAAGCTTTGGCAAATTCCCGCCAAAAGTCATGACTGACTTCATTGGCCACATCCAATCGCCAAGCATCAATATCAAATTTTTCAATCCAGTATTTGGCAATTGAAATCAAATGCTTCCGCACCGCTAAATTACCGGTATTTAATTTCGGCATAAAACCGACATAGGCAAAGGTATCATATGGAACTTTTTCTTGAATATTAAATTGACCACTTTCATCTAAATATTCTGGAATATCTTCTTGATAAATGTGGAACCAGTCGTAATATTTCGACTTTTTACCATTTTCCAAGACATCTTGCCATTGTACTGAGTCCGTTCCAATATGGTTAAAGACCGCATCCAACATAACTTTCATACCACGACGATGAGCTTCAGTAATTAACTTATGTAAAGTCTCATCATCACCAAAATGCTGATCAACTTTAAAATAATCAACTGTATTGTATTTATGATTAGTTGGTGATTCGAAAATGGGACAGAAATAAAGTCCATTAATTCCTAAATCTTGTAGATAATCTAAGTGGTCAATGACTCCTTGTAAATCGCCGCCAAAAAAATCGTCTCGTTTAGGAGCGTATTTACTATCCCACATTTTGACGTATTTCGGATTACGCTTGGGGTCACCTTTGGCAAACCGTTCTGGGAAAATCTGGTACCAGACCGTATTATCAATCCACTTGGGTTTCTTGATAATTTCACTTTGATGTAGGTAAGGTAGTTTAAAATATTGCACCTTCTTTAACATCTCAGGACTATAGTCTAAAACCTGGCGATCCGTATATAAAATATCATCATGATCATCTTGCATCCGAAAAATATATTGAATCCGCCGATTAATTAATTTTAAATTAATCTCCCAGTAATCAAATAATTGGGTTTGACATTGACGATGCATGACAGATTCTTGGTATTGCCATTCATCATCCCGATAATCATATGGGTCTCCCCAAATAATCGACACTTTTTTGACATCATCTTTTTTAGTCCGTACCCGCAATTGAACTTCATCTTCATTTAACGGATAGGCATATTCACTTTCAGGGCGATGATAAAATGCTGCTTTTTCCATGTTACTTCTTCTCCAATACAATGCTTGACCAACCAGCTAAACTAACTTGATGTTTACCATCAAGGTTGGCCGTCTTTTGAATCAAGCGAATATCATAATCATTTAAATTGTCATCAAGAGTTACTTTAGTAGCTTGCTTATTTAAATTGCATAAAACAATAGCCGCATGATCGTTAAAAATCCGCTTATAGCCAAAGACTTGTTTATCTTTGGTATTTAACACAATCTCACGACCTTTAATGTATAAAGGTTCTTGCTTCATTTTAATAATTAATTTGTAAAAATTAAGCACACTGTTAGGCTCTTGTTGTTCTTCTTCCACTGAACAAGCCGCCGTTGGACCATATTTCCATGGTTCATGGTCTGAGAAGCCAAAATATTTGTTGCTTTCATCCCATTGCATGGCATTGCGGGCACTAATTTTGTGAGTTTTGTTTAACATATTCAAAACTTCTTCATGACTAAAACCAGCTTTAGTGGCCTTTTGGTCAAATTCTGGCACCGTTAAGTCATCAAAATCAGCTAAGTCTTGTAAATTCATGTTACGCATCCCTAGCTCTTCGCCATAATAAATAATCGGCAAGCCTTTTTGTAGATACATTGCCAAGGCTAAAGCTTTGCAACTAGCCTCTTCTTCATCAAAGTCGCCATATCTCGTAGCTAAACGAGCCATATCATGATTGCTCCAATACAGTGTTGGATAACTGATACCTTCTAAATTGCTTTGCCAAACTGCCATCTTTTCCCGAAAACCGGGCACATCAATGGGAGCTGGTTGAAAATTTTCCGGAATATCATGATTATTTTGACTACGATCATCCGCAAAGTTACGGAAAGTGATGACACTATCACAAAGTTGACGTTCAGGATCAGAATAATCAACCGCTAAGTTAACATTAGCCGAGGAAGCTTCCCCCATAATGAAAATGTCCGGATTGATTTTTTTAAGTTCACTCGAAAAATGATTTAAGTAATCTTGAACGTCTTTGCGATTAGCATAAAATGATTCAGCTAAAGGATAAGGATTCTTACCATCACTCGGATAATCTTGTTCAAAATCGGCTTTGGAAATATGAATAAAGGCATCGAGTCTTAACCCATCAATTCCTTTTTTAACCCAAAACTTTGCAATATCAATCATTGAATTTTGCACTTCTGGATTTTTCCAATTCAAATCTGGCATATGCTTGTCAAACAAATGAAAATAATATTCATTGGTCTGACCGGGATCTTTTTCCCAGACACTGCCACCAAAGAAAGAGCCCCAATTGTTAGGTTTGCCTCCGTTGCGACCTTTAGCCCATAAATAATAGTCACGATAAATACTATCCGGATTATTAACTGCGTCTTTAAACCAAGGATGCTGATCAGAAGTATGGTTCATCACAAAATCCATCACAATTTTCATTTGATGTTGATGAGCTAAGTGAATCAAACGTTGCATGTCATCCATCGTCCCTAACGATGGGTCAATAGCAAAATAATTGGAAACATCATAGCCATTATCCAATTGTGGTGAAATATAAACTGGATTTAGCCATAAAGTATTAATACCTAAATCTTTTAAGTAATCTAGCTTTTCAATGACTCCCGGTAGATCACCAATCCCATCATTATTGGTATCTTTGAAGCTCTTGGGATAAACCTGATAAATTGTGGCTTCATCAAACCATTTCTTCATAATTGCACCTCCATTTAAACGCTTACATTCTTAGTCTATCGGGTTTTTGAGATAACTCAACCCTTAATGGTTTTGTTATCGATAACAGCTTTTTATTTCAATTTTTGTTAATTTTGAATACAAAAATACCCGAAAATCATCTGACTTTCGGGGTAAAATAATTTATTTAGTCGTACCACCAATAATTAAAGTAGGATCAAACTTTTTATTACCTTGACCCATGCCATTTTGAACAACCTTATTAATGGTCATCTTGGCAATAGCTTCGCCCATTTGAACTTCTGGTTGCTCGACCGTCGTTAAATTAGGCACCGCAATTTGATTAATAAAGACTCCATCAAATCCAACTACACCATAATCTTGGGGTAAATTCAATTTTTCTTTTTGTAAAAAGCGTTCAACCCCTAAGGCTAAGCGATCACTAGCACAAATAAAACAAGTATTCGGTTTAAACTTCTCCCAATTTTCTTGTAAAAATTTGCCGGCGGTTTGACTATGATTATCCATGCGGTAAATTTCCGTATCTTGTTGTTGCTCTTGCATGGCTTCTAAATATCCCGCTTCTCTGGCATATTCAAAAGATTCTTCAACATTAATTCCGATAAATACAATGTGCTCATATCCTGCTTGTAAAGCTAATTCAGTGGCTTTTTGGGTACCAGCTTGATTATCAACATCAATATAATCTAAACCGTCGTGATTTTCGCCAAAAATAACAACTGGCTTACTGAGACGTTTAATCCAAGTCACATCTTTGCGCCGCATTCCGGTGATAATATAAGCATCACAATCACTAATATCCATGTTATCTTTCGTAACTAATTGCAGCGAATATTGATGTTTGGATAAATACATCGCAATTCCCATTAAAAGCTTCATATAATATGGCTCAGTAGCATCTAAATCTTCTAAAATTAAAAATTTGATAATTTGCGTTCGATTATTAACTAGCGCCTTGGCTGCTACATTAGGATGATAATCTACTTCTTGCATTGCTTGATATACTAAATCTTTCAGTTCGTCGGTTACCTTTTCTGGATGATTAATAACCCGAGAAACCGTCATTTTAGAGACATTTGCTAAATTTGCGACATCGTTCAATGTTGCCATACCAATTCTCCTTAACTCTCCATAGTTTATAAAATATCGCTTACATTATATCATCAAAACAACCCGTTATAAAAGCGCTTTATTGAAGGAATGTTAACGTTCACTTCAAAAGTTTCGTTGACACGATAAACGAACCAGTTATAATTTTTAATTGTAAACGTTTTCTGTAAAACAAGAAGAAGGTTTGATACATATGAAGAAAAAATGGTGGCAAAATTCAGTTGTTTACCAAATTTATCCAAAGAGTTTTCAGGATAGTAATAACGATGGGATTGGTGATTTACCAGGTATTACCTCCCGCATTGGTTATCTCAAAAAATTAGGCATTGATATCATCTGGCTCAGTCCGGTATATCAATCTCCAAATGTTGATAATGGCTATGACATTAGTGATTATCGCGCCATTCAGCCTGATTTTGGTAATATGGCAGATTTTGATAAATTACTCAAAACTGCTCATGAGAATGGCATCAAGATTATGATGGACTTAGTAGTCAATCATACTTCTGACCAACATAAATGGTTTAAGGAAAGTTGTAAAGGAAAAGAAAATCCGAAACGTGATTATTATATCTGGCGTGATCCGGTTGATGGTCATGAACCAACGGATTGGGGATCATTCTTCTCTGGTTCAGCTTGGCAATTTGATGAAACAACTGGTCAATATTATTTGCATTTGTTTGCTAAACAACAACCCGATTTAAATTGGGAAAATCCAGAATTACGCCATTCGGTCTTTGACATGATGAATTGGTGGGCTAATAAGGGAATTGATGGATTTAGAATGGATGTTATTAATCTGATCTCGAAACCCGAAAAATTTGAAGATATTCCGCTCCATAAAGGTGAACCATTCGCTGATGTTAGTCCAATTATGGCAAATGGTCATAAAATTCATGATTACCTTAAAGAAATGAATCAAAACGTGATGAGTCATCATGATATGGTAACCGTTGGTGAAACTCCCGGAGCTACACCAGATGACGCCAAGAAATACGCTAATTTAGATGGTTCAGAGTTAAATATGGTCTTTCAATTCGAACATACTGGTTTAGATGCCAACCCTAATCCAGCTTTTGGTAAATGGGATGACCGTCGCGTTACTTTGAAAGAACTCCGAGCCAACTTAACTAAGTGGCAAGAAAAATTAGCTGGTAAAGCTTGGAATTCTTTATATTGGAATAATCATGATCAACCACGAGTAGTATCAC
>X285_Short_beaked_Echidna__coassemble_492_pt1 | contig 19286 bp, 14 predicted proteins | sample X285_Short_beaked_Echidna__metabat2_high_PE_004 | metagenome-assembled genome bin X285_Short_beaked_Echidna | reverse complement strand
GGAATTGCTTTGTAACAGTAGCAACCTTTTTATGAGCTGCATCAATGATTTCAGGTTTTTCAGGCAAATCAGTAATATCTGAAATACCAACTGTTAAACCAGAAATAGTTGACCGATCAAAACCTAAGTCCTTAATACGATCAAGAAGTAATGACGTTTCAGTAACTTTATATTTCTTATAAACTTCAGCTATAACGTCACTTAAGAAGCTTGACTTAAATGGTTTCAATATTGGACGTTGATTCAAAACCTGTTTAATATCCTCCCCTTCATCAAGGAAGAATTCATCAGGTGTTCCATTTAATAAATTATCATTTGTTGGTTCATTTAAATAAATGAAATCTTTTGGCAAAATATCATTAAATATCATTTTACCAGCAGATGTAATCAAAATTTTATGCTTTTGTTCATCAGTAAATGGCTTTTCAGGCATAGAGCTTGTACGAACACCAATTCTTGAATGAATAGATACGTAACCATTTTGAAGGGCAAGACGAATTTCATTTAAATCATTAAAAATCATGCCTTCGCCGACCATTCCAGCTTGTTCCATAGTTACCCAGTAGTTACCGATAACCATATCCTGTGAAGGAGTAATAACTGGTTTACCATCCTTAGGTGCCAAAATATGATGAGCAGCTAACATAAGTAAACGAGCTTCAGCTTGAGCTTCATCTGAAAGTGGCAAATGAATAGCCATCTGATCACCATCAAAATCAGCATTATAAGCTTCACATGCTAATGGATGCAAACGCATTGATTTACCAGAAACTAACACTGGTTCAAAAGCCTGAATACCCAATCTATGAAGAGTAGGTGCACGGTTTAATAGCACTGGATGTTCCTTAATAGCATCTTCTAAGACATCAAAAACATCATCGTCTTTACGATCAATCTTACGTTTAGCATTTTTAATGTTCGAAGCCAATCCACGACTAACAAGTTCCTTCATGATAAATGGCTTAAATAATTCGAGTGCCATCGGAACTGGAAGTCCCATTTGATCCAATCGAAGTGAAGGACCAACATCGATAACAGAACGTCCTGAGTAGTCAACACGCTTTCCTAGTAAGTTTTGACGGAAACGACCTTGTTTACCTTTCAACATATGTGAAAGAGATTTCAAAGGACGATTTCCGGGACCAGCAACTGGACGTCCACGGCGACCATTATCAATTAAAGCATCAACTGCTTCTTGAAGCATCCGTTTTTCGTTTTGAACAATGATTCCAGGAGCATTTAAATCTAATAAACGTTTCAATCGATTATTACGATTAATTACTCGACGATACAAATCATTCAAATCAGATGTAGCAAAACGACCCCCATCTAGTTGAACCATTGGTCTTAAATCAGGTGGAATTACTGGAATAGCATCCATTACCATCCATTCAGGGCGATTTCCTGATTTAATGAAAGCTTCAATAATGTCTAACCGGCGAACTGCTCTAGTTCTCTTTTGACCAGAAGCTTCTTTTAATTCTTCTTTTAATTGATGAGCTTCTTTTTCCAAATCAACCGTTTCAAGTAAAGCTTGAATAGCTTCCCCACCAATTTTAGCTGTAAAACGATCACCATATTCATCCAACTTAGCACGATATTCACGTTCAGTTAATAATTGTTTCTTTTCAAGTGGTGTATCACCAGCATCAACAACTACGTATGACGCAAAGTAAATAATTTCTTCAAGAGAACGTGGGCTCATATCAAGAACTAATCCCATACGGCTTGGAATTCCCTTGAAGTACCAAATATGAGTTACTGGAGCAGCAAGTTCGATGTGTCCCATACGTTCACGACGAACTTTTGATTTTGTAACTTCAACACCACAACGATCACATACAATTCCTTTGTAACGAATGCGTTTATATTTTCCACATGCACATTCATAATCTTTGGTTGGTCCAAAGATTCGTTCATCGAATAAACCATCTTTTTCCGGTTTCAATGTTCGATAATTAATTGTTTCTGGTTTTTTAACTTCACCGTATGACCACATACGGATTTTGTCAGGAGAAGCTAAACCAATTTGCATGCTTTCGAATTTGTTAACATCGATCAACAGACATACCTCCTCTTTCTTCTAATTATTTAACTTATTTTCATCTTCAACAGGAGTAGATTTTTCAGATGCTGCTTCTTTAGCCTTCTCTTTTTGCTTTTCAGCGTATTTACTCAAAGCATCAACATTAACAACACCATCATCTTCATCATCCATATCACGAAGTTCAACTTCTTTATTGTCAGCACCTAATACTTTCATATCAAGTCCCAATGCTTGTAATTCTTTAACTAAAACTCTAAATGATTCAGGAACACCTGGCTTTGGAATTGATTCACCCTTTACGATAGCTTCATAAGTCTTTACACGACCTACAACATCATCAGACTTGTAAGTTAAGATTTCTTGAAGAGTATACGCAGCACCATATGCTTCAAGAGCCCAAACTTCCATTTCACCAAAACGCTGGCCACCAAACTGAGCTTTACCACCAAGAGGTTGTTGTGTAACTAATGAATAAGGTCCAATTGAACGAGCATGAATTTTATCTTCAGCCATATGAGCAAGTTTCATATAATGCATGACACCAACGGCAATTCGTTGTTCAAATGGTTCACCTGTACGTCCATCATATAAAACAGTTTTAGCATCAGAATCCATACCAGCCTCGGCAACAGCTTCCCAAATATCCTTATCTTGAGCACCATCAAAAACAGGTGTTGCAACATGAATACCTAAGTTTCTAGCAGCCATACCTAAATGAAGTTCAATAACCTGTCCAATATTCATACGAGAAGGCACACCCATTGGACTAAGCATAATATCAATTGGAGTTCCATCTGGCATGTATGGCATATCTTCTTCAGGAATAACAACTGACACAGTACCTTTATTACCATGACGTCCAGCCATCTTATCTCCAACTTGAAGCTTACGTTTTTGAGCAATGTATACTCGAACCATCATGTTAACACCAGGTGCTAATTCATCACCATTGGCTCTTGTGAAAATTTTAACGTCACGGATAATACCGCCACCACCATGAGGAACACGAAGAGATGTATCTCTAACTTCACGAGCTTTTTCACCAAAAATAGCATGAAGTAAACGTTCTTCAGCTGATAATTCTGTAACTCCCTTTGGTGTTACCTTACCAACTAAAATATCACCATCTTGTACTTCAGCACCAATTCGGATAATTCCATCTTCATCTAAGTTCTTTAGGGAATCCTCACCAACATTTGGGATTTCACGAGTAATTTCTTCAGGTCCAAGTTTAGTATCGCGAGCTTCTGATTCATATTCTTCAATATGAACTGAAGTATAAACATCATCACGAACTAATCTTTCATTAATAGCGATCGCATCTTCGAAGTTATAACCTTGCCATGTCATGAAGGCAATTAGTGGATTTTGTCCAAGAGCTAATTCTCCTTCTTCCATTGCTGGTCCATCAGCTAATACTTCATCTGAGTCAACTTTTTCACCGACTTTAACAATTGGTGTTTGGTTATAATTCTTACCACCGTTTGAACGACGGAATTTCATTAATTTATAAGTGTCTAAGGCACCATCATCACGACGAACACGAACTTCTCTAGCATCAACATATTCAACGACACCTGGATGTTGACATAACAACGCAACTCCAGAATCATGAGCAGCTTTATATTCAATACCAGTTCCAACTAATGGAGCATGTGGCTTAATTAATGGAACAGCTTGACGTTGCATGTTAGCACCCATCAAAGCACGGTTTGAGTCATCATTTTCCAAGAAAGGAATACATGCAGTAGCAACAGCAACTACTTGTTTTGGAGAAACGTCCATATAATCGACATTTTCAATATTTGTTTCAATATTGTCACTTTCATGACGAGCCATAACAACATCATCAACAAATGAACCATCTTCATTTAATGGTGAGTTAGCCTGTGCAATAACGTATTGGTCTTCTTCATCGGCAGTTAAATAATCAATCTTATCAGTAACTTTATGGTTTTTCCATGAAACACGACGATATGGTGTTTCAATAAAGCCGTATTGATTAATCTTTCCGTAAGAAGCCATATTATTAATCAAACCAATATTAGGTCCTTCAGGAGTTTCAATTGGGCACATCCGACCATAATGAGTATAGTGAACATCACGAACTTCATATCCAGCACGGTCACGAGTTAAACCGCCAGGACCTAAGGCTGAAAGACGACGCTTATGAGCCAATTCACCTAATGGGTTTGTTTGGTCCATGAACTGTGACAATTGTGATGATCCAAAGAATTCTTTGGTTGCAGCAACAACTGGACGAATGTTAATTAATTGTTGTGGTGTTACAGTATCAGCATCTTGAATTGACATTCTTTCACGAACAACACGTTCCATTCGTGATAAACCAATTCTAAATTGATTTTGTAGCAATTCGCCAACTGAACGAATACGACGATTACCCAAATGATCAATATCATCTGTGTGACCAATTCCTTGTTGTAATAAGAAGAAATAGTTCATAGAAGCGATAATGTCAGCAGGAGTAATATGTTTTAATTCTAAGTCGATATTACCATTACCAATAACTTTTAATTCACGTTCAGGATCATTAGGGTTAACAATCTTAATAACTTGAACCGTCATTGGTTCTGTAACAACAGCTTCATCTGAAGGTTGATAAGTTACCATCTTAAAGTCTTTACGATCAAGATATGGAGCTAAACTCTTCATAACATCTTTATCGATTAAAGTACCTTTTTGTGCAATAACTTCCCCAGTATCTGGATCTGCTAAAGTTTCAGCTAAGGTTTGACCTATCAAACGAGTCTTTAAACTAAGCTTCTTGTTAACTTTATAACGTCCAACAGGAGCCATATCATAACGTCTTGGATCAAAGAAACGTGCTGTAAGTAAACTTCTTGAACTATCAGCAGTTTTTGGTTCTCCAGGACGGAGACGTTCATAAATGTCCTTCAATGATTCTGCAACACGAGAATCTTCTGGATTCTTATGAACATCTTTATCTAATGTGAAATCTAAACTATCTGAGCCACCAAAAATGTCAATGATTTCTTCATCTGAACCAAATCCTAAAGCACGTACTAACTCTGTCATTGGAATTTTACGTGTTCTATCAATTCTTACATATGAAATTTCTTTGGCATCTGTTTCATATTCTAACCATGCACCACGGTTTGGAATAAATGTAGCTCCATAAATATTACGATTATTTTTATCAGTATCTAAGTTGTAATATACACCAGGTGAGCGAACTAATTGAGAAACAATTACACGTTCTGCCCCATTAATAATGAAAGTACCTTGCTTAGTCATAAGTGGAAAATCACCAAAGAAAACATCTTGGGATTTGATTTCACCAGTTTCATGATTAGTCAAACGCAAAGTAACATGCATTGGTGCAGAATAATTTGCTTCATGTTCACGAGCTTCTTCAACGGTATATTTAGGTTCTAATAGTTGATAATCAACAAATTCTAAAGATAATTTTCCAGCAAAATCTTCAATAGGCATAATGTCATTAAACATTTCACGTAGACCTTTATCTAAAAACCATTGGTACGAATCAGTTTGAATTTCAATCAAATTAGGAAGATCTAAAACTTCCTTGATTCGTGCATAGCTCCGGCGCGTACGATGTTTACCATACTTAACTAAATGTCCTGCCAAGTTATTCACCTCTCCATTTTAATCCACGGACTAATATTACAATTTGATTACAATTGCTCAAAAAAAACGTTTTTTAGCAAAAAAAAACCAAAAATAGTCCTTTAACAAACTACTTTTGCTTTTTTATCTTAAACAACACGGACAATAGATCGCATTGCTTTATTTAGTCCTGCTTTAACATACAAAAAATATAATATTACTTTTAATATAAAATGTCAAAGAATATTGACTTATTTTTCCATAACTCGCTCTTCGTTGACCTTAAAGTTTATTTTATTATTTCGCGCACCAATTGTGACACTGTCTCCAGCATTAACTTTACCAGCTATAATTAATTCGCTAAGCTCATCTTCAACTTTTGATTGAAGAGTTCGACGAATTGGTCTTGCACCATATTCTGGATTAAATCCTGCATCCGCAATAACATCAATTGCTTTGGCTGTAAATTTAGTATTAATACCTTGTTCAGCCATTCTCTTAATTATATCTTTAGTCATAATTTTCACAATTTGGTGAATTTGTGGTTTCTTCAAAGCATGGAAGACAATAATTTCATCAATTCGATTTAAAAATTCCGGTCTAAAACTTTGTTTTAAAATTTCATGGACTTTACTTGACATAGCCTGATAATTTTCTTGAACATTTTGAACACCAAAACCAACTGATTTTTCATCTCGGAGTGCTGTTGCTCCTAAATTCGATGTCATGATGATAATTGTGTTTCTAAAATCAACTCTTCTGCCTTTTGAATCAGTTAAGAATCCATCATCAAAGACTTGTAATAATAAATTAAAAACATCTCTATGAGCTTTTTCTACTTCATCAAATAAAACAACAGAATATGGATGACGTCGAACTTGTTCGGTTAATTGGCCACCTTCATCGTAACCAACATAACCTGGAGCAGAACCAACTAAACGACTAGTACTATACCGTTCCATATATTCAGACATATCAATTCGAATCATATTATCTTCGGAGCCAAATAAATCATTAGCTAAACTTTTAGCTAATTGTGTTTTACCTACTCCAGTTGGGCCTAAGAATAAAAATGAACCAATCGGACGCTTAGGGTTCTTTAAACCAGCTCGAGCTCGACGGATTGCTCGTGCAACCGAAGAGACAGCTTCATCTTGGCCAATAACATCTTTATGCAAAGTTGATTCTAAATTAATTAAACGTTGCGACTCTGTCTTTTTCATTTGTGTCAATGGAATACCAGTCCATTCAGAAACAACTTGGGCAATATCATCCCCAGTCTCTACCAACTGATAATCCTTAGTTTTTTCATCTTTTTTATTATTTAATTTTTGCCGCAAATTTAATTCCTTTTGACGAATTTTAGCAGCTTCTTCAAAATCTTGTTGATCAATAGCTTGTTCTTTCTGTTGTTTTAGCTTTGTAACTTGATTCATGACATTGTCATTTTTACCTTTGTCATCCATACTTTCGATTCTAATTTTTGCTGCCGCTTCATCCATCAAGTCAATTGCTTTATCAGGCAAGAATCGTTCAGAAATATATCTGGTTGATAATTCTACTGCTTCGTTAATAGCTTCATCAGTAATTTTTACATGATGATGTGCTTCATACTTAGGACGTAATCCTTTCAAGATTTGAATTGCTTGAGCTTCAGTTGGCTCTTTGACATCAACTTTGGCAAATCTTCGTTCTAAAGCAGCGTCTGCTTCGATATACTTTTGATATTCATTTAAAGTAGTCGCACCAATTGTTTGTAATTCTCCGCGAGCTAAAGCTGGTTTTAAAATATTAGAAGCATCAATGGCTCCTTCTGCTCCCCCAGCACCAATTAGTGTATGCAATTCATCAATGAATAAGATAACTTGACCATCCGTCTTAATCTCTTCGATGACGTGTTTTAATCGATCCTCAAATTCGCCACGATATTTAGTTCCAGCAACTAATGATCCCATTTCTAACATCATCAATCGCTTCTTTTGCATATCAACTGGGACATCTTGATTAACAATTTTTTGTGCTAATCCCTCGGCAATCGCAGTTTTACCCACACCAGGCTCACCAATTAATACTGGATTATTTTTAGTACGACGACTCAGAATTTGAATGACACGACTAACTTCTTTATCTCTACCAACTACAGGATCAATTTTCCCTTGCCGTGCCATTTCCGTCATATCTCTTGCAACTGAATCTAGTGTTGGTGTACCTTCTTGTCTACTTTGCCGCCTCATTTGACGCATTTGATAGCTATTATCAGTTCCTAACTTGCGTAAAATTAATTTTTTTACATCACTAACGTCTTGATTTAAGGCTAATAAAATTCGCGATGCTAAAATATTTTCATCTTGTACTAAAGCTAATAATAAGTGTTCCGTACCAATCTTTGGTGAATTTAAAGCTTTAGCTTGCTTACTAGCATTAGCTAGAACTTCTCTAGTTTTTGGTGAATATGGTAAATAATCATTTTTTCGAGATTTTAATGTTCCATAACCAACAAATTGTTCAATTTCTTCTACAATATCAATCTCAAGTACATCAAGTTGATCTAAAATATTACGAGCCATTCCGCTTTCTTCAATTGCTAAAGCTAATAAAATATGCTCAGTTCCAACTACTGGATGCATAAATTTCTTAGCTTGTTCTTGCGCAATGACTAATACATTTTTAGCATTAGGGGTAAATAAATTATCCATTTTCCACCTATCTTTCTTTAAAACTTATTCGTAGCGTAAATGATTTAAAATTCCGATAATAATTTTGGCTCTAATTTGATTTTCTAGCTTTTTATCATCTATTTTGAGAGTCGAACTTGCTAAGGAAGCTGATAACAAACTAGCCTCTCTTTTGTTTAAAACTTCATCTTCATAAAGTGAACCTAAAATAGAAATTGCATCCCGCTCATTGATGGAATCGCCAATAACTTTTATCAAAGAATCTAAAACATCTATATCATCTAATAACTTTACTTTTTCAATTTTGATGTAGCCACCGCCGCCACGCTTACTTTCAACAACATAACCATTTTGAATCGTAAATCTAGTTTTGATAACATAATTAATTTGCGATGGAACAACATTAAATTGATTGGCAATTTCAGATCGTCTAATTTCAACTTCTTCTGAATTAGCTAAAATCTTTTTTAAATAGCGCTCAATAATATCAGATATATTTTGTCCTGACAATCTTTTCACCTTCCAACCATGTTTGACTAATGTTGACTATTATTATACGAGAATGTCAAAAAAAATCAAAATAATTGTTTTATTTTCAGGCAAAATAAAAAGATTTGCTATCAAAAGCAAATCTCTTTATCGGGAAAACCGGATTTGAACCGACGACCCCTGCGTCCCGAACGCAGTGCTCTACCAACCTGAGCTACTTCCCGCTATCAGGTCTATAGTAACACATCTTGGGGTTAAATTTAATTTTCACTTTTATTTGATAATCTTAGTACCGTTCATATAAGGAATTAACACATCTGGTACTGTAACTGTACCATCTTCATTTTGATAATTTTCCAAAATTGCCGCTACAGTTCGGCCAACTGCTAAACCAGAACCGTTCAATGTATGAACATATTGAAGTTTACCATTTTCGTCACGATAACGAATATGTGAACGACGGGCTTGGAAATCGGTACAATTTGAACAACTTGAAATTTCACGATAACGATCTTGAGCTGGTAGCCAAACTTCCAAATCATGGGTCATAGCGGCAGTGAAACTCATATCACTAGTTGTTAATGTAATAACATGATATGGTAATCCCAATTTTTCTAATAAAGATCCAGCATGATTAGTTAAAATTTCTAATTGGTCCCATGATTGGTCTGGCTTAGTGATTTTTACCATTTCAACTTTATTGAATTGGTGCATCCGAATCAAACCTCTAGTATCACGTCCGGCACTTCCAGCTTCAGAACGAAAAGCAGGCGATAAAGCAGTTACACTAATTGGTAACTGTGCTTCATCTAAAATTTCACCACGATAAAAGTTTACTAAAGGAACTTCAGCTGTCGGAATCAAAGTTAATTCTTCACCATCTACTGAATATCCAGCATTATTTTCCTTAAATTTAGGAAATTGGCCAGTTCCAAACATTGAAGCATCATTTACCATGTATGGAGTAATTTCTTCAGTAAAACCAGCAGCATCATTTTGATCCAAGAAGAAATTATAAACTGCCCGTTCTAGTCGAGCACCATCCCCAATATAATAAACAAATCGACTACCTGATACTTTAGCTGCCCGTTTAAAATCAAGAATACCCAATTTTTCACCAATTTCCCAATGAGCTTTTGGTTTAAAATCAAATTTTCTAGGTGTACCAACCTTTCTTAATTCAACACTACCTTCTTCAGTTAAACTTACCGGCACATCAGGATTAGGAATGTTTGGTAAGTGGGCTGCCATATTTTCTACTTCTTGTTCAACAGCAGTTAACTGTTCATCTAATTCTTTAATGTCTTGACTAACTTTACGCATTTCTTGAATTTTATCTGAGGCATCTTCTTTGTTTCGTTTTAATTGAGAAATGTCATCTGATACTTCATTACGCATTTTCTTTAAATTTTCACTCTTAACAATTAAGTCACGGCGTTGATTATCTTTTGCTAATAAATCATCAATATCTTTAGCGTCAATTCCTCTGGTAGCTAACTTTTCTTTAATTTCTTCTTCATTATTACGAATCATTTTCAAATCAAGCATTAGTCATCCTCCTAAATCTAATTAAAAATAAAAAGAGCCTCCATCCTCATTGGGACGAAGAGACTCTTTTCGCGGTACCACCCAAGTTCATTTAAAATATTAAATGCACTTAATCTTGATGGTAACGGCATCACCGAGGGGCATTACCCACCCATTTTTTAAACGCTGGAATTTCAGTTAACTATTCTCACCAAACATAGTCTCTCTGTATAACCTACTTAAACGTTAATATTTTCTGTTATTAATTTAACAATATTTTACCACATATTATTTTATTTGTGATAATTAAAGTGATTTAACTTTTTCATCAACAATATCTAAAACTTTTTGACGAGCTGAATCACTCTCAACAAAATCCAACTCATCCCCGTTAATTTTCAACTTAGGGCTTTGATCATAGTCATCAAACCATTTAACATAACGATGATTCAACTCTTTATAATAGTTATATAAATCAGGATCAACGTCGATTTGCTCATATGATCGACCACGTTTTTTTATCCGCTTCAACATGGTATCAAATGAGATATCAATGTGGATTAACAAATCTGGATTCTTTTTGTATGAAAGTTTTGGTAATTCTTGCATCATATTACTCAATAATGAATCATAAATGTCAACTTCAGTATTTGTAGCACGTCCTAAATCAGCATTTAAATGAAACAATAATGAATCTTCATAAATTGAGCGATCCATAACACTTAACAAATTATTGCTGGCTTCCTTAATACTATCCATACGCTTATTTAAAAAGTAAATTTGTAGTAAGAACGCATAACGCTTAGGGTCTTTATAAAATAAAGGTAAAATTTTATTATCATCAACTGATTCATAAAAACCTTTTGTTCCCCAATGACTTGTTAATAATTCTGTTAAAGATGTTTTTCCTGCACCTATTGGACCTGATAATGCAATCATGTAGTTACCCCTTTTCAATTAAATAGCACCACATATTGTAATACCAAAAAAAAATTAAAACAATATCTTGAAATGATTACTCTTTCGTGATATCAGGACGCGATAAATCAATCTCATCAAGGGGAATTAATTTTGTTTTATATCTAATCTTATAATATACAAATAAAATAATGAACAAAGGTACAGCCATATAGGTAACGCCAATTGCTTGCCAATCAAAATGAGCAAGTGATTTCAAATCTTGTCCTGCAATAATAATAATACTCATAAAGAAAGCAAAGATTGGACCAAATGGGAACCATTTTGCTCGGTAGCGCAATTCACTTAAATCATGACCTTGCTTGATAAAGGCCCTTCTAAAGCGCCAATGTGAAACAGCAATTCCAACCCAAGCAATAAATCCAGTTAAACCACTAGCTGCAACTAACCACATATAAATTTTTGGACCTAAAATACTTGAAATAAATGTTAACAAACCAACAAACGTTGTCCCTAATAAAGCAATATAAGGAATTCCACGCTTAGAAGTTTTACCAAAGATTTTTGCTGCATATCCTTGATTAGATAATGAATAAAGCATTCTAGTTGAAGCATACATTCCAGAGTTAGCTGAAGAAATAACTGAAGTTAAAATAACAGCATTCATTACACCGGCTGCTCCAGCTAAACCAGCTCGACGAAATACTAATGTGAAAGGACTGATAGACAAATCACTCACTGATGAACCTAATAAATCCGGACTAGTATATGGAATTAAACAAGCAATTACAAAAATAGCTAAAATATAGAATAATAAAATGCGCCAGAACACTTGTTTAATAGCTTGAGGAACACTCTTTTCAGGATCTTCGGATTCACCAGCTGTAATTCCAATTAATTCAGTTCCTTGGAATGAGAAGCCGGCGACAACGAACACACTTAAGATGGATGGAATTCCACCAACAAACGGTGCTTGCTTGTAGAAGAAGTTCTCTAACATTGGTGCTTTACCGCCCATAATTCCAAGAATTGTTAATAAACCAACAATAAGGAATATTACAACGGTAACAACCTTGATAATTGCAATCCAATATTCAGTTTCACCAAAAGCTTTAACCGTTAATACGTTAACTAAGAATATTAAACTTAAAGCGATAATACTCCATATCCATCCTGGAACATGCGGGAACCAAAATTGCATAATCAACGCAATGGTACTAATATCAACCGCTACAGTAATAGCCCAGTTAAACCAATAATTCCACCCCATTGCAAAACCAAATGCTGGATCAACATATTTGGTTGAGTAAGTTGAAAATGATCCAGAAACTGGCATATATGTAGCCATTTCTCCCAGACTGGTCATTAAAAAGTAAACCATAATCCCCATACCAATATATGCAATCAATGCTCCACCTGGACCTGAAGTAGAAATTGCGGATCCACTAGCTACAAATAATCCAGTACCAATACTACCGCCCAATGAAATCATAGAAATATGACGAGTCTTTAGCGCTCTTTGAACATGATTATCATCTGATGTAGAACTTGCCATAATAAAAACCTCCTAAAATTAAAAGAGGTATCTTGATTTTTCAAATATAAAATAAAAAGCCTTTTTGCAAGCAACCTTACAAAAAGACTATTTCTTACTATTAGTCAAATCGTAGATAGCGCTCCGTAAAAAATTACGACAGTTTTAAGCCTCTTAAGCCTAATCCCAAATCTTGTTTGATTAAGCAAACAATCATTTCGGCCTCGCATCCTTTCAACTTGCATCTTTGATACTTAATTATCTCAACAAGTTTACTGATAATTGAGGCAACCTCTTCTTTCGATATGCCATAGATTATAACAGATAATTTATCAATTTTAAATACCTTTTTAATTTATTTTTAATCTAAACTGGATTTGAGAATAAAGTTTATTATCAAATCCAGAAACTTCTTTGATAACTTGAAATTTTTCAAATCCTATTTTATTTAAAATAGCAATAGAAGCAGCATTATGCTGTAAAACATTTGCCAAAATAATCATTTTTTGATTTCGATTCTTTAATTTTTCAACCACCTGCTGAAGTGACTTTTGCATAATTTTTTGATTCCAATATTTTACCGATAACATATAACCTATTTCGTAGCTAATAATTTTTTTGCTTTCTAACTTAAATAAAAAAATAGCGCCTATAATCTCATTTTTGTCATTTGCAATGGCAAAATAATTATTATTGTTCAGTATTCCAAGGAACTGCATTGCTTGCATGTCTTTATTTTGATTAACTTTAATACCCGCTAATTTTGCAATTTTTTCGTCATTCATAATTGAAAATAATGTTTCCTTGTCTTTCATTAAAAAGTGGCGAATATGCGTTTCATTCATTTCAAAAATTTCCTTTCAACAATTATAATAATGTCAGCTAAAATAATAACGCTTTTTTAAGTGAGGTATTTTTATGAAAATTATTACAAATAATGTAAATATCAACAATTCAAAAGCTCAACTCATTTCATATGTTGATAATAATTTAGACGGTTCCAATCAAATTCCCATTATTATCGTTCCTGGTGGTTCATACACTAATATTGATTTGAAGCAAAATCAAAAAGTCGCTTTAAAATTTTTATCATTAGGCTATCAAGTTTCCATTTTAAGATACTCGTTAGTTGGTGAAATCAAGCCTTTTTTGCCTGAACCCTTAAAGGATTTAGCCCATAGCGTTAATATTATCAAAATCAATGCTAATAATTGGAAAATTGATGCTAATAAATTAATTTTAATGGGATTTTCTATTGGCGGACACGTTGTTAGCAATTTTAATAATTATTGGAACTCAACCTGGTTAAAACAACAAACTAACATTTCTAATTCATTATTAAAACCTTTTGGCACTATTTTAGGATTTCCAGTTATTAGTCCATACCTAGGATTTCCGGATAAAAAAACATTAAAAACTTGGAGTGATAATCCCGGCTTTTCTGCTAGTGATAAATACGTTAATACAGATAATGTTCCAACTTTTATTTGGGGAACTTCAGATGATTCAGCTGTACCAGTACAAAATGCTTTGAGTTATTATGAATCATTAATAGATAAAAATATTCCCGCTGAACTTCATTTATTTGAACATGGACCGCATGGATTGTTATTAGCAACGGCTCAAACTGCCTATGATCAGAAGCATATTGATAAAAGAATTGCTCAATGGGTTTCATTAGCTGATTCTTGGATTCAAAAATTATAATTAAAAAACAATATTTATCAGGTTAAATGTTAATTTATTTGGTAAGATATTAATATCTAATTTATTAGCATTTTGGAGGATTAAGATGGACTCTGATTCAAATAACCTAAGATCAAATCGATTTAGTGGTAATCATTATACAAATTTTAACAATAATAACAATGAAAAGATAAATACTCCTAAAAGAAATCCAAAAAATAATCAATCCCCCCATCCTAAATGGAGATTAATTTATTTAATACTAGGAATTATTGCAATATTTTCGATTATGATAATTAATCACAAATGGAATAATGCTAAACAAGCTGCGTCGAAAACATATTTATCAGCTAATGTTAATAAAAAACGTAATGTTCACCAATTAATTGCTCAAGGAAAACCCGTTTCTATTCTACTATTAGGAACTGATACAGGAGCCTTAGGACGTAATTATCGTGGAAGAACTGATACAATGATTGTCGTTACTTTAAATCCTAAAAAGCAGAAAATGACAATGACTAGTGTTCCACGTGATTTAGCTTTATCAATCCCTGGTCATAGTGAAGAAGCTCCATCAAAAATTAATTCTGCTTATGATCTCGACCAAGCTAAAGGGTCAATTAAATCCATTGAAAAAGTTTTAAACATCCCCATTGATTATTATGGCTTAGTTAATATGGGAGGTATGGAACAAATCGTTGATGGTGTTGGTGGGGTTACCGTTAATCCACCTCTAACCTTTAAATATGGTAATGCGGATGTCAAAAAAGGCCAAAAAATTCATTTAAATGGTAAACAAGCACTCGACTATTCACGAATGCGCTATGATGATCCTAAAGGTGACTACGGTAGACAAATTCGGCAACGACAAATTATCGCTGCTTGTGTGTCTAAAGGTGATTCGGCAACGGCTTTGTTTGATACCAAACTTATGAACTCAGTTCAAAACCAAATTAAAACTGACTTAACCTTTAGAGATTTGATTAATTTATCAACTAATTATCGTTTGGCTACTCATCACTTAAAATCAGACCATGTTCAAGGTCAAAGTCAAATGATTAATGGTCAATCTTTTGAAGTTGCTAGCACAAACGAACGTCAACGTATTACTAACTTTATTAGAAATGAGCTAGAAATACCGAAAGCAACAACTGGTTCAACTGGTCTAGAAGATACCACTACTGGTGATTTAGGACTGGAATCAAATACTAATTCATATACTGGAACTAATTATTATGGGACCAATAATAATAGTTCTTATGCTTCTAATTCTTATCAAACACGCTCAATTTATTAATAAAAAAGACACATCTATCAATAGACGTGTCGGCAATAACCCTGAAATTTTAAAAATCTCAGGGTATTTTTATGGATTTAATCTTAAGGTATGAACGATTTAATAATTCAGCCAGCAAAAATCCTAATCCAATTGATCCAGCAATTTCTAATACTTCCATCATAAAATGAATAGCTACATCATTATGAGTCAATGCAAAATTTCGAACCATTTGATAAGCCTGACCTCCCGGAACCAGCGGAACAATTCCAGGAATATTAAATATAATCATTGGCATTTTTAATTTACGTGCCGAAATAAGGCTGAGCAATCCCACGATGGTTGTAGCAGTTAAAGCACTTAATGCTAATCCTAAATGATTTTGTATCATAATCCAATAAACACTCCAAGAAGTGCCACCAATAACACCCGCAACCAATAATCCCCTTCTAGGAATATTTATAATAATACCAAACCCCACAGCCGCTAGACCAGACATAACGAACTCCAGTAAAATTCTCATAATTATCCATCCTTACTACATGAATCGAAAAACAAAAGCAATTCCAAAGCCAATTGCACAGGCAGAAATTAAAGCTTCTACACCACGAGCAGGTCCTCCAACTAAATGTCCATTTAAAACATCCCGTACAGCATTAGTTAATGGTACACCGGGAACCAGTGGCATTAAAGATCCAATAATAATATCATCCGCCGATTTACCTAATCCCATTTTAACTGCCCAAATTGCTAATATTCCAATTGAAATTGAAGCCACAAATTCACTGATAAATTTAATATTCAAATTTCGATTAATAAAGTAAAAAATAGCGTATCCCATACTTCCAATAATCGTCGTTATTAGTAAATCAATTAGATTTCCAGTAAACGCAGTCATCAATGGTCCGCTAACCAGTCCTGCTCCTATGAGTTGTAGCCAAAAAGGAAAAAATTCGGCCGTCGTCTGTAAAACTTGGAGTTTATCATAAAATTCATTTAAAGTAATTTTTTTATCCGCATACTGTCTCGAAAGTGAATTAACCTCTGAAACTTTTTCTAAATCGATAGCTCGCTGATTAATTTCTGCTACTTGGGCACTTACCAAGTCAGGTACCGAAATAATTAAACTCGTTACCGTGGCAAATAATTTCAAATTAAAAATACCAGAATTAATGGCAATCCTTTTTATTGTATCTTCTGCTCTAGTCATTTCTGAACCATTTTCAATCATTATTTTGCCAGCCAGTAAACATGTTTTTACTAAAAGACGTCCATCCACCATCAGTACACCTTCTTTATGTAATAAAAAAGAGCAGGTACCAAAGCACCCACTCTTATAACTTATTTAAAATTTAAATTAGTTTTTAACAACGTTGATTGCTTGTGGTCCACGGTCGCTTTCTTCAACATCGAAAGTAACTGATTGGCCTTCTTCAAGAGTCTTGAATCCTTCGCCTTGGATAGCTGAGAAATGTACGAATACATCGCTACCATCTTCGCGAGTAATAAAACCAAAACCTTTATCAGCGTTAAACCATTTAACTGTACCTTGTTCCATTATGAACATCCTCCTGTAAGCCATGTGCATGACTTTGTAAAATTTGTAGCTCGAGCCGGTAGTAATGGGGATAGTTCACATAAAACAATCTGACCAAAAGCACCAATTCAAAAGCACAAGTTAATTATAGCATGACATTTTTAAAAAAGATACCATAGAATATTTTTATCATTAAAAAAATAAAACGCTTTATTTATAAATAATCTTCTTTATTATCCATAAATGTTGGTGAATCCAAACCTAAAGCTACTTCAGCTTGTATGGTAACATGCTCAACATTATATTTACTCTTTAACATTTGAGCTATTTTATTATAAACCGGTTCAATATTACTTAAATAATCATCCTTAACATTTATATGGGCTGAAAAAACAATACTATGTTCATCTATCATCCAAGTATGAATATGATGTACTTTTACCACTTCTGGGAACGATGCTATATCTTTCTTTATTTCCGCATAATCCATGCTTGGACCTGCTTGCATTAAAATATTCGTCGTATCCTTAATAATTGGAATGCTTTCATAAGCAATATAAATCGAAACTGCCATTGTAATTAAAGGATCAATCCAATATATCTCATACATATTTATCATAACAGCCCCAACAATCACTCCAATCGAAGATAGAGCGTCACTTAAAATATGTAAATAAGTTGCTTTAATATTTAGGCTTTTTTCAGTCCCGTGATGTAATAACATAGCAGACAAAACATTAGCAATTAAACCAACAATTGCAACTATTAACATTAATAGTCCATTAACTTTTTCAGGATTAAATATTCGCTTAACCGCTTCTATCATGAGCATTAATGACACAACTATTAAAAAAATAGAATTAATATATGATGCTAATATTTCAGCTCGACGATAACCAAAAGTCTTTTCTTTATTTGATGGTTGTTTACTAATTCTGCTGGCCACAAAAGCTAAGATAATCGATAAACTATCACCCAAATTATGCACAGAATCTGATAATAATGATAAACTTCCTGATAACAATCCCCCAATTGCTTCAGCTACTGTTATTAAGATGTTTAACACGGTAACTATGCAGAAACGAATCCCAGTTAAATCCTTTTCTTCATCCATAATATCCCACCTAACTTCATATTGTAATCTAACTTTACAATATTAAACTAAAAAAAGAAACCTACTTCTTTGATAAAGTAGGTTCCTTTAAAATTAGTTTCTTCTGCTGTGACTTCCAATAACTGGTTGGATTAAATCTTCAATAGTTCCGTAAAAACGATGATAAAGTATAATAGCAAACCAAAGCCAAACAACGCCTAAAACAACCGAAGTAATTGTATCAGTCAAATAATGGGCTCCCATATAGATTCGAGACCACATAACTAATATTTGCCATAAAACTAATAATCTAACGCATACATTTTTGACAGTTGATTCTTGCATTGGACGAACAAAGTATAAATAAATGAAAGCCAACACTAAGAAAGCTTCAAAGGTATGGCCACTTGGCATACTAAAACCAGTTTCTGGTACTAATTGATCAATTGTTGGCCGTGGTCGTTGTACAAAATGCTTTAATAGGAAAGCAACTGCTGAACCTCCAAGCATAGTAGCTAACACCCAAACACTATCAACACGATGATTTTTAAACCATAGATAACCCGCAATTAATATTGCATAAACAAAACCTAATTTGGTGTTAGCAATATTTGTAATTAAACGCATAATTGGTTCTAAAAAGCCAAAGAAACTTCCTTGAATAAAACTACTAAACATTTGGTCGATAAACTGGATAAAAATGAAATGCATTTTAACCGAAAAAACTAATGCAATTAAAACTATAAATGAAATAAAAACACTTTTTTTGGAAATATTTGAATAATTTTCTAACATTCTATTTTCTCTACCTTCTGTTTTACTTATTGGGCTTTTTGCTTCTGATCAGCTACTTCACTAACTTCTAGCTTTCTAATCACAGTAACTTTTACTTGAC
>X285_Short_beaked_Echidna__coassemble_489_pt1 | contig 19772 bp, 15 predicted proteins | sample X285_Short_beaked_Echidna__metabat2_high_PE_004 | metagenome-assembled genome bin X285_Short_beaked_Echidna | reverse complement strand
GAATCTCCCACTTCAAACGTTAACCCGCAGGGTTAGTTAAGTGGGAGTAGTTCAAATCTAGCTATGGCAAAAAAGATTGGTAAAGTTAGAAATGAACGGATTGAGTCTTCTAAAAATAATTTAAGAGGCTTTCAATTAGACAATGTTCCAGTTCAAGCAGTATATCATGTACTAATGCCGTCGGCTAAAAACGAAACACCACAAATTTCAGTTGGTGAAATTAGTTATAGTCCAATTGATATTGATAACATTCAAATTATTGGTTGTACAACTATCAAGAAACCACAAAATTTTGCGTTTAGCGATGGAATTCATGAATACAAATATACAGCGACTGATAGCCAGTTATCAATGAAATTTCATAATACCGAAATTGTTTTAGAACAGTGGTCAATTCATTATGTTGATGATGCGTTTGCCTTTTTTGAAAATTTGAGTAAGAAACGAGAAACACAAGTATTTGAATCACATGCTTGGAAATTAGAAGTTAAACCCTACTCTGGTTTTAATGCCTTTATGGGCCAAACAAAAATGTCTCGAAAAAATCAGTATAGAGAAAAAAGAATTGGAAAACTTATACATGCGTACGAAAACACGTTATCAACTAATCAATTAAATACTTTAAGAGATTATTTGAGTGAAATCTTATTAAATAATTGGTCTACTGCTGAACAAAAAGAACAATTAGTCAAAATCCGGCAAACTTTAATGGAGTATTTGAAAAAGCTTGATAACAGGTCTTTAACTACGACAATTCAAAAAATGGTTTATCGTCCGAGTGATGAATTAGAGCTTAGAATTCCAAAAGCTAAGTTATTTCATGATAAGTACCCCCACTTTTTTGTGGAAGGTAATATTTTTGATGAAACTGGGAAATGCGCTAAAAATCGTGAGAAACGAACATTTAAATTGAAATTTGTGCCATCAGGAAATGAACTTAATGCCTATATTAATCAAGCTAGCGGTAAAGCCATTGAATCATTGGGCACACAAGCTACCTTAGGAAACTGGATATTACGTGACGTATTTCAACTATCACCTTATGAGCCACTCACCCAAGCTAAATTAGATGAATTAGGCATTAATGGAATTCGACTAGTTAAAAAACAAGACATAATCGAAATAAGCTTCATTTGGCTAGATGAGAATAATTTACCTAAAGATTTTTGGGGTGATTTCTAAAAATAGTAAATAACAGTTAATTGTTGTTATACTTGATTTGTTGAATAAATAAATTTCAAAATTAATCCATCAGCAGCTTTAATGAGAAATATTTATTTAACATATAGCAAATTTTATTATTCTTATTCTCCAGAATAAAAACATGTTAATGGTGATAGGATCAGTTAAGTCCTAATCTAAAAAAGAGCCTCCTGCAACAGAGACTCTTTTTATTTAATTTAATAAAAACTTTAGAAAAACAAAAGAGACCGAAACTTTAATCATTTTTAGTCTCTTTTTTTATACTTTTTTGAAGAATACACCAGCTAAAATTTAGTATTATTTTTTGCTTATTTTTTGATTCTCGTACAATTTTCGTGTAATTTGTCTTTTTTATCATTTAAAAAGCCTGTATAATAGCCTTTAAAAGCAATGTTGGAATATTGCCTGTGGCAGTTATTTAAGTTCCTTATAAAGTGTTTTGCCTTTATTAAGGAACTTTTTTTATTTAAAAATCATCCTATTAACACGAAATTATAAAAAAGTCAAAAAATAAGCTTTGAAATAGGCAAGAAAAATGGTATTATATTTCTTGCAATGAAAGAAACCAGTTTAAATTACATTTATCTCGTTTACAAACTAAAATGTTAAAAATTGAAAACCTTTCATGTGAAAAAGCCTTATTTTTTGATAAAATAAGGCTTTTTTAAGATAATTAATCGTAAGTAGTATTAAGGGTAAATATTTGATAAAATGATTTTTGTTATAAAAAATTATTTATTTTTAATTTTTTGAGAGTGAAGGAGAACAAAAATGTGTGGATTTACTGGTTATATTAATCAAGATAATGTCAATAAAGATACAATAAAATTAATGGCAAATAGAATAAAGCATCGTGGACCAGATGATGAAGCATTTTTTCAAGATGCAAACGCATCAATTGGTTTTCGTCGTCTATCAATTATTGATTTAGCACATGGTAGACAGCCAATGATGAATAGTGATAAAACAAAAGTTTTAACTTTTAATGGTGAAATATATAATTATCAAGAAATAAGAGAAGAACTTAAAAAATTAGGATATGAATTTCAAACAGATGTTGATTCAGAAGTCTTGATTCACGGATATGACGCTTGGGGACCAGATTTATTAAAGAAGCTTCGAGGTATGTATGCTTTTATTATATATGATATTAAGAATAATGAAGTGTTTGGAGCTCGCGACCATTTTGGAATAAAACCATTATATTATTACGATGATGGAAAAACATTCTTATGGGGTTCTGAAATCAAAGCATTTTTGGATCATCCAAATTTTGTTAAGGAATTTAATGAAAAATTATTACCTATTCATTTAAGTTTTGAATTTATTCCATCAAAGGAAACAATGTTTAAAAACGTGTATAAAGTATTACCAGGTACTTACTTTATTCATAAAGATGGGAAAACAACTACTCATACTTATTATAAATTTAACTATAATCACATTGATAATTCTCAAACAATTGATGGTGATGCCAAAAAAATCCGTAAAATTGTTAGAGATTCTGTTAAAGCGCATATGATTGCTGATGTTGAAGTTGGTAGTTTCTTATCAAGTGGTATTGACTCTAGTTATGTTTTAGCTGAAGCAGCTAAATTGAAGCCTATTCAATCATTTTCATTAGGGTTTAAAAATTCAAAATATAGTGAACTAAGCTATTCAACAGAATTTGCAAAAGAAATCAATCAAAAGAATACACCTCTTTATATGGATGGTGATGATTATTTCGATATTTTACCAACAATTATGTATTATATGGACGAGCCTCTATCAAATCCTTCAGCAATGCAGTTATTTTACCTATCAAAAGGTACTAGAAAACAAGTGAAAGTTGCATTATCTGGCGAAGGTGCAGATGAATTCTTTGGTGGTTATAACACATATTTGGAAGCTTTCACTTTTGAAAAATATCAAAAATTGGTTCCACAGTTCATAAGGACAGCATTAGCTAAAGCTGTTTCAGGATTGCCAAGATTCCACGGTAGAAGATTCTTAATGCGTGGAGCACAACCTCTATCTGAAAGATACTACCGAGTTAACTATGTATTTAACAAACTTGAAAGAGATCAGATTTTAAAAGATCCATCAATTAATGTTGATTCTGGTGCTTATACAAAGCATATTTTTGATGAAGTTAAAGACCAAGATGAAATGACACAAATGCAATATTTTGATATTAACACTTGGCTTCCATTTGATATTTTGCATAAAGCAGATCGTATGAGTATGGCAAATTCCCTGGAAGTTAGAACTCCACTAGTTGATAAGGAAGTTGCTAATTTTGCCTCAACCATGCCAATCAGCACTAGAATTCATAAAGATGAGACTAAAGTTTCGTTACGTCGTGCTGCGGAAGCAGAATTGCCAGAACGTGTTGCCAAAAAAGAAAAACTTGGATTTCCTTCTCCAGTGGCAAATTGGATTAAGGAAGATAAGTACCGTAAGCGGATTGAAGCAGCGTTTAATTCTGATATTGCTAAAAAGTTCTTTAAACCTGAAGCTTTAATGCATATTTTAAAAGAACACGTTAATGGTAAATCAAGTATGCAAAAGATTTTTACAATTTATACATTTATTTTATGGTATGGTGTTTATTTCCCAGAAGATACGAATATGAATACTGACAAATTAGTCAGAAAGACCCAAGCATAGGTGGCGTTTTAATTAATGAGTTTAACAGCAACTATAATTTCAAATTTGCTTAAAGAGCATAATTTACTTAAACAATTTGATAATTATCAAGATGAATTAGTATTTACTGGAATATCTTATGATTCTAGGAATATTAAGAAGGATGATTTGTTTTTCTGCAAGGGTAATTTTAAAGAAGAATATTTAAAATCAGCGCGGAAAAATGGTGCAATGGGCTATGTTGCTGAACATAATTTTGGACAAGGGACCGGCATGGCGGCTATTATCGTTACTGATGTAACTAAGGCCATGGCGGTTCTTTCAGCCGCATTTTTTAATTTTCCTCAAGATGATTTATTTATTATTGGAATTACTGGAACTAAAGGAAAGACCAGTACAGCATATTTTGCACATTCAATTTTAAATGATAAATTTCCTAAACAGGTTGCTTTGTTTTCAACAATTGATCGCATAGTTGGCCCAAATCCTGAAGATGAATTTAAATCAGATTTGACAACACCAGAATCATTGAATTTATTCCATGATATGAGACAAGCTGTCAATAATGGTATGAAATACCTAGTTATGGAGGTTTCATCGCAAGCATATTTACGCAATCGTGTTTATGGACTTAAATTTGATTGTGGAGTATTTTTAAATATTTCACCTGATCATATTGGAAGAAATGAACATAAAGATTTTAATAATTATTTATTTTGTAAATCACAATTATTGTTAAATTCAAAAGCATGTATATTGAACGCTGATAGTAATTATTTTGGTAATATTTATCACACAGCCAAAGTTTCTGTTGATCCACAAAATATATATGTTTTTGGTAGTGATGATAAAAATGAAAAAGTTAATTATTTAATTAAAGATAGAACAGATAATTTAACTGATAATATTTTTGATATAAAAACTGTTCAACAAGATTCAGCAGCTTTGATTAATGGAAAAATTGATTTGAGTGTTCCTGGCGATTATAACCAGCAAAATGCAACAGCTGCTATTATTGCTTCTATTTTAGCAGGTGCATCATTTGATAACGCCAAGCAAGCTTTAAGTAATATTAGTATTCCTGGTCGGATGGAACACTTATTAATACCAGGCCATGGAATTGTTTTCGTTGATTATGCACATAATTATGCAAGTTTAAAAGCTTTATTGAAATTTGTTAAGTCACAGTATAAAAATGGAAAAGTGGCTGTCGTAGTGGGTAGTCCAGGTGATAAGGGGATTTCTAGAAGAGCTGGATTTGGAAAAGCATTGAGTGAACAAGCTGATGAAGCTTATTTGACGACTGATGATCCAGGATTTGAAAATCCAGAAGATATAATTAAAGAGATAATTAAAAATATAACTTCAAAAAATTTAAAGGTACATGTAGTATTAGACCGCTATGAAGCTATCAAAGAAGCGATTATATCAAATGGCCCAAATGATGTTTTGATTTTAGCTGGTAAAGGAGAAGATCCTTATCAAAAGATTAAGGGCGTTGATACAAAATGGCCAACCGATATGGCAGTTGCAAAGGAAGTTAAAAGGGGATTGTTAAATAATGGAGAGACCAAACAATAATTTTACGCCAATTTTATTGGGCAGTGATTTTAATGCCTATGGAATGGCTAGATCATTTTATGAAATTAATGGTAGGAGAGTTAAAGCATATGCTGAAGAGCAATTAGCTCCTACACGATTTACAAATATTGTTGATGTTCATATTATTCCCGGATTTGCAGAAGATCCAGTTTTTATTGAATCAATGCGAAAAATTGCTAAAGAATATGAAAATTCAGATGAAAAAATAATTCTTTTAGGAATGGGAGATGGCTATGCTGAACTTATTTCTAAACATAAAGAAGAATTATCAAAAACTTTTGTTTGCCCATATATTGATTATGATTTACTCAAACAATTAAACAATAAAGAGCATTTTTATTCTATTTGTGATAAATACAACTTACCTTATCCCAAAACAAAATTTATCACTAAAGAAGATTATGAATCAAATAAAAATTTTGACTCACCATTTGGCTTTCCAGTTGCTTTGAAACCAGCTGATAGTGTTGAATGGCTGGATATCCAATTTGAAGGTAGAAAGAAAGCCTTTCGTATTAAAACTCGTGGTGAATTAAATGATATCATCAAGAAAATATACGATAATGGATATACATCTGATTTGATTTTACAAGACTTCATTCCTGGCGATGATAGCAATATGCGGGTCTTGAATGCATATGTTGATAAAAATCATGAAGTTAAAATGATGTGTTTAGGCCATCCTTTATTAGAAGATCCTGAGCCATCTGCAATCGGTAATTATGTCACTATTTTGCCTGAATTTAATCAAGAAATTTATGATACAGTTAAAAACTTCTTAGAGGCTATTAATTACGAAGGGTATGCTAATTTTGATATGAAATATGACAGTCGAGATGGCAAATTCAAATTGTTTGAAATTAACATTAGACAAGGCCGTAGTAGTTTCTTTGTTACCTTAAATGGGTATAATTTAGCAAAATGGGTTATTGAAGACCGAGTAAATGATACATTGAAGAACGCTGATACAGTATTTGCAAATGATGTTCCAGAGAATCGTAAATTGTGGTTAGGTGTTCCCGTTAAGGTATTTAAGAAGTATGCTAAAGAAAATGAAGAAAAAGAAATTGCTTTAGATTTGATTAATCGTGATCAATATGGGTTTACAGCTGTTTTTGATGATGATATGAATTTTAAACGAAGTCTCTTAATTTGGTGGATGAATCATAATTACGTGAAGAATTTCAGAAAATATTTCAAAGAAAATAAGGGGTAAAGAATATGAAAAAGTTTTTTACCATTATTGGTGGAATGGGTACTTCTGCGACGGAAAGCTATATTAGATTATTAAATAAGCGAACGCCTGCTCATAAAGATCAAGATTACCTAAATTATATTTTAGTAAATCATGCGACAATCCCAGATCGTTCGACATATTTAATGGATAATACCAAACCAAGTCCTTTTCCTGATTTGTTGGATGACATTAAGACTCAAAGTAAGTTAAAACCAGCTTTCTTTGTTATTGCTTGTAATACCGCTCATTATTTTTATGATGATTTACAAAAGGCAACTGACATTCCAATTATTAACATGCCTAAAGAAACCGTTAAAAATATCAAAAATGTTAAACCAGATGCTGTCAGAGTTGGTGTAATTGGAACGCCAGGTACTACGACAGATGGTATTTATGACAATGAAATCAAAAGTGCTGGATATGAAGTCGTTAAACCAACTGCTGAAATTCAAGGTATGACGAATGAATTAATTTTTGACGATATTAAAGGCAAAAATTATGTCGATGAAGAGCTATACTATAATATTCTAGATAAGATGGTTAATGAAATGAAATCAGATGTTGTTATATTAGGATGTACTGAGTTATCATATGCACAAGAAATTGCACATGATCATAATTATCCTATTTCTGATTCACAATCTGTCCTAGTAAATAAGTCGATTGAAGAAGCTTTAAAATTAAGAAAAGAATAATTTAATTGAGGTGAAATTTATTTTCTCCTCTTTTTTTTAGGGGGCTTATGGGTTGAAAAAAATTTTTATTAGAAAAAAGAAAAACAATTTTTTAGTTCTACTGGTGGCATTAGCAGCTATTCTATTAGGAAGTGGAACATTTCAGACTAAGTTTAATAATTTAGTGAAATCATCTGGAATAACAAGTTTTAACAAAAATATTGGAAATATTAGTAACGATGATATGTTTACTAAAACTTATCAGTCAGGTGACTCTGCATATGTTTATGTTAACCATAATAAAAGTGAATTAGATCCTAATTCATGGAATTATGATCATGTTGAATATGGTAACTTAGATAATTTAAATCGTACTACAAAGGCGGTTGCATATTTAGATAAAAGTAATTTAGTACAATCAAATACTAGAACCCGTCAAGTTTGGAATCCAACAGGATGGCATCAAAAGAGGATGAATATCGATGGTAAAAATATTGAAATTCTTAATCGAGGTCATTTAATTGCTTATTCAGTGACCGGAAAATTAGATAACAACGGTAATTTTAATCCTTCCGATTTAGGTTCTTTAGATAATCCTAAAAATTTAGCAACTCAAACTGCTTTTAGTAACCAGAAGACAATGCAAATTTTTGAAGAAAAAGTAAGAAATGCTCTAAAGCAAAATAAAAAAGTTGTTTACCGTGTTTCTACTATTTTTAAGGGAAACGATTTAATGCCAAGTGGTTATCATTCTCAAGCTATTTCAACAGATGGAACTTTAAACTTTAATGTATATATTTGGAATGTTCAGCCAGGAGTTCAATTTGATTATGCTACAGGTAGATCACAAATGAATCAAAATATGAAAGTACCTAATCCAATGAAGAAATTTTAAAAAAGAGATTTGAAAGTTTTCAGCTTTCAAATCTCTTTTAATTTATAATTAAGCGAATGACGGGAATCGAACCCGCGACGCAAGCTTGGGAAGCTTGAATTTTACCATTAAACTACATTCGCATGTCTTAATATTAAGACTTTTGATTTGTTTTGTAAATGCTTTTTAGGAAAAGCTTTGCGTCTCGGATTTCTGCTTCGCTAATTTTATGGCTTTGAATATTTTGAAATATTTGTACGGAAAACTTATTTTTTAGTAGAGAATTTAATTTTTGAAAATTTTCTGCTGAAATTAATTTATCATTAGTTCCAAAAGAACACCATAGATTAATTTTCTTATCAGATAATCCCTTAAAATACTCTTTAATGAACATGGGATGGAATAGAATTCCAGTTATTGCTGGATTAATTGATAGTAGCCAACTGTTAATTGCAATATTAGCTCCATTAGAATAGCCAATAATTGTTAAATTGTTTCTTTTTAAATGATGTTTATTTAATTCTTGATTAATCTGATTCATAAGCCATTTAGATTCTGTCATAAGTATATTTTTATTAATTGATTTATCATTATTATGGATAAAGTATCTAGTATAACCATCTTCAAGATAGCGCCCTCTTATACTAATCTGTGGTGAGTTTGGTGAAATTTTATTAGCGATACTTGATAAGTCTCCCTCATATCCACCAGTTCCATGTAATAAAATAATAGGTATATCTTTATTTGAACCATCTTTGAAGAAAGTATATGTTTTTAAATTCATGAGTTCCTCCAATGTTTTATTTACTTGGATTATACCTCTTTTTTTGTTACAATTAAAAAGATAAAGAAAGTAGGATAGTAGTATTTTCTGAACTTATTAAGCGAGTCTATGATGGTGTGAGATAGATTAAGAGATGAGATGAAGGCGTGATTCTATTTTAATTGAATAATATTTATTAAGTGGATTTTTATCAACTAGAGTGGTACCGCGGGAATTCTCGTCTCTTTCATATTTGTGAAGGGGATTTTTTTTTTACACTCATAATTAATATAAATTTGGAGGTCAAACTATGGATTACAAAAAACAAGTTGCTGATACATTATTACCATATTTAAAAGATGAATTATCTTATGAAGATATTTATGCAAAAATTGAAACACCTAAAGAAAGCAAAATGGGTGATTTGGCTTTTCCTGCTTTTACATTAGCTAAAGTCTTTAGAAAGGCTCCACAAGCTATTGCAAGTGAAATCGTTGAAAATATTAGTGATGATGGATTTGAAAAAATTGAGGCTGCTGGACCATATGTTAATTTCTTTTTAGATAAGAAACATTTTGGCGTAGAGGTTTTAAGTTCCGTTATTGAACAACAAGCAAGTTATGGACAAAATGATGATGGAAACAATGGTAACGTTCCTATTGATATGTCATCACCAAATATTGCCAAGCCAATTTCAATGGGTCATTTAAGATCAACTGTTATTGGAAATTCATTAGCTTTAATTATGAAGAAAAATGGTTATAACCCTATTAAAATTAATCATCTAGGTGATTGGGGAACACAATTTGGTAAATTAATTACTGCTTATAAATTGTGGGGTAGTGAAGCCGAAGTCAAAGCTGATCCAATTAATAAATTATTAGAGTATTATGTTCGTTTCCATAAAGAAGATATTGAGAAGCCTGAGTTAGACGATGTTGCAAGAGACTGGTTTAAAAAGCTCGAAGATGGTGATGAAGAAGCAACAGATTTGTGGAAATGGTTTAGAAGCGAATCGCTTAAATCATTCAAGAAAATTTATGATAAATTAGGTATTGAATTTGATTCATATAAAGGTGAAGCATTCTATAACGATAAGATGGATGAAATCGTTCAAATGCTAGAAGATAAGGGATTGTTAAAAGAAAGTCAAGGAGCGCAAGTTGTTGACTTATCAAAATATAATTTGAATCCGGCTCTTATTAAAAAGACTGACGGTGCTACTTTATATATTACTCGTGATTTAGCAGCTGCTTTATACCGTTATCGCACATATGATTTTGTTCAATCATTATATGTTGTTGGAGCAGAACAAACTAATCACTTTAAGCAACTAAAAGCTGTTTTAACTGAATTAGGATTTGATTGGGCCAAAGATATTCATCATATTGCATTTGGCTTAATTACTTTAAATGGTAAAAAGCTTTCTACAAGATCAGGAAGAATCGTTCTATTAGATGCTGTTTTAAATGATGCTGTTGATTTAGCTCAAAAACAAATTAGTGAAAAAAATCCTGACCTAGTAAATGCTAATGAAGTAGCTAAAGAGGTTGGTATTGGAGCTGTTATTTTCCATGATTTAAAGAACGAACGGACTAATTCATTTGATTTTAATCTTGATGATGTTGTTCGCTTTGAAGGAGAAACTGGACCATATGTTCAATATAGTAGAGCTCGAGCTGAAAGTATTTTAAGAAAAGCTGGAAATGTTAAAGAATTTTCTGAATTTGAATTATCCGATGAAAATGTATGGGATACATTAAAAGCATTAAATGAATTCCCAAGTGTAGTAAAACGAGCAGCTGCTCAATATGAACCGTCAGTCATTGCTAAGTACGCTTTGAGTTTAGCCAAATCGTTCAATAAATATTATGCAAATTCTAAAATTTTAGCTGATGATGAAGAAAAAAATGCTCGTTTATCATTAGTTAAAAGTGTTAGTGTTGTTTTAAAAGAATCATTGAGATTACTTGGTGTAAAGGCTCCAGACGAAATGTAACAAATTAATTATAAAGACATTATTCCATGATGAAATAATGTCTTTTTTTATTTATCAATATCTAATTGAATTATCATAATTTTAATCAAGAAAGCGATTTTATGAAATTAAGCGCTTTTTTGAGCAAAAACTGCATCTTTTTTGCGTATCTATAATTTAATAAAATATATATATAAACAAAAAAGGATGGTATCAAGATGAATAATGATAATTTAAGAAAAGAGATTGAATTTAGAAAAAGTTTTTGCAAGTTAAACGAAGATGAATTTAATTTATTAATGAGTGGTTGCAGATTGAAAAAAATTCAACCCCAAAGATGGATTTTTGATCAAGGTGATAAGTTGGATAAAATTTACTTTCTTTTAGAAGGCCACATAAAAATGTTTTCCATTGATGAAAATGGTAAATTTGATTCTTTGAAATTTATTTCAGCAAATTCATTTTTTCCAATGGAAGGAATTACGATTTCAGGAGAACAAAAGCAAAATGCTGTTGCCGTTGAAGAAAGCTTGGTTGCAATTATTGATTTAAAAATTTTGAAGAAATTAATGAAGAGTAACTTCAACTTTTTATATTCTTTCTTTAACCAAATGGAACTAGAAAATAATCGAATAAGCCAAATTTTAAAATATAATTCCTGTACCTCAGCTAATCGTAGAGTAAGGCAGGCACTTAATTTTATTAGGGAAGAACATTCCACAAGTAAAAACTATGTTCCCTTTAAAATATTGATAAAGGATATTGCCGCTTTAAGTGGAACTACTATTGAAACAACTGGATTTGTAATTAAGGAATTAATAAGAGAAAATGTAATCAGTTATAATAAAAAGAGAATTAAATTTTTGAATGGAAAGCAAAAAATTGAAGAAAGAAATTAGACAGAATAAAATATTAAGCATTATAAAAAATAATAAAATAAAAACTCAAAGTGATTTACTAGATTATTTAAAAAATGATAATGTTAGAGCAACACAAGCTACTTTATCTCGTGATATAAAAGAATTAAATATTGTTAAACATGTTGATGTAGATGGAAATTCTATTTATACCTTAATGGATGAAAAAGTCCAAAAAAAGGAAATATATGATCAGATTCATGATGTGTTTCAAGAAACCATTTTGAATATTTCAGTAGTTGAATTTATTAATATTATCAAAACAAATCCTAACGATGCTAATCGGCTTGCTGCAATGATTGATGAGTCACATATTCAAGGTATTGTAGGTACGATTGCTGGATATGATACGATAGTTCTTTTTAGTAAGGATAAACAAAAAGCTCAAGATTTAAATAAAACCTTGAAAGATTTCTTACAATAATATAAAAGTATGTAAAATATATACTTTAAAGCAAGTTTAACTATTCAATATGATAAAATGTTTTAAGTATATTTTTATTATTTAATATTATCGAGGTATTTAAAATGTATCAATTTTGGAATGCCATTAAAGTCATTTTAAAAAAAATTGGAATGATATTTAAACCAATTTGGAATTTTATAAAAGCTTTTATGAAAAAATATGGTCGGCGATTTCAGATTATTAAATGGGCTATCGTTATTACATTAAGCATTATTTTGATTGGTAGTGCAATTTTAACTTATCAAGCCAAAACAGCTGATGTGAAGAATTTAAAAGCGGCATTATCCCAACCAACAATGGTGTATGATAACAAGAATGAACAAGCTGGTGGTTTGTATTCACAAAAAGGAACCTGGGTGAGTTTAGATAATATATCACCAAATGTTTCTAATGCTGTTATATCGACTGAAGATAGACATTTTTATAAAGAACATGGTTTTTCATTGGTAGGCATTGGACGAGCGTTTGTTTTATTTATTGGTAATAAATTATTGGGCAGAGATTATATTTCTGGTGGTGGAAGCACATTGACACAACAGTTAGTTAAAAATGCTTTCTTATCGCAACAACAGACTTTTTCTAGAAAAGCCAAAGAATTATTTATTTCAGTCGAAGTTGAAAATGTTTATACTAAAAAAGATATTTTAGAAATGTATTTGAACAATGCATATTTTGGAAATGGAGTTTGGGGTGTTGAAGATGCTGCCAAGAGGTATTTTGGTGTTCATGCTTCTCAATTAAGTGTGCCTCAAGCAGCAACATTAGCGGGAATGTTAACTAATCCCAGTGGTTTTAATCCGGATGATCATCCAAATAATTCAATAAAGAGAAGAAATTTAGTCTTACAGTTAATGGCTGAGAATAAAAAAATAACAGCACAGCAAGCTAATGATTATGCTAAAGTTGCGATGGTAACTAATAATGATTATCAAGAAAAAAATAGTTATAAATATCCTTATTATTTTGATGCTGTAATTGACGAAGCTATTAATAAGTATGGATTAACCGAATCTGATATTATGAATCGTGGTTATAAAATATACACATATTTAGATCAAGATAGTCAAAAAGGGATGCAACAAACTTTTGATGATCCAAGTAATTTTCCTAACAACGCTAGTGATGGTACTAAGGTACAAGCTGCTTCAATCGCTGTAAATGCTAAAAATGGTGGTGTTCAAGCTGTTGTTGGTGGTAGAGGTGAGCATGTCTTCCGTGGTTATAATCGTGCTACACAAATTAAGCGGCAACCTGGTTCGACTATGAAGCCGATTGCTGTTTATGCTCCAGCTTTATCAAATGGATATTCTATTGATTCGATGTTAGATGATAAACTTCAAACTTATGGATCAAATAAATATAAACCGGAAAATTATAATAATCAATATGTTGGAGAGTTACCAATGTATGAAGCCCTAGCCCAGAGTAAAAATGCTCCTGCAGTTTGGCTTCTTAATAAAATAGGTGTCGAAAAAGGTTATGAATATGCTAAAAAGTTTGGTATTAAATTAAACAAAAATGATAATAATTTAGCAATCGCTTTAGGTGGATTAACAAGCGGTGTGTCACCAGCACAGTTATCAGGTGCGTATACAGCATTTGCTGATAACGGTACAATGCACCAAACCCATTTTATTAAAAAGATTGTTGATGCTTCTGGTAATGTTGTGGCTACAGCCAATTCAGAATCCAAACAGGTTATTTCTAAGAATGTTGCAAATAAAATGACAAGCATGATGCTTGATGTTTATGGAAATAGTCAAGGCACTGGTTATGGTGCGCAACCAGCTGGTTATCGAATTGCAGGTAAAACAGGTAGTACAGAAGCAGATACTTCTGACTCAGGTTCCGATGCTACAAGAGATAAATGGATGGTCGGATATACGAAGGATGTCGTCGTTACTACTTGGGAAGGTTTTGATGATACTAATAAAGCACATCATTTACAAAATATTACTGGTATTGGCATGAATTCAATGTTTAAAGATGAAATGAGTAATATTTTACCAAATACCAAAGAAACCAGTTTTGGAATTAAATCTGCCTCGGAAATGGCTGATAGTAGTTCCTCTAATTCGGGTGCTAACAATTTGTGGGATAATATTTCTGAAGGTGGTTCTTCTATCAGTGATAGCATCTCTAAAGGAACACAAGGTGTAAAAGACAAAGTAAATCAAATCTTTGATAATGCTAAAAAATTTGTCTTTGGCCAATAAAATATATTTCATATATTAATTAAATTATCTTATGATATAATTAATTTGTAAAAAAGGAGACTAAAATATGTCTGTAAATATTTATGATACTGCTAATCAAATGGAAGAAGAAATTAGAAAAACAGATGAATATCAAGAGTTAAAAAAAGCTTTTAAAGCTGTCCAAAATGATGAAGAAGCAAATAAAATGTATAAAGAATTTCAAGGTATTCAATCAACGTTACAAAAAAAGCAAATGAATGGTGAAAGTTTATCAGATGATGAAATGAAAAAATTTCATGATGTTGCTAATAAGATTGAAGAGGTTGATTTAATTAAAGAATTAATGGATAAAGAACGACGTCTTAATCAATTATTTAGTGATATTAATCAAATCATTATTAAGCCAATTCAAGATTTATATAATAATTAAATATCAAAAAAGAGGGGCTGTGTTACAGCCTTTTTTTTATTATTTTAGGAGATTTTTAACAATGAAATTTATACATTCCGCTGATATTCACCTTGGAACACCATTTAAAGGGTTAAAAGATATTTCGAATTCCAATCGAAGTAAAGTTATTATGTATCCCAGCAGAGCTTTTAATAATTTGATAGATATTGCTATTAATGAACAAGTTGATTTTGTTTTAATAGTTGGTGATTTGTTTGATAGTCCACATCCAAGTGTCAATACTTTAAACGTGGCATTTGATGGCTTTCAAAAGTTGAACAAAGCTAACATACCAGTTTTTTTAAGTTTTGGAAATCATGATTATTTGAATAGCAATATACCGTTAGACTATTTTCCGGATAATGTTAATATTTTTACTAAAAATGATGTAGAAGTAAAAACTTTCATTTCAAAACAAGGTATAAAAGTTGGTATAAGTGGTTTTAGTTATAATAGTAGAGCTGAATATGATTCAAAAATAATTGACTATCCCAAACGTCAAAGTGACTTTGATTTTGAAATAGGTACAATACACGGAAGTATGGATGGATTAAAGTCCCCAGAAGCTCATTACGCTCCTTTTACGTATTCACAATTAAAAAGTAAAAATTATGATTATTGGGCATTAGGACATATTCATAAACGTCAATTTATAAATGAAGATAACGATGTTTGCTATTCGGGAAATACTCAAGGAAGAAATATAAATGAAGATGGTATAAAAGGAATAAATGTCGTTTCCATTAACGATAATAACGTTAATGTCGAATTCATGAAAACTGATGTTGCTGAATGGAAAAAAATCGAAATTTCAGGTTCAAAAGATGGAAATTTAAATACATTACAAAAGGACGTTTTTGAAAAATTAAAGAATGTTGAAAATAAATTAGTTTATATAAATATTAACGAAGCAGATTTAATGCCTAAAGATATGGTTAGTGACGTTAATAACGGGATTTTATTGTCAAAGTTACAAAAAGAAACTAATACAAATTTAGTACTTAATATTAAGTTAAAGATTTCCCCAAAAATAAAAATATTCACTAAATTAGACGAAGATTATTGGCAACAAGCTAGTAAACAAATCTTTAGTTCAGAAGAAATTAAGGATGTTTTAGGTACTTTATTAAAATACGAATTTATTAGTGATTATTTTGATTCAGAAACTACTAACAACTTAAAAGAAGAGATTGAAATGATGTTTAAGCAAAAAAATATTTTTGGAGAATAGTAAATGATAATTAATAAAATAGAAATTTACGGATTTGGAAAGTGGCATAATAAAACTTTCGATAATATAAATCATAATTTTCAAGTTTTTTTTGGAAATAATGAAGCAGGAAAAAGTACTATCAGGCAATTTATTTATAGTATCCTGTTTGGTTTCCCAAATAATCGTGGAAATAATAAATTTTTAAGATATGTTCCAAAAAATCATAATATAAAAGCATATGGTGGGAATATAGTTGTAACCTATAATAATCAATCATATAAAATTGAAAGATTAGGTGATAAGAAAAATAATGCTTTAAAAATATATAGGACTAAAGATGGAAAAATAGTTTCAAATGAATTTTTAAAGGAAATTTTAGGTTCACTTGATGAGAATACATATCGAATATTGTATGGATTTAATCAAGATGATATTGATAAATTAGACAATATTAAAAATAGAGATGATTTAAGATCATATATTCTCAGAATGGGAGCAGTTGGTAGTGATGAGTGGATTAATTATGAAAATGATTTAAATAAAAAAGCAAAACAAATTTATACTACAAGTTCGCGGACTAGGCCATTAGACAAGAAAATAAAGAATTATAACGATTATATGGAAATTTATCAAGATAATTTAAATAAAATGCCTAAAGTTGACGAAATTACAAAGTATAACGAAAACATTAATCGACAAATTACTGATACAAGAGAGGAAATAGAAACACTAATTCATCATCAAAATGATTTAACAAGATTTATTAATGAATGGCATGATTATCAAAAAATTAAAAGTATAAAAAAATATCTTGTAAATGTACCAGAATGTATAAAAAAAATAGATTTTGCCACAACAGAGAATACTTTAAAGAAGATTTCAGATTTACAAAATGAGATAAGAGATATTGAACAACAATTAGAAAAAATTAAGAGTGATTCTATTGATGATTCAAAATTAGAAAAATTGCTTGATTTAAAACGTAAAATTATTGAAGTTAAGTTTATGTATTCACAAAGAGACGAAATGGAAGATGATTTAAGTAAATTAAACAATGATGCTGATAAAATTAAATCCAAATATGAATTTAAAATAACTGATATAAAACCGTTATCGTCAACAGATCAAACTATTATTTCTAATTCATCATATGAAAAGCTTAAGCTCTCAGATGATTTAGCCAAAGAAATATCAGTAGATAATAACAGTAATCATTTTATTTTACTAATTGGAATTTTGTTAGTTTTAGCAATTGGTTCTTTTCAATTTAATTTGTTTGGAACATTAATTTGTTTAGTGGGAATTATATATGGTTTTATACAATTAAAAAATGCAAATCAAGCAAAATTAATAAAGAAGCAACAGATTAAAACTAAAGAAGAAAGATTACGACAAATAGATGATAGTATTCAAAAAATTCGTTCTAATAACAATTTAGAGAATGTTCCGTTTGAAGAATGGCTTGCAGTAAACCAAGATGTAAAAAATTTAGCAGATTTAAATGATAAAATAAAAAGTTTAAATCATAAATTACTAGATAATAAAGAAAGTTTGAACGAATTTTGGATGAATTTACGAGAGAATAAAATTAACTATCAAAAGGAAAATGTATCCGAAGTATTAGTGGTAGAAAATAAAATTGATGCAGACATTAAAAAAATTCAACAATATCAAATGGTTGTTCAGCAAAAAAATATTTTAACTGAAAATAAAGTTCAGAAATCAAAGAAACAATTTACTCTAGAAAATGGATTAAATCAAGAAATTAAGGATTATATTAAGAGTACAAGTATTGAAGAAACTTTGCGTTACCTAAATGACATTCACAGTAATCTTCAAGAGTTAACACTAGTTGAAAATCATTTAGATGATGATGAAATCCAAAAATTGAGGGCGTTTAAAAATTTAGATGAGATAAAAAATGATATAGAAAATAATAGGCAAGAATTAACAAAAAAACAAGCTAATTTGAATAACTTAATTGATGAAAAAACAGAAAAAATTGGCAAAATTACTGGTTTAGAAAAATCTTTTGATGATAGTTTGAGCTTACAAAGAATTGAAGATCAAAAAAATGATATTCTTGACACAATAAGTGAATGGTTGAAATATAAATTAGGGGGCATGTGGGTAGATAAAACTTTAGAAATTGCAACTAAGGGACGTTTACCATTAGTTATTAAACAAGCCGGAAACTTTTTTGAATTGCTAACAAATAATAATTATCATGATTTGAAATTTGATAAAAATGATAATTTATTAATTTCAGATAAAAATAATAATAGTTTTGTAATTGAAGAATTATCTAAGGGGACAAAAGAGCAACTATATATTGCACTTCGTCTATCTTTTATGAAAAACTTCTTGAATGAAGTAAACGTACCATTAATAATTGATGATGCATTTGTTGCATTTGATGAAATAAGAACTAAAAATATAATTAATTTATTAAATGTAATATCAAAAGATACCCAAATTATCTTTTTCACTGCAAAAAAAGATAATTTGAATATTATAAATAATGATTTTATAAACTTGAATGAGGTGTAAAAATAAATGCAGAAGCAAATCATGGATTATCAAATTGATGAAGAATTTAAAATTTATATGCTTTTGAAAAATGTAGATAGGAGAATTACTAAAAACGGGAAAGATTATTTAGCTATCCAATTTCAGGATCGAAGTGGGATAGTCCGAGGAAATTATTGGGATGTAAAACCATCAGAAAGTGAAATTTATAAAAATGGAGCAGTTGTTTTACTACATGGAAAAAAAGAACTGTATCATAACACTCCGCAGATAAAAATTATTTCTTTAGAGTTAGTTACTGAAGGGGATAATTCTAATCCAGAATTATATGTTCCTAAAGCTCCTATGAGTCAAGATGACTTAAAAGCTGAGTTTTCTAAAATTGTCTTTGAAATCAATAATCCGGACTGGAACCGAGTTGTTAGATACTTATTAAAGAAATATGATAATGAATTTTTTACATTTCCAGCAGCAAAGTCAAATCACCATGCTTTTGAACGAGGACTAGCGTATCATACATTATCAATTGTTAGATTAGCTCAATCAGTTGGTAAGCAATATTCACAAATAAATATGTCATTATTATTAGCGGGGGCTATTTTACATGATCTTGGTAAAACAATTGAATTGTCAGGCCCTGTAGCTACTACTTATACATTGCCTGGAAACTTAATTGGACATATTGTATTAGTTGATGAAGAGATTGTTCAAGCAGCCGAAAAACTAAAAATTGACATTAATTCAGAATCAATGATTTTATTACGTCATATGATTTTATCTCATCATGGACTAAATGAATATGGATCACCAGTGGTTCCACATATCTTGGAAGCAGTAGTTTTACATGATTTGGATGAAATGGATGCTCAAATTCAAATGGTCTCTGAAGCGGTAAACAAAACGGAGCCAGGTAAGTTTAGTGAGCGAGTATTTGGCATGGATAATCATAACTTTTTTAATCATTCTTAAATCAGTCTATAAAAAAAGGGTCTGTGACAAAAGTCCCTAAAAAATAAAGGCTCTTTAACATAAAGTG
>X285_Short_beaked_Echidna__coassemble_477_pt1 | contig 20748 bp, 16 predicted proteins | sample X285_Short_beaked_Echidna__metabat2_high_PE_004 | metagenome-assembled genome bin X285_Short_beaked_Echidna | reverse complement strand
TAAGGTAATTGCTTTATTTGATGAATCAGTTACATTTTTTTGAGAAACATTTTGTGTTAACTGGTTATTAGACGTCTGGTCAGCATGAACCATTGGTGCACTGTAACTACCGATACCTAAAACGGTAAATAAGGTAGCTGCAGCAAAGACCCAATGCTTCTTAACCTTGAACATCTTAAAGTTAGTTACTTTAGAATCTCCTTTAATAAGCTTTCCGTACTTCATCTAATCACCATCCTATAGTTTTTATTTTCATAGTTACTTACGCCTACAGGGTAGTCTCAATTTGAATGAAATAATAGTTAAAACATATCAAAAAAACAGATAAAAAACATAAGACTTATCTAATGAGTTAAATTTCAATTTAAGTTAAAATATAGTAAACAGTATAAAAGAGAGGAGTATTACCATGAATATTTTTCAAGCATTCCTTCTATCATTTACAGCTTTTTTCGCCATTATGAACCCCTTTGCTAATTTGCCTTTCTTCGTTAGTTTAACGGGGAATCGTTCCAAAAAAGAGGTCCATCAAATCGCCCAATTGGCTTTTATTGTGGCAACTGTAATAGTCGCACTGTTTGCTTTAGGTGGAAAATATATTTTCAGTGCTTTCGGCATTGATTTATCATCATTGCGGATTATTGGTGGAATTATTATCGGATTGATTGGTTATCACATGTTGCAAGGTCACGTTTCAGCTATTCAACATGATCCACAAAAATCAACTAGTGACTCTAGCACATCTAGTGCCAGTGATATTGCCATCTCTCCGATTGCAATGCCTATTTTAGCGGGACCTGGAACAATCGCAACTACCATGAGTTTATCGATTGATAATAATCCTCTCATTGTGATTGCTTCTTTTATTGTCTTGGCTGTAATTGCTTATTTTATCTTTATCTATGGAAAGCAAATTATGGATAAATTAGGTAACAATATTATGAACGTCATCACTAAATTAATGGGATTGATTTTAGCTACCATCGGTGTTCACATGTTTATCCTAGGCGTCAAAGTTGCTTTTCATATTTAATCATTAGGCTGTCAAATATTTGGCAGCTTTTTTGTTATCAAAAAAGCCATGGCAGTTAGCCATGACTTTAAATCATTTTGCAAATCTTTGTTGTAAATTTTTACCAGCAGCTTGAATTTTAATTATTAATAAATTTTCTAATCCGCTAAAAATAATTCTACGGACTAACTCTAAACAGCCACAAATTATAAATACCATAATAGCTGTCATTAATACATATAAACTTCCATTCCAATAAGGCATTTTAATTACTTTTCCAACATTAGTTAGATTTTGCCAAATAAAATCTCTTAAAAAGTTATTATCATGAATTAAATAAACACCAAACATAAGGGTTGCAGCACTATTAATCCACTTATAAACGCCTAAATTCCATTCCGCAAACATACAAAATACTAAAGCCGCAAATAGCACTACTAAAATACTAGTTTGATCTGATAAATTAACAGCTGATTTCACAGTGTTAATATTTTTAGTATGTTGTCCAGCGTAATCATTAAATAATACTGAGCAAATATATATCAATAGTAATATTAAAGCCATCCAGTCAATTTGTTTGAGGTACTTTCTTAAAACACCCCGTTCCTTAAACTCTTTAATATATCCAGCAATAAAGAATAATAAAATGAATAGCCATAAATCAACACCTAATAATTGAATATTAAAGAAAGTTGGTAATATGACCACAAAAATGGCTAAAATAATCGTTGTGTTTCGTCGCACAACACCAGTCACCTGATTTAACATTGGAATAAATAAAATTAAGAAGAAATAGTCATTGATAAACCAATATTGTCTAGAAAGGATTGGGGTTAAAGCATGATACATTCCTTCATCAACCACTTGCTGGCCAGGAATGAAACCATACTTAGCTAGCATCATAATTCCTGCTGACCAAAAGAAAACTGGAAACCACAGTTTTAATAATGATGTAATTTTTGGATTTCTTCCATTCATAAAATAGCATGTGATTAACACAAATAGTGCTACTCCTACTTTACCTCCGAACATCATAATTTGATAAATTGGTAAATGATTTATGAAAGGATGTAAATATACTTGATCATTAATATTGGAAGATTCAAAAACGCCATGATAGATGACATGATACAGCACAATCATAAACATTGAAACTATTCGTAATAATTCAAAATTAGATTGTCTAGGCTTCTTTTTTAATTGTTTATCTGCCAATCTAGCCACTCCTTAAAAAAAGTTAAAAAATTTTAGTTAACTTTAACATTATGACGGACATTAAACTTAATTTCAAATTTTACCGTATAACTCTTTTTTTATAAATGGCTAGATAATTTTTTCAACAGCATCTCATTGCCACCTGATTTCGTGTTATAATTTTATTCACGCAGAAAAGTTAAGGTGGTGGCTAATCCTGAAGAGGAGATGATGCCTATGGTGTAAAAATCATAAGTTATCAAAATTCTTTAGAAAGGAGTAGCCCTTTAATTTCAATTTATGATGCGATACAATTAATGTTCAATTTTGGATTATTCATTATTCAATTTATTGGACTAATTATTGTAATCATCAAATTGATTGTAAAAAAATAACCACCTTAGCTACCCAAAAAGCTAGTGGTTATTAGAACAATATACTAGTGGCCGCCATCTTTAACGGCTCTGCGGAAGAGTTACGAGTTACCGCTCGTAGCTCTTTTTCTTCTACATACAAATTATATAACAAAAAAACTAACTTTAGCAATTTAAATAATTAGTTTGTGCATTCATGCCATGCTTAAAACGCGCTCACAAAAGCAAAAACATGTGTCTAACAAAAAATGGTCAGTCATTGCTAAAGCAATAACTAACCATTTTATAGTTATACTCGTGATTAAACCGTTTGCGCTCACGCTCTAATTTTAAAACGTGTTAGAAGAAACTGAACCTTATGCCTAACTACAATAAAGAACATCATGAATTTCATTCATAATGTCCTTTATTTAGGTTATGCTAAAGTTCAAACCGTTCCTTCTCACACTCTTGTTTTATTCCCATTCAATAGTTGCAGGTGGCTTAGATGTAATATCATAGACTATGCGGTTAACATGATCTACTTCATTTACGATTCTAACCGAAATCTTTTGTAATACATCCCATGGAATACGAGCAAAGTCAGCTGTCATACCATCAATTGATTTAACGGCACGAATACCAACTGTATAATCATATGTTCTACCATCGCCCATAACACCAACGCTACGAATACCTGGTAAAACAGTAAAGTATTGCCAAATTTCACGGTCTAAGCCCGCTTTTTTGATTTCTTCTCGTAAAATATAGTCACTATCACGGACAATATTAAGCTTTTCTTCAGTAATTTCACCTAATACACGGATACCTAATCCAGGCCCTGGGAATGGTTGACGCCATACTAATGCTTCTGGCATACCAAGCTTTTCACCCAAATCACGCGCTTCATCTTTAAATAAAGTGCGCAATGGTTCAATCAACTCAAAATGCATGTCTTCTGGTAAACCACCAACATTATGATGAGATTTGATTGTTTGCGCAGTATCAGTACCACTTTCAATTACGTCAGTGTAAAGAGTACCTTGAGCTAAGAAATCAATGCCTTTAAGCTTTTTAGCTTCATCATTAAAGACTTCGATAAATTCTTTACCGATAATCTTACGTTTTTGTTCAGGATCTGAAACGCCGTCTAATTTATCTAAGAAACGCTTTTGAGCATCAACTTTGATAATATTTAAGCCAAACTTACCTTCCAAGCTATCCATAACTTGTTTGGCTTCACCTTTACGAAGCAAGCCATGGTCAACAAAAATACATACTAATTGTTTTCCAATTGCCTTGTGAAGTAAAACACCAACAACACTGGAATCAACACCACCAGAAAGGCCTAAAAGAACCTTCTTGTCACCAACTTCTTTACGAATTTTTTCAATTTGCATATCAATGAAATCATCCATTGACCAGTTAGCTTTAGCTTGACAAACATCGAAAGCAAAATGACGTAAAATATCATTACCATATTCAGTATTACGAACTTCAGTATGGAATTGAACCCCATAGAACTTACGAGCATCATCAGCCATTGAAGAAATAGGGCAGTTAACACTAGTAGCTACAGCTTTAAAACCAGTTGGTACTTCTTTAACTAAATCCCCATGACTCATCCAAACTGTTTGTTTAGTGGGTAACCCTTTAAACAATTTGGCATTTTTATCTGTAATGTCAATGTCAGCATGACCATATTCACGATTATCTGCTGGTTCAACTCGACCACCACCTAAGTTATAGGCCATAAGTTGCATACCATAACAAATACCTAAAATTGGAATACCTAATTCATAAATTTTAGGGTCAATTCTAAATGCATCTTTATCATAAACACTGTTAGGTCCACCAGAAAAAATAATTCCCTTTGGATTAATCTTCTTGATTTCTTCAGCAGTAATTTTATGAGAAAGAAGTTCGGAGTAAATACCGAATTCACGGATTCTACGGGTAATCAATTGATTATATTGACTACCAAAATCCAAAACGATAATTTTATCAAAGTTATCTAATTCTGTGTTTGCCAAGTCCCTTCACCTCTATTTACTTATTTCATACTATCTTACCGCATTTTCTTAAAAAACCAAAGTATTTTAAATAAAACCCTTGACATTTAAACGCTTTCGTTTATTTTTTAACATAAACTTTGTCCATTAAGTGATGCTTTGTTTTATGCATAATAACATCAGCCCGATTTCTGGTTGGTAAAATATAGTCATTTAAATTAACTAAATCAATGTCACGCCATACTTGTTTGGCAAATTGAATTGATTTTTCTAATGGTTGCATCGCATATTGATAGTAATAATTAGTTTTATCTTGTTTAGCGATTTCTAATAAGCTTTGAAATCTTTCTAAAAACCAATGTTCAATCAATTTCGAATTAGCATCAACATAAATTGACCAATCAAAGAAATCACTGACATAAATCGATTGATTGACTGGCAACTGCAAAACATTAATACCTTCAACAATCAAAATATCTGGTTGGTCAATAATATCAAATTCATCGTCTAAAATATCATAAGATTGATGTGAATATTTGGGAACTTTAATATTTGATATTCCATCCTTAACTTGACTCAAAAATTCAATCAAACGGACCATGTCATAGCTTTCAGGAAATCCTTTACGGTCTAAAATTTCCTTTTTTTCTAAAGTAGCATTATTATACAAAAAACCATCGGTGGTAATCAATTGTACTTTAGTATCCTTTACCCAGTGACTTAATAGTACTTGTAACAAACGCGCCGTGGTACTTTTACCAACTGCCACACTACCTGAAATGCCAATAATAAATGGCACTTTTTGAACTGGTAATTTTAGAAATCCCAATTTTTCTTGATTCCATCGTTCAAATTCATGATACTTGGCCTTAATTAATGAAACTAATGGAACATACATCGATTGCACATCATCTAATGAAATTTGATCATTGAACGCTTTAATTACTTTCAATTGTTGCTTCGATAGTGGCAAATCAACTTTTGACGCTAAATTTTGCCAATCATTTCGTTCAAACTTAATATATCCTTCCATAAATAGTTTGAGCTCCTTTAATTATTTGACCTAATTTTAGCATAATATCATTATTCTGATTTTTTAATTGAATCACTAATTGATTGTAAATCACTAGGTTTATAGTTCATAAAGTCTTGGTTTTCAATTGGTAAGTTCAAATCTAAGCCATCTAATACTTCCCATGAAATATTGGCATCAGCTGTGACAAAATCTAATAAATGTCCCCCAAATTGATGGTTTTCATCAATAAAGTGAAGGTGCATCCCTGCTACACTAGCTCCATGATAAAGGTCCGGGCTATAATAACCAACAACCGTTCCAACTAAATCAGTACCATCAAACACAACTTGTTCTTCAGCCGTCTGACGCAAGGTAGGATACGGTTTACTTTGTTTTTTTACCACTCTAGTTTTTACTTGCTTAAATTTACCTGTAATTTTTACTGCAGTAAAAGTGTTACGATAATTAACAAATCGAGCTAATTGATCAGCAACGTTATCCATGGCAATATCATTAAATTCCATTTCACCGTTAAAATGCGCATGATGAACATCAGCAAATGGTATTAATTCATCATCGGCTAATTTCTCAACCGTTCCATTAGATAGTGCTTGATATGCCAACCCATCTAAAATAATCAATTCTCCATTTAATCCTTGGGCCGTTCCAATCCCAAAATCACCTTGTTTCAATAAATCTTTAGCATAAATTGTACCGTCAAATAATCCATCGACTAACATGGCTAATGTTCCATGTTGAAATAATTTTGCCATAACTTCCTCCTATAATTGATCTGGTAATAATGATTGGCCTAATTTGGTATTATCAGAATAATCGACTGGAATATCTACCACAACTGGTCCTTTTGTTGCAAATGCCTTATCTAATACCGCACCTAAATCAGCTGGCTTTTCCACTCTTAATCCAGTTGCTCCATAACTTTCGGCTAATTTAACAAAATCCACTGGTCCAAAATCGACTCCGGCTGAATGGCCATATTTCAATTCTTCTTGGAATTTAACCATGTCATAATGGCCATCATTCCATATAATATGCACAATATTTAATTTTTCACGAACAGCGGTTTCTAATTCTTGGGCTGAAAAGAGAAATCCACCATCCCCTGAGATAGAAACCGACTTACTATTTGGCCTTAACAAAGCCGCTGAAATTGCCCATGGAAGTGCCACCCCTAAAGTTTGCATTCCGTTACTAAATAGCAAATGACGCGGTTGATAACTTCTAAAGTGACGAGCCATCCAAATATAAAAACTACCCACATCAACACTCACCGTCATATCATCCGTTACTCGTTGTTGAAGGCCTTGAACAATTGCTAGAGGATGGAGACGTTTAGCATCAGCTTTGGTTGCTGGCAATGTATCTTGAACTTGTTGAATATGGCGTAATTTTTCCAAATATTGTTTACCATCTTGAGGAACTTCATACCCATCTAAATAAGGTGATAGCAATTCCAATGTTTGTGCAATATCGCCAACTAATTCACGTTCTGGCTCAAAGCTACGATCTATTTCAGCTGGTGAGTCATCAATTACGATAACATCCCCATCACCTTCAGCATTCCAATTTCGCGGTTCATATTCAATCGCATCATATCCAACTGTGATTACTAAATCACTATGTTTCAATAACATATCACCTGGTTGATTTCTAAATAATCCCACGCGACCATAGAATTTATCTTCCAAATCATGTGAAATAATTCCAGCGCCTTGGAAGGTTTCAACCACTGGCATATTTGATTTACGCACAATTTTTCGTACTACTTCAGTAACTTCTTTAGATGAAGCTCGCATTCCTAATAGAAGTACTGGCAACTTAGCATTTTTGATAGCTTCAGCTAACTTCTTAATTTCAAGCGGACTAGCTGGCCCTAAAATTGGATTTTTTAATGGCTTAATAACCCGACTATGAACAGGAGCATTCACAACATCTTGCGGCACACTCACAAAACTAGCTCCTTGTTTAGATGATGCTGCAGCTCGATAAGCATTGGCTAACACTTCTGAAATATTTTCGGGTTCTTGAACTTCTACACTAAATTTTGTAATTGGTTCAAAAAGGGCGGCATTACGCATACTTTGATGAGTTAACCGTAATAAATCATTCCGAGGCACTTGGCCACCAATAGCTAACACTGGGTCACCTTCAGCGGTAGCGGTTACTAAGCCGGTCGCCAAATTACCCACTCCAGGTCCAGAAGTTGCTACTACTACCCCAGGTTTACCAGTAATTCGTCCCACTGCAGCCGCCATAAATGCAGCATTTTGTTCATGCCGTGTAATAATCAAACGCGGCTTAATTGCGCGATTAGAATGTTCTAATTGTTCAAATAATAAATCAATTTTAGCCCCTGGAATTCCAAATACAAATGGCACCTCTTGATTGATTAAACTATCTAAAATAGCATCTGCCCCGGTATAACTACTTTTAATCATTAAAATACTCCCTTCATGTCCTAATTGTCTGGTTTAAATATACCAAAATTTCAAAAAAAGAGGTTAGAAATTGACTTTCTAATCTCTCATAAAAAATATTTCAGTTCATATAAATTACTTGGAACCTTCTGAACTAATGGACTTAAATGCTGATCTGCTACTAATAATAATCGATGCATTGCCCGAGAACAGATAGTATACAATAATTGTTCATCACGATTAGTTTGATAGGTTTTATCATTAGAATTCCAGACAATCACTGAATCAAATTCCAATCCTTTAGCTAAAAATGATGGAACAACAATAATTCCTTCAACTAATCGCTGGTTTTCGGTCCTAATTAATGTAACTTTTTGACCAGCTTTTTGTAAAGTGTCCGTAATTTGCTCACATTCAGCTAAACTCCGTCCAATAATTGCACTAGTTTCACCGTCTTCATGGTCTCTTTGCAATTGTTTAACTACTGCTTGAACCATTTGCTGATTATCTTTGGCCACTACTACTTGTGGTAATTCACCATCCCGATTAAAGGCTTCGATGGATTCGCCACCTTGTAAAATTTCCTTAGTAAAATCAGTAATTTCTTTGGTAGAACGATATGACTTGGATAATTGAACTACTTCAGTTTTTTCCGGATCAAACATCGTTGATAATTCGCCAAGTAACGTTTCACTAGTTTCATTTGCATAAATAGATTGATTTAAATCGCCCAACAAAGTAAATTTAGCCCTTGGAAAATTAAAGCGTAAATACGCTAACTGAAAGGCATTATAATCTTGAATTTCATCGATAAATACATACCGCATATCTCGGTCACCACGTTTACCGGTCACCAAATCATATAAATAAAGATAAGCCGAAGTATCTACCATAGAAATTTCATGATTTTTTACATCTTGAACTACCTGATTAACGGATTGATTCCAATCATCTTCACTAACGCCTAATTTACTTACGTCATACCATTTTGGAAATGAACGTAACATTTGAATATATTGGGCATTATTCGCTAAGAAACGATTTTGCATAATAGCTTTGTGAACAGGCTTAAATTGTTCAGCAATAATTTGTTTAGCCAAGAATTTAAATTCTTCATCACTATCTTGAAATTCATGTGGATCATTATTAAACATATTATGAACTTCTTCTTGACTCAAATTTTGAACAGCTTCTTCAACCCACTTGGAACGCAACTCGTGTCCCATTTTAGAACGCATAATCTTCATCAATGCTTCTTTAGTTCCATCAATTCGATTTGCTAAAGTATAGGTATCATTAAATGAATAATAGATTTCTTTAATTTTTTGTTTCGTAATAAGTGGTTTGTTATGAAACATAATATCTCTAAAACGCATCCCACTCTTTAATAAATGACTAGAATAACGGGTAACTGCTTTAAAGAAGTTTAAACTACCTTTAAATTGTTCAATGGTGCGCTGGGTCGGATTTAATATTTTATCAAACCGTTTTTGTAAATTTTCAACATCAAAATTAGGCACCCGTCGTCTAGCAAATTGATAATAGGTCATTTGAATCATGTTTTGTTCACCTAATTCTGGTAAAACTTGGTCAACATAATCATTAAATAATTGATTAGGTGAAAACATAATAACTTGACCAGCATTTAATTTACCACGGTACCGATAAAGTAAAAAGGCAACACGTTGTAAAATGGCTGCTGTCTTACCAGAACCAGCTGCTCCTTGAACAAACAACAAATCTGCCGAAGTATTACGGATAATCTTATTTTGTTCACGTTGAATAGTTGTCACAATGCTTTTCATTTTGACATCTGATTGTGAGCCAAGTGCATTTAACAGCATTTGATCACCAATGGTTTCATCCGTATCGTAAACTGATAACAATTTACCATCTTCAATACTGAATTGACGCTTTAACTTTAAGTTTACATCTTGCAAGCCATCCGGAGTACTATACTGAACTTTGCCCATTTTTCCATCATAATAAACACTAGAAATTGGGGCCCGCCAATCATAAATCAAAAAATGATCCGGTGTATCAGTAAATGAACTTAAGCCAATATAGATAGATTCAACCTCTTCGTCTTCACCCTCTTCATGAAAATCAATTCTCGCAAAGTAAGGCTTCTTTTTCATTTTATTTAATGTATCGATTTGTTTGGTAGCATGTTTCCAGCTATTTTCGCGTTCTGATAACATTTGTTGTTGTTGTCGAATTGAAACAGCAGTATCCATCATACCAGAATACGTACTGGTATTTAATTTGACATCATTATAATAATTTTTATTAATAACATCGCGATCTTTTGCCGCTTTATTAGCATCACCTTGGGCTTTTTTAATTGCCACGTCAACTTTTTTTAATACATCATTTAAATGATTTTCTTCATATTCAAAGATTTTATCTGACAATGACCATACCTCTTTTTATTTTTTATTAAACAAATATTTTACACCATTTCAACCGTTTTCACAAAGGTTATACCCTGCATAGCACTTTTAGTATGGTAGAATTACTTAGGCTTAAGCAAAAATTAAGAAAGGAGACCTAATAATGAAAAAATTACATTTATATTTTGTTCGTCATGGACAAACTATTTTTAATAAATATAATCGTATGCAAGGTTGGTCTGATTCGCCTTTAACCCAAAAAGGTTATGCTGACGCTTATCATGCTGGTGAACGTTTAGCTAACATTCAATTTGATGGTGTTTACGCTTCCGATACAACACGAGCAGTCAATACTGCTAATTCCATTATGGCTAAAAGCAATCATCAATTAGACGTGTTGACGATGCCAGAATTTCGTGAAGAATTTTATGGCTATTTTGAGGGAAATGATTCAGCTCAAGCTTGGTTTGAAGTTTTAATGCCAATTTCTGGGAAAAGATCTTTCCATGAATTTTTGGAAGACCATCCCATCGCACAAACTAAAGATGCTATGAAAAAAGCTGATCCATTCCATGATGCTGAAAATAACGAAGAATTTTTTGAACGCATTAATCGTGGCTTCAAAAAGTTGTTAGATAATCATCATGATCAAGATAAAATTTTAATTGTGAGCCATGGTACAACCATTCGATCATTAGCTAGTTTTGCTGACCCTAATTTAGATATTACTTGGGGACCACAAAATGGTAGTATCTCACAATTTGAATTAACCGATGATGGATTATCTATCATCGAATATAACAATCACGCAGATAATATTTTATAAAGGAGGATTCTGCTTATAATGGATGTTTCCCCATTAGAACCGAAAAAAAGATTTATTAGTTGGCCCGTTGTAGCTTTAATGGATTTCGTCACAGTTATTGGCTTTGACGATTTAATTTATAACTTTCATAATCAAGGATTAGCGATCGTTACAACTTGGATTATTATGATTGTAGCCTTTGTTTGGCCGTACGAAATGATGGTTGGGCAATTAGGTGGCACCTTCAATGAAGGCGGTGGTGGTCTAGCTTCTTGGGTTCGCGCTACCAATGGTGACCTGGCTGGATACTTAGTTGCTTTCTTCTATTGGATTGCCGGGTTACCTTATGTCGTTGACGTAGCCAATTCAGTTGTTGTTTCAATTAGTTGGTTGGTTAAAGGTAATGGTAATTTACAAGACTATATGCCAACGGTAGTCTTTGCCTTATTCACCGCAGTGGTTTTCTTAGGATTTATTTGGTTCCAACATTTCTTTAAAAATCGTTCGTTGGAAATTTTAAGTACTATTGGTGGTGGAGCAATGTTTATCATGACTATTTTATTTGTAGTCATGACAATTGCAGCTTTAATGCATGGTCGTCATATTGAGACTCAACCATTTAATTTACAAGCATTCATTCCAAAAATTGACGGTCATTTCTTATCTACTTTTGGCCTTTTGATTTTTGCCATTAATGGTGCTGAACTAGCTGCACCTTACGTGAAAGAAATGAAAAACGGAAAACGCGATTTTCCTAAGGCAATGATGATGTTATTGATTATGACCATTTTCTTAACAGTCTTTGGTTCATTCTCATTAGCAGTCTTTTTCAACGCCCATCATTTACCATATGATTTAAAGATGAACGGTTCCTATTATGCTTTCCAAGCTTTAGGTCGTGAATTTGGTATGGGCAATATTTTAATGTATATCTTTGCGGTAACTCAAGCAATCTATATGTTCGCTCAATTAGCCGTTATTCTAGATGCCAGCACTCGGATTTTCTTATCAGATGTAGCTTTAAAATATTTGCCAAAATCTTTAGGTAAATTAAATAAAGATGGTCTTCCCATTAACGGTTATTGGTTAACAACTGGAATTGTTTCTTTGGTCTTATTCTTAAGTAACTGGCTTCCAAGTATCAATGATATGTTTAATTGGTTATTAAATATTAATGGAATTGTTTCACCATTTGTTACTAGTTTTGTGTTCTTTGCCTTCATGCAAATCCGTAAGAAGAGTTCTGAATTTTCTTCTGAATATGTCTTTATTAAAAATGACAAATTAGCTTGGTTAGTTGGTCTATGGTGTTTTGTAATTACCATTGCATTTTCAATCTTAGGAGTTTTACCAACTGATGCCACCCCAGGAACCAGTCTTTATGATAAAGAATTAGCTTTAAATATTATTATTCCAATGATTTTTATTGCTTTATCTGCTCTTCTCCCTTATATCGCTTGGGTAGAACGCCAACAACTACAAAAACCAGCTAAAATTTCATTACCATTTGCCGTCATTATTTTTGCAATTGGCGGATTTGTAATCAATCAAATGAAACTAACAACAGATGTATGGAGTGGTATGGCCGGTTGGTTAATCGTTGTTGCCATTAGTGTTGCCATTTATCAAGGAATCTTTACTATAATCCAAAAAAGAGCTAAGAAAGCTTAGGTTATTTTATGAAAACAGTTAACTTCTACTTTGTTCGTCATGGACAAACTTTATTTAATCGGTATCGTCACTTGCAAGGTTGGTCCGATTCTCCGCTAACTGAAAAAGGTGTTAATGATGCGATTAAAGCTGGAAAAATGCTAGCTAAAACTCATTTTGCCTATATTTACTGTTCTGATACGACTCGAGCAATAAAAACCGCTCGTTTGATTAATGAAACTAATATGCATCCCATCAATAACAAAGAAATTGAAGCTATTTCAGCTTTTCGTGAGCAATTTTTTGGTTACTTTGAAGGTGCTAATTCAGTTGAAACAGAATTTAAATTGTATCAAAAACATTCTAGTAATGAGCCAACCTTAAATGCAGTTACTGCTAAACACGGCATTAAAACTGCGATTGACGTTTGGAAAGGAGCTGATCCTTTTCATGACGCCGAAACATATGATGAAATCACGACTAGATTAAACCAAGGATTGTCATATGCATATCAAAACGCTCATGATGGTGATGATATTTTAGTCGTATCTCACGGAACGGCTATTAGGGTATTAACTTCAATGTTTAATTCCAAAATTGATATTTCCCATAGTCCTAAAAATGGCAGTATTACTAAATTAGAATATTCATTAGATTCTGGTCAAATTAAATATTTTGGCAAAACAAATTAAAAAAGGAAAATTCCAATTGGAATTTTCCTTTTTATTTTACTTGTAATCCATATTTTTTAGCTTGTTGTTGATAACCTGCAACTTCTTCTGGTGTAGCAACCACAAAGTGATGTGGTGTGATTTCCACCATTTTACGTTGTTTGCCATCAAACTCCTTACTATCATCGTAAGTAACTCGTTTCCTAGAACGTTCAAACTCTGGATCAGGTTCAGGAACGGCAGAAATCAAGCTCTTCGTATAAAGATGTAAAGGGTGATTATAAACTTCTTCAGCTGGACCAATTTCTAATAATTTGCCATTATGCATAACGCCAATTCGATCAGAAATATACTTAACCATTGATAAATCGTGAGCAATGAACAAATAAGTTAAATCACGTTCTTTTTGGAGTTTCTTCATTAAGTTAACCACTTGAGCTTGAATAGAAACATCTAGCGCTGAAATTGGTTCATCAGCAATAATAAACTTTGGTTCGACTGCTAATGCTCTCGCAATCCCAATTCTTTGCCGTTGTCCACCGGAAAATTCATTCGGATAACGACTAGCGTGATCTTTATTTAGACCAACCGTCTCTAGTAGGTCGTCAACCATCTTAGTTCGTTCATCATCATTCTTAGCCAAATGATGAACATCAATGCCCTCAGCGATAATATCCTTAACTTTCATTCTAGGATTTAATGATGCATATGGATCTTGGAAAATCATTTGCATTTCTTGTCTAAATGCCATTAAATCAGCAGGCTTTTTAATAGCTGCAATATCTTGTCCTTCAAAAAACACCTGACCGCTCGTTGGGTCTTGGAGTCGAATAATAGCTCGACCAGTGGTAGTTTTACCAGAACCAGATTCACCAACTAATCCAAATGTTTCACCTTCATATATATCAAATGAAATGTCATCAACCGCATGAACTTCATCTTTTTTGCCAACATTAAAGTATTGTTTTAAGTCCTTAACTTCTAAGATTTTCTTTCTATCTGCCAATTGATGTCACCTCTAGTCGTTGTTTTTTGCATTAAACTTTTCTTGATATATCTTCCACCGACGTAAAATTTCAGCTGGTGGGGTAACTTTAGGAGCCCGTTTATCTAATAACCAAGTTGCAGCATAATGAGTTGGGCTAACTTCAAAGAATGGTGGTTGCGCTAACTCATCAACTTCCATCGCATATGGATTTCTGGGAGCAAAAGCATCCCCAACTGGCGGATCCAATAAATCAGGTGGTGTACCTGGAATTGGTTCTAGGTTACCCTTTTTAGTATTCAAAGTTGGCATCGAATTTAACAATCCCCACGTATATGGATGTTGCGGATTATAAAAGATTTCATCGACGGTACCATATTCGACAATTTTACCAGCATACATAACTGCCACGCGACTAGCCATACCGGCAACCACACCCAAATCATGGGTAATAAAAATAATTGAGGTGGAAATTTTAGTTTGTAATTCTTTCATTAAATCTAAAATTTGAGCTTGAATCGTTACATCTAACGCTGTTGTTGGTTCATCAGCAATCAATATTTCAGGATTACATACCAAAGCAATCGCAATCACAATTCTTTGTCGCATCCCACCAGAAAATTGATGAGGATAATCATTTAAACGATTTTCGGCATCTTTAATTCCAACTAATTTAAGCATTTCTAAAGCTTGTTTCATTGCCTTTTCTTTACTTATATGTGAATGAACCATCAAAGGCTCGGCAATTTGACGTCCAATTTTCATGGTAGGGTCTAGTGAAGTCATTGGATCTTGAAAAATTTCAGCAATACTTTTACCACGAATATTTTGTAATTGTTTATCGCTCATTTTTAAAATATCTTGGCCTTTAAAGTTAATACTGCCGCCAACTACTTCAGCATTATTTGCTAAAAGTCCCATGATTGATTTAGTAGTAACGGTTTTACCAGAGCCAGATTCACCGACAATGGCTAAGGTCTCACCACGGTGTAAATCAAAACTAACATCGCGAATGGCTTTGACTGTGCCCGCATAAGTATGAAAATCAATAGCTAGATTCTTAACTTCTAATACTTTATCTTTCGTATCCATATATCAATTTCCTCCTATCTGCGTGCCGTTCTAGGATCAAAAGCATCACGTAATCCATCAGCTAAAATATTAAATGCAATCATAATAATTGCTAAAGTGATAGCTGGGTACCACATTTGGAATGGTAAAAATTGGAAATTCCGTTGACCATCATTGATTAAAGTTCCAAGTGAAGCAATTGGAGCTTGAATTCCAATTCCAATATAACTCAAGAAAGCTTCAAAGAAGATAGCAGCAGGAATAGTAAACATCGTTTGAATAATAATCACACTCGATAAATTAGGCAATAAGTGTTTAAAAGCAATCTTAACTGGTGACTCACCTAAAGTTTGCGCTGCCAAAACATATTCTTGACTCTTTAGCTGTAATGTTTGCGCTCTAGTTAAGCGGGCCATCGTCGTCCACTCATTAATCGCAATGGCTAAAATAATTGGTAAGATACCACCATTCTTGAATACTAATAGCAATAAAACCATAATTACGATATTAGGTACCGACGACATAATTTCAATAATCCGTTGCATGATGATGTCGACTTTTCCACCCTTCCAGGCAGAAAAGATTCCATAACCGACCCCGATTAATAAATCAATCAGAGTAGCAAAAATACCAATCATTAACGAAATCATAGTTCCATGTAAAATTCTTTGACCTAATGAACGGCCTAAATAATCAGTTCCTAAATAAAAGTACTTTCCTTTAGGAACATTGTTTTGTGCATAAGCATCTACTCGTTGTCCACCTTGAACAATTGTTCCATTTAAACCATTAATTGGAACTCCAGGAATTTTGGCCGGTAAGTTAGCATAATCTGGATTAGATTCATTTGGATGTGGTGCCGTAATTGGCGAAGTAAACGCAAATAAAGCCACAATAATTAAAATCCACAAACTAACAAACGCAGCACGATTAGCTTTGAGACGACGCCAAGCATCTTGCAAGAAGGTTCTTGATGGCGCACTGATTTTTTCATCATTAAGTCGTTCACCAGGTTTAAGCGGTGTAAAAGCATCATCTGGTATTTGTATTTTTTCAGCCATTTTAATTGTCCCCCCCTGCTAATCTAATTCTTGGATCAATAATACCGTAAACAATATCAGTTAATAATAATACTAAGCAAAGTAAACCAGAATATAACATGGTTACTCCCATAATGGTTGGATAATCATTAGTCAAAATCGACTTAACAAATTGTTCACCAATTCCAGGAATTGAGAAGATATTTTCAACAACCATTGATCCAGTCATAATAGCAACTGCTAATGGTCCCACAACGGTTACTAAAGGAATTAAGCTATTTCGTAACGCATGATGGAAAACAATTCCAAAGCGACTCAATCCTTTCGCCTGAGCTAGTTCAATATAGTCACTACCTAAAACATCAACCATTTCAGTTCGAACAAATCGTGATGTCGTAGCAAATGGACTAGCTGCTAAGGCTAATGATGGTAATACGGTACTAGCAAAGCCACCCCAGCCAGCAACTGGGAACCATTGTAATTTCAAGCCAATGTAATATTGTAAAACAATGGCTAACACGAAACTAGGCACTGATAATCCGATAATTGAAATAATATTAGCGGTACCATCAACCCAAGTATTTTTACGAATGGCACTAAGTGAACCAGTGATAATTCCTAAAAATACACCTAAAATCATTCCTTGGGCACCAATCATTGCAGAAGGTCCAATTCGACTACCAATTAAATAAGAAACAGCTTGATTACTAAATTGGAATGATGTTCCAAAATTACCATGAGCGGCTTTTATCATATAATCGATATATTGTTCCCAAACCGGCTTATTCAAGCCATATTGCTCATAAATAATATCAATTTGGGCTTTTGTTAACTTAGCTTGATTATTTAATGGTGTACCAGGCATCAGCTTCATTAAAAAGAAAGTGATACTGGCAATCAAAAATAAAGTCAAAAGCAAGTAAAACACACGCCTTGCCAAATACTTTGCCATAATCTTTCTCCTATCCTACTTGATATATAAAAAGGTAAGAGTCTCAGCTCCCACCTTATTACTTGTTAAATCTATTCTATACTAATTTTTGTACATATGCTTGTAATCGTAATTCAAACCAGCTGAGTTATACACAATGCCATGAATATTTGATCTTCTAAGCATTGATGTACCTTGTTGATAAAGTGGTGCAATACCTTGATCTTTCAACAATACTTGTTCTGCTTGAGCCATTGTATTAAAACGTTGATTTGGATCATTTGCATATTTATCATTAGCATCCTTTATTAATTGATCATACTCTTTATTACTCCATTTACCACTATTTTGAGAGTTATCCGAAGTAAGAATTTGTAAGAATGAAATTGGATCAGCAAAATCAGCTCCCCAAGCAGTGATTACTGTATCAAATTTACCAGATGAAGAATTGGCTAAACGATTCTTAAATGGCACATTACTTAAAGTAACTTTGACATTTGGAATCTTTTGCCAAGCTGATTGAATAAATTCGGTAGATTGCTTAGCACCCGTTGTGTCATCACTTAACAACTGGAACTTCAAATCTTTCATGCCTTCTTCTTTAAGACCTTCAGCCATCAACTTCTTAGCTTTATCTAAATTATATTCACTAGCAGCTGGTACATCGACACTCTTTGTGTAATCGGCCTTAGTTTGAGGATTATCAGCTAGTCCTTTTGAAGTTAATCCAGTTGCTTTAATTGAACCATCACCCAATACTTTATCAACAAATTGTTGACGATTAATGGCTAGTGATAAGGCTTGTCTAATTTTGGCATTTCTAAAGAATTTATCCTTCTTTTGATTGTATTCAATATAAAAAGTTGAAGCATTTAAGAACTTCTTGTAATCCTTATTATTTGAATATTGTTTTACTTGTTCACTTGAAAGGCCAACCTGATCTAACTTATGACTGTTATACATGTTAAGTGCCGTACTTGAATCTTTAACTACCTTCCAATTCAAAGTGTTCATCTTAACACTCTTTTTGTCCCAATAAGAATTATTTTTCACTAACTTCCAGCTTAAGTTAGTTCCAGTCCATCCCTTCATTTGATAAGGGCCATTATACACTGTCGTATCAGCAGTAGTTCCGTACTTATCACCATACTTATTAACCGCTTTTTCATTTTGTGGTAAGAATGGTGCTAATCCCATTAATAACTTGAAATATGAAATAGGATGGTCTAAATCAACTTCTAATTTATATTTACCATCGGCCTTAACACCCAAGTCATTAAAGTTAGCTTTGCCATCAGCAATCTTATCAGCATTTTTAATGCCAGAAAAGATATATGCGTACTGAGAAGCAGTCTTAGGATTAACAGTACGTTTCCAACCATATTCAAAATCTTTAGCAGTTACTTCATCACCGTTGCTCCACTTCGTACCTTTTCTTAAATCGAATTCATAATGAGTTCCATTATTAGAAACTTTAGTATCCGTAGCTAAAGCATTTTCAACTTTATTGTTTGAACCCATCCGATATAATCCTTCTTGGGTATTTCCTAACTGAGTAAAGCCAACTACGTCAGTTACTTTGGAAGGATCCATAGTTGCTAATTCAGCGGATTCACGAATATTAGCAGTTTTTTTATCATTATCTGCACCATTACCACAAGCGGCCAACAAGAAAGTTGATGAGACCGCAACTAAACCTAACTTAATTGCTTTATTCAGTTCCATATCTATTTCACTCCTTCAAGTTAAAAATATAGTTATGTAACAACTTGTTTTCACGAGTATAAATTAAAATTAGATTAAAATCAATTAAATTATTCTAATTTATCCTAAAAAGTTTTTAATTTATATTATCCGATTTTTACATGGTATAATTTACCCAAATGCTTTCAGTTATGGAGGACAAATAATGAACGAAAAAATTATCATAGCTGGTCTTGAATTGCCAGATACCAATATTGCCTATGCCATGGATGAATTAAAATCTTTAGTAGTTGCTAACAATATGGAAGTTTGTGGTGAGTTAATTCAAAAAATAGAACGCCCTAATCCAGCTACTTATTTTGGTAAAGGGAAAGTTGATGATTTGACCACCCTTGCCGCTGCTAAGAAAGTAAATACAATTGTGCTCAATGATGAAATATCTCCTAGTCAATTAAGTAACCTCGAAAAAGCAACTGGTTTACATTTTATTGACCGAACCGGCCTTATTTTAGAAATTTTTGCCAATCGAGCTCATTCCAAAGAAGCTAAACTTCAAGTTGAATTAGCTAAATTACAATATCAATTACCGCGGCTTAGAACGGTTTCAACACAACGATTGGATCAACAAACTGCGGGTAATACTGGTGGTGGTTTCACTAACCGTGGATCTGGTGAAACAAAGCTTGAATTAAATCGTCGAACAGTTCGTAATAAAATTAATCATATTAATAAAGAATTAAAGGAAATGGAAACTTCGGCTGCGGTGCAAAGAAACCGTCGTGATAAAAAAGATATTCCCAGTGTTGCTTTAGTTGGTTACACTAACACTGGAAAATCAACGACTATGAATGGCTTAGTAAGTATGTTTGGTCGTAATGAAGAAAAACAAGTCTTTGAAAAAGATATGCTGTTTGCAACTTTAGATACTAGTGTTCGTCAATTAACTTTTAATGATCAAAAAGAATTGCTTTTAAGTGACACCGTTGGATTTGTTAGTAATTTGCCTCATCAATTAATTAAAGCCTTCCGTTCCACTTTATCAGAAGCTGCGCAAGCTGATTTACTAGTCCAAGTAATTGATATATCAAATCCGCACTATAAAGAAATGATGAAAACTACGGAAGATACATTAAATGAAATTGGTGTTACCGATATTCCAATGATTTATGCTTTTAATAAAGCTGATTTAGCTAAAATAGATTATCCTACCTTGGATGGACAGGAATTAACTTATTCCGCTAAACAAATGCAATCATTAGAGATGTTAACATCAATTATCAAAAAACACGTCTTTAAAAATTACGTCGAAGCTACCTTCTTAATTCCATTTAATGAAGGCCAGATTATTGATTTCTTAAATGATAATGCCAACGTCAAAAAGACTGATTATACTGAAAATGGAACTAAAATAACAGTTGAATTAAAAGAAAAAGACTTTAATCGCTTTGAAAAATATGCTATATAAAAATAAGAG
>X285_Short_beaked_Echidna__coassemble_469_pt1 | contig 21527 bp, 24 predicted proteins | sample X285_Short_beaked_Echidna__metabat2_high_PE_004 | metagenome-assembled genome bin X285_Short_beaked_Echidna | reverse complement strand
CAACCCCAATGGTTGCTGGATATACCGCAAGTCAAGCAAGTGTTGCAGAAGTAACTCCTACTGCCGATACTAAAGATAGTGATGTTACAATCACTTACACTGCCAACGAAGGAAAACAAACGATTAACTTCGTTGATGGAAACGGTAAAGTTATTTCTACAAATGCTTACAATGGTAAGACAGACGAAACCGTTAAGGTTGACGCCATGGTTCCAGATGGTTGGACATTAAGCAAGGGACAAATGATTCCAAGTGATGTAACTATCAAATCAAGTGATACTCCAATTAATGTGGTAGTTGAACATGGCAGCGTAACAGTTACACCAGATAAGCCAGTTAATGCAGGAGATATTATTCCAGGAACGAATAATAAATTCCAAACTGGTGTAACAAATAAAGATTTAAATAAATCTGTAACTAGAACAATCATTATTAATAATCCACGGACTGGAAAACAAACTATTACTCAAACTGTTATGTTTAGTAGAAGTGCTATTGTTGATACAGTTACTGGTTTAGTAACATCTTATGGTGATTGGATGCTTTCGCCAAATGGACAATTAATTTGGTCTGGTATGGAAGCACCAAAAGTTATGGGATATGTTGCAAACATCCCATCAGTTGCTAAGGTTATGCCAACTGCTGATACTAAGAATCAAACGGTATCAATTGATTACACTGACATGAAAGTTATAAAACCAATTGAAATTAAGAATGGCGCTGCTATTCCAACTGCTAGCTTTGGGATTGATAACTTCACTGAATTACCATTTGGTACCAAGGTTGCATGGAATAATCCGTTGGATATTGATACAACTAAGGCAGGAATGACAAAATATGAAGCTACTGTAACTTATCCAGATGGTAGCCAAGATGTCATTAGTATTCCAATTGTTGTTGATAAGAAAGTTGTGATTAATAATCATCCAACTATTAAACCAATCGTGGTTAAACCGGGTCAACCAGCTAATGCTATTGATGGAATTAATAATTGGAATGATTTACCACAAGGGTCAATAATTAAGTGGAATCAAATTCCTGATACTAAACGTACTGGTACAGTAGAATATTCAGCAATGATTACCTATCCAGACGGTATGACTGAAAATGTGATGATTCCAGTTACGGTAGAAGCTACAAAAGTAATGAATAATGAAAGTTCTGTAAAGACAAGTGAGCCAACTGCAATGTCTAGTTCACTTCGAGTTCCTAGTGAAGTTGCTAATAATATGGAAGTTAAAAATAATCAAGTTTCTGGCAAGAAACAAGATAATAGTTCTGTTCCATCAGCTAAACGTTTACCACAAACGGGTGACAACAATAAAGAAGCTCAAAGTGCAATTACAATTGGAGTTATGGGTGCCTTGTCCACCCTTGGACTTTTAGGATATAAAGCAAAACACCGCAAATAAAAATAATCCTAAGTGATGTTTTAACAAAGAAAGATCAATCGAAATGATTGGTCTTTTTTTGATACATAAAATTTAAAATTCAAAAAACAAATTTTTTTGAATTAATATTATAAAAGTATTGAAAGCGCTTCTATAATAGTGATAAAATATAAACTGTTATCCGATAACAGCGATTACATTTTTGATTTTGCTTTTGAAATTATTTTATTTTAAGGCTGTTATACAACAAAAAATGGGAGGTAAATAGACACATGGTTGGAATTATCATTGCAAGTCACGGCCAATTTGCTAAGGGCATCTTACAATCCGGTTCAATGATTTTCGGTGAACAAGAAGATGTTAAAGCTGTGACATTAATGCCTAGTCAAGGTCCTGATGATCTTCGGGCAGAGTTACAAGAAGCAATTGCTTCATTCAGTAACCAAGATCAAGTATTATTCTTGGTTGACCTTTGGGGTGGAACTCCTTTCAATCAAGTTAATAACTTGTTTGAAGAACATAAAGATAAATGGGCAATCGTTGCTGGTTTGAATTTACCAATGTTAATCGAAGCATACGCTTCAAGATTATCAATGGATTCAGCTCAAGAAATTGCTGCTCATATTATTGATACTGCTAAGGAAGGGGTTAAGGTACGTCCAGAAGCACTTCAACCAAAAGAAGCACCTAAAACTTCAAGTAAAGCTAGTGCTTCAGCAAGTACTGGACAACCAGGACACTTTGATTATGTTTTAGCTCGAATTGATTCACGTTTACTTCATGGTCAAGTTGCAACTGGATGGACTCGTTCTACTAACCCAGACCGAATCATTGTTGTATCAGACAATGTTGCTAAAGATGAATTACGGAAGAACATGTTGAAACAAGCTGCTCCTGCTGGCGTTCATGTTCACGTTGTTCCAATCGAACAAATGATTAAATTAGCTAAAGATGACAAACATTTTGGTGGCACCAAAGCCATGCTATTATTTGAAACACCACAAGATGCTCTTAGAGCTATTGAAGGTGGCGTTCCATTGAAAGTATTGAATATCGGTTCAATGGCTCATTCAGCTGGTAAGGTTCAACCTAATAAAGTATTAGCATTTGATCAAAATGATATTGATACTTATCATAAGCTTGAAAAAGATGGTATTAAGTTTGATGTACGTAAAGTTCCATCAGATTCTAAAGATGATTTAGATGCCATTATGAAGAAAGCACAAGAAGAATTAGATAAACAAAAATAACATTTTTATATTTACGGAGGATTAATAATCATGGAATTAAACGCAATTCAAATGATTTTAGTCATTATCGTGGCATTTTTAGCCGGTGTTGAAGGTATTTTGGATGAATTCCATTTCCATCAACCAGTTATTGCATGTACGTTAATTGGCTTAGTTACTGGTAACTTAGTACCATGCCTTATTTTAGGTGGTTCATTACAAATGATTGCTTTAGGTTGGGCTAACGTTGGTGCTGCTGTTGCTCCTGATGCTGCTTTGGCATCTGTTGCTTCTGCCATTATTTTAGTTTTAGGTGGTCAAGGTAAAGCAGGAGTTTCATCAGCTATTGCTTTAGCTGTTCCTTTAGCCGTTGCCGGTTTGTTATTAACTATTTTAGCTCGTACGATTGCTACTTTAATCGTTCATATTATGGATAGAGCTGCTGAAGAAGGTAACTTTAGAAAGATTGAATTATGGCAATATATCGCTATTATCATGCAAGGTTTACGTATTGCTATTCCTGCTGGATTAATTTTAGCAATTGGTGCTGGTCCCGTTCGTGGTTTACTTGCTGCTATGCCAACATGGTTAACAGATGGTTTATCAATCGGTGGTGGAATGGTTGTTGCTGTAGGTTATGCTATGGTTATCAACATGATGGCTACCAAAGAAGTTTGGCCATTCTTTGCTTTAGGTTTTGTTCTTGCTACTGTAAAACAATTAACATTAATTGGTTTAGGTACAATTGGTGTATCACTTGCACTTATGTATTTGACACTTTCAAAACAAGGCGGTTCATCAAACGGCCAAGGTGGCAATGCGACAGGTGATCCATTAGGCGATATAATCGACAAATACTAAAGGGAGGATTAGACAATGGCTGATAACAAAGTTACAATTTCAAAAAGTGATCGAATCAAAGTTTGGTTACGTTCAACATTCCTCCAAGGTTCATGGAATTATGAACGTATGCAAAACGGTGGATGGGCTTATACCTTAATCCCTGTTCTTAAAAAGTTATATACAAAAAAAGAAGATCGTGCGGCTGCTTTAAAGCGTCACTTGGAATTCTTTAATACACATCCATACTTAGCTTCACCAGTTTTAGGTGTTACGATGGCTCTCGAAGAAGACCGTGCTAATGGTGCCCCAATTGATGATGTAGCTATCCAAGGTGTTAAGGTTGGTATGATGGGTCCTTTAGCTGGTGTTGGTGACCCAGTGTTCTGGTTTACTGTTAAGCCAATTTTAGGTGCTTTAGCTGCTTCACTTGCTATGGGTGGCAATATCTTAGGACCAATTTTATACTTCGTTTTGTGGAATGCTATTCGTATGAGCTTCTGCTGGTACACTCAAGAATTTGGTTATCGTTCAGGATCAAAGATTTCTGAAGATATGTCAGGTTCATTATTACAAGATGTAACCAAAGGTGCTTCTATTTTAGGTATGTTCATCTTAGGTTCCTTGATTAATCGTTGGGTTGTGGTTAAGTTTACACCAGTTGTTTCAACGGTTAAGTTGAGTAAAGGTGCTTACATTGATTGGAGTAAATTACCAAGTGGTGCTGCTGGTATGCAAGAAGCATTGAAGCAACAAGCTGATGGATTAGCTCTTTCTGCTACAAAAGTTACTACATTACAAGATAACTTGGATCAATTAATTCCAGGTCTTGCTGGATTATTAATCACATTACTTTGCATGTGGTTACTTAAGAAGGGTGTTTCACCAATCATCATCATCTTTGGTTTATTCATTGCTGGTGTTGTATTCCATCTCTTACACATTATGTAAAAATAAATTAGCTTGGGTTAGTAGCCTGGGCTTTTTTTAGTTATATATTAGTTTATAATTATATTTAAAAACAATGAGGTTAGATAATGGTTCAATCAATTAATACGAAAGCTGATTTTGTGACAGATGCGACATCATTTTTAGGAATTGGTGATTATGGCAAAATCATGATTGGTGACCGAGGCTTTGAATTTTTTGATAATCGGAATGTCAAAAATTATATTCAAATTCCATGGTCTGAGGTCGATGAAGTTATTGCATCATTAATGTTTGGTGGACGTTGGATTCCGAGATTTGCGATTAAAACGAAGCAAAATGGAACTTATACTTTTGCTGCCAAACATGTTCATCAACTCTTAAGAGAGATTAGAAAGCATGTTGATCCTAAACATATGGTACGTTCATTGAGTATGACGGAAGTAGCAATGCGAGGAATAAAAGCTATTTCACATCGAAAAAATAAATAAAATTGACTTTAAAGCTAAAGTGAGATATTTTAAATTTATTAATAAAGTCGGATAAATTGATTATTGGAGGTCATGGTTTAATGACGATGGATATTCTTTTAGCACGAGTAGATAGCCGTTTATTACATGGACAAGTAGCGGCAGCTTGGACTAGAACGGTGAAACCTAACCGTATTTTGGTGGTTTCTGATAGTGTTGCTAGTGATGAATTACGGAAAAAGTTAATTACTCAAGCAGCTCCAATTGGGGTTTCAGTGAATGTCGTTTCAGTTAATCGAATGATTAAGATTTATCATGATGAACAATTCAACGAATTAAATGTTTTACTACTTACTGAAACGGTTCAAGATATGCTTAAATTGGTAAATGGCGGAGTTGATTTAAGTAAAGTAGGGGTTAATATTGGCAGTTTAGCATTTTCAGTAGATATGAAGATGATTACTGATGCCATTGCGGTGGGTCATGACGAAGTAAAAGCGATAAAAGCTTTGCATAACAAAGGCTTAGAAGTGTATGCTCAAAAGATTCCAAATGATCATCGCAAAGACTTAATGAAAATTTTAGCTGATAATAATTTATAAAAAAACAGTTGTCAAAAATGACAACTGTTTTTTGTATGCTATAAATCTTCTAAAGTTTGATTTTCTTTTAATACGACTTTTTTAGCTGATTTTTCTTGATCGATATCTTTTTTGATAGCGAATAGAACTTTCTTTTGAGATACTGGAACATCAAGATGATATGTTTCATTTGAAATAGCTATTGTTAGTCGAGCTTTGAAACCACTCATTTCAATGATTAATCCAACGATAATACCTAAGATACCAAGTTCTAAGCCATCTTTGCTAAAAATACTTAAGATACCCAAAACTAATAGAATTAAACCAATGATAATTGGCATGAGTAATGATTTACCTTTGACTTTGGTATCTTTAATATCTTCTAAGTTTATATCTTTAGCAATTCGACTATAAGGAATTAACCAAATTAGCAATCTAGGCATACGAAGGCGAATTGACTGACTATCAATTTGTGCGTGACCTTTAATCCAAAATAAAAGCCAACTTACAGAAAAACTAAGCATAATAAACCTCCAATGTTTAATTTATGTACATTACTAGAATAAAGATTTACTATCAAAAAAACAATAAGCTGCTTTAAAAATTAATAAAAGAATATTGAATAATTGTATTTTAGCGGTGATTTATGGCAAAATGTAATGTGTTGAATTTGAAATACTAAATAAAAATAAGGAAAATAAATATGAGTTTAAAAATTTTGACGACGGCACATTATGTACCGCAAAAAATAGTTTCAAATGATGATTTAGCTCAAATTATGGATACCAATGATGAGTGGATTACCAGTCATACTGGGATTAAAACTCGTCACTTTGCGATGAATGAAGAGAATACTTCCGATTTAGCAACAAAAGTCGGTCAAAAATTAATGACTCAAAGTCATTTAACCAAGGATGATATTGATTTAATTATTGTTTCTACCATTACACCAGATGCTTTGACACCAGCTACAGCAGCTTTAGTTCAAGCTAAATTAGGTCTTAAAAAAGCTTTTTCTTTTGATATTTCGGCGGCTTGTGCTGGATTTATTTTTGGATTAAGTACAGCAGAAAAATTTTTGCGTTCGCCCAAGTATCATAATGCGATGGTGATTAGCGCTGAGACTAATTCCAAGATGATGGATTTTAAGGATCGAACTTCTGCAGTATTTTTTGGTGATGGTGCAGGTGGTGTAATCTTAACTAAAGATGATAGTGATTCAGACTTTTTTGTTGATGAACAAATCAATACTTTAGCTGAAAAGAATGAATATATTCATAGTGGTCAAATTGCTCCCATTCAAGGTGTTTTAGCCAATAATTATCCTAAGATTGATGCTTTTTATCAAAGTGGTCGAGATGTCTTTAAATTTGCCACTGAAATAGTGCCAGTTCAGATGCAAGACATTTTGACACGAAATAATTTAGCTCAAGATATTGATTATGTGATTTGTCATCAAGCAAATTTACGTATTATTGAAAAAATTTCCGAAAAATTAAATCTACCATTTTCTAAATTTATTACCAATGTTGAAACTTATGGCAATACTTCATCAGCTGGAATCGCTATGGCTTTAGATCAATTACAAAAAAAGAATCCTGAAACCAAAAAAGTTTTATTAACTGGTTTTGGTGCTGGGTTAGATTATGCTAGTATGATTATAAAGATATAAATTTCGAGGATAATCAATGGCAAAATTAATTTTAATTAGGCATGGAGAAAGCGCCGCTAATCGTGACAATGTTTATACAGGATGGACTGATGTTCCATTAACAAGAAGAGGTATTAAGCAAGCTCACGATGCTGGTAAAGCTATTCGAAAGTTAAATATAAATTTTAGTAGTGTTCATACTTCGATGTTAAAGCGTGCTATTACTACGGCTGACATTATTATGGATGAGATTCATCAAAATTATTTGCCTCTATATAAGACTTGGCGTTTAAATGAACGCCATTATGGTGCTTTAAGAGGTCAAAATAAAGATGAAACTAGAAAAATCTATGGTAAAAAGCAAGTAGCTTTGTGGCGTCGAAGTTTCGATGCGGTTCCACCGTTATTATCGAAAGTGGAACCAAAGCGAAAATATACGGTTAATGGAATTAAAGAGCCTTTAGGTGAAAGTCTGCATATGGCTTATAATCGTTTAGTTCCATATTGGGTTGACCACATTGCACCAGAATTGATTGAAGGTCATAACCAATTAGTAGTTGCTCATGGTAGTTCTTTACGTGCTTTAATCAAGTATTTGGAAAATATTTCAGATCAAGGAATTGATGGAGTAGAGGTGTATAATGGGCAACCAATCATTTATGATTTAGATGAAAAATTAAGAATTAAAAGCGTTAAACCAGCTATATATGAAAATATAGAACAAAAAAATCAACCTTATGCAAAATAAGATTGATTTTTTATTTTTATTAAAATAATAATTAATTAAGCTAATGAACCCATTGGATCCCAAGGCTTCAAAACAATTGGTTCTTTAGCCTGGTCAGCTTGTTGTTCTTTAGTTAAGAATTGTTTTTGAACAACTACTTGGTAACAATATTCATCCATCCATTCATCGGACATGACCATGTAACCTTTTTCACCAACTTTTTTACCCCAACTATTTTCAACTTTCCATTTACGAGGTTCACCATCAACTAAATCTACACCAGTGATAACCATGGCATGAGTCATTTGACTTTCTTTGTAGTCAAGACGTTGAGCTTTTGACATAGAAATATCAATATCAAATAGTTCATCTTCAGCAAAGGCTCTTAAATCGAGCAATCCTTTAGTACGAGCTTCAGAGTGTTGGTTAACATCACAGCCAAACCAAACTGATTCACCAGATTTAAGTTGTTTGATAGCAGCTTGTTTAAAGTCATGCATGTTTAAGTTTAAATGCTTAACTTGGCGACCATTGACCACATTTCCTAACATTTCAACAGTATAGGTTTGATTGAATGGCTTATCATCAGTTGGTGCATTAATGATTGATACGTAATCGGCTAAATTCCAACCAACAAATTTTTCATAAAATGATTTTGGAGTGAGATTTTCATAACGATGATATGCTTTATCTTCATCACGGTATTCCCAATCAAATTTAACTGGTGGTTCACCAAAACTATAGCAAGCCATTCGATAAACTTCACTAAGCATTTTTTGTTTGCGTTCTTGAACTTGTTCATCACTTACTTCATTAGAGTTGACTAATTCTCTTAAGGTAATAGCATCTTTACGAAGCTTTTCATTAAGAAGTGTGTCAAATTCACGTGAAGCAGAACTACTATAAGTTTCTGGGTAAACAGATTGAGGAACAACACCATATTTTTCAATGATAGCTACTAACATATCCCATTGACCACCGTCACCTTGAGGTTCATTAAGAAGAAAGGCTACTTTACGGTCATCAGTTGGTAAACTAGCAGTTTTAATGATGTTTTCGTAAAACCAGTTTGACTTTTCGAATTTATCCCAGAAGAAGGTATAGTTTTGGGATAATTCAAAATTATCAGCTAAGTTGAATTTGTTCTTCATTCCATGACGCATGGTGTTTAAAGCCGCAAACATCCAGCAACGACCACTTTGTTTTTGGTTTGCAACATCCCCAGTTGATAAATCAATTGAAAATACTGGAGTACTTTCAATATCAGCAGCTAAGTCGCGACTAGAGTTTAAGATACCATTTTTAGTAACGGTTCTTTCTAAAACTTTAGATTCATTACGATCATCATATTCTTGTTTAAAACGGTTAATTAAATCTTGTGAAATTTCTTTTGCCATCTATATCACCCCTATAAGATTAATTGCAATTATTATACTATCAATGAAAAAATTATCAAAGGATTAAACTATTAACGAGCTTGCAAAACTTCAGGACCATCTTGACGACCAACAATAACGGTGTTCACCATATCTAAGAATAATCCTTGTTCAACAATTCCAACTTGTTTAATTAAATAATCTGCTAATTCATGGGGATGATCAATTTCGCCTAAATGTAAGTCGATGACGTAGTTTTTTGAATCAGTTAAGACGTGTTGACCATTTTCATCTAATCTGAATTGCGGATTAAGACCTTTTTTAGCTAATTTTTTAAAAAGCTGTTTGCTGCCATAAGGGATGACTTCTAATGGTAAAGGAAATTTACCTAATTTATCAACCATTTTAGATTCGTCAACGATCCACATAACTTTATTAGAGTTAGTAGCCACAATTTTTTCAAATAAATGAGCTGCACCGCCGCCTTTAATTCCTTGAAAATCAGCACTAATTTCATCAGCGCCATCAATGGTTAAGTCAATATGGTCCACTTCATCAACTGATTTGACAGTAATTCCTAAATCACGAGCTTGTTTAGCAGTACGATTGGAAGTAGGAACGCCTACAATATGTAAATTTTCGTTTTTAACGCGTTCTCCTAGTGCATCAACCATATATTTGACGGTCGAGCCAGTTCCTAGTCCAACAGTCATATTATCTTTGATAAATTCGACGGCTTTTTGACCGACTAATTGCTTTAATTCATTTTGATTCATAATCTATCATCCTTTCTATTGAATGTTTTAATGACGGTTAATTTTTAGCAATTGTGCATTCAGGTGATTGTATTTGGGATATGCCGCAAAATATTTTTTGACAAAGGGACAAAGGGGATAAATTAATAATTTGTTATTTTTGGCATAATCAATTAAGTGTTCAATGATTTTGATGCCATACCCTTGCTTTCGATATTGCGGAAAAACTAAGACTTGTTCACAAATTAAAGTTTTCTTATCTGATGTTAAAACAAAAGAAACTTCCCCAATTTCTGCATTATTAATTGAAAAAATCATGTGATTTTTAACTATTTTGTTTTGCATAAAATCTCCTCCCATCATTACACTAATATTGTCTAACAGGGTTCAATAGAAAGTCAATTAGATTGAAGCATAACCATTTACAAAAAACATTTTGCAAAGGATAATTACAAGTAATATAGCGTATATTAAAGAAATGAGGATTTAAAAATGAAACGTGGATTTGAAATAATTTCAGCTAAACAAAATGACAACTTAAATTTACCAAAGCGTCAAACCCATCACGCGGCCGGATATGACTTTGAGGCCAGTGAAGATTTTACGATTCCAAGTATCTGGAAATTGAATTTTATGAAAGTCTTGTGGGCTATTAAACAACAAAATACTACTTCAGAAGAAATGAATACAGCTCAAAAAATATTAAAACCATTTTTAGTACCAACGGGAATTAAAGCATACATGCAAGATGATGAGTATTTAATGTTAGCCAATCGATCCAGTAATCCGTTGAAGCGAAGTTTAATCCTACCAAATGGAGTCGGAATTGTTGATGCCGATTACTATAATAATGAAAACAATGAAGGCGAGATATTTTTTCAATTGATTAACTTTGGTTTATTTGACGTTCACATTAAAAAGGGTGAAAGAATTGGACAAGGTATTTTTATGCCATATTTAATAGCGGATAATGAAGCAAAAGATTTTCAAAAAAGAGTTGGTGGTTTTGGCTCAACAAAGCGTTAAAACTTGTTTAATGTTTGGGGTTAATTATTTTTTGTAAGCACAAAAATGTTAAAATCAATATAAAATAGCAGTGGAGGTGACAAATTGGCAAAAGCAAAAACCCAATTTGTATGTAATGATTGTGGCTATGTGTCACCCAAATTTCTAGGCCGTTGTCCTAATTGTGGTCAATGGAATACTTTGGTGGAAGAAAGAGTTAGTTCACCAAAAGAAGACAAGAAAAAAAGAATTAGTTTTGATGGTAAAAAGAGTAAGCCCCAGTTAATCTCTGAAGTTTCCATGCAAAATGAACCACGGGTTAAAACTGGTATGGCAGAATTAAACCGGGTTTTAGGCGGTGGGGTGGTTGATGGTTCTTTAGTCTTAATTGGTGGTGATCCAGGTATTGGTAAATCAACCTTATTATTGCAATTGTCAGGCCAATTAGCTGCAACACATCACGAAGTTTTATATGTTTCTGGTGAAGAAAGTGCTTCACAAATTAAAATGCGAGCAGAACGATTACATGTGAATAGTGAACAATTTTACTTATATCCTGAAACAGATTTAGGCAATATTAGAGCGGTGATTGAAGAATTAAAACCGAAATATGTCATTATTGATTCGGTGCAAACCATGCAAGCGCCAGATATTGAATCAGCTGTTGGTAGTGTTTCGCAAATTAGGGAAATCACAGCGGAATTGATGCAAATTGCTAAAACCAACAATATAACGATTTTTATTGTTGGTCATGTGACTAAAGGTGGGGCAATTGCTGGTCCTAAGATTTTAGAGCATATGGTTGACACAGTATTGTATTTCGAAGGCGATTTACATCATACGTATCGAATTTTACGAGCAGTAAAGAATCGATTTGGATCAACTAATGAATTAGGCATTTTTGAAATGCAAGAAGGTGGCCTAAAAGAAGTGTCTAATCCATCTGAAATCTTTTTGGAGGAACGCTTAGCGGATGCAACTGGATCTTCGATTGTGGTATCAATGGAAGGAACGAGACCAATCTTAGTAGAAATTCAGGCGCTTATCACACCAACGATTTATGGTAATGCTCAAAGAACAGCTAGTGGTTTAGATCGAAACCGAGTTTCATTGATTATGGCAGTTTTAGAAAAACGGTCTAAGATGAATTTACAAAACCAAGATGCTTATTTAAAGGCTGCAGGTGGTGTTAAATTAGATGAACCAGCTATTGATTTAGCGGTTGCTATGAGTATTATTTCGAGTTTTAAAAATGTTGGGACCCGACCTAGCGACTGTTTCATTGGTGAAATTGGTTTAACAGGTGAAATTAGACGTGTTAATCGGATTGAACAACGAGTGGCTGAAGCACAAAAATTAGGATTTAAACGTGTTATTATTCCAAAAAACAATTTAAAAGGTTGGAATCCACCAACTGGTATTGAGGTGGTAGGAGTGGCAACTATTAATGAAGCGATTCAAAAAACATTTAGTTAAGTGAGATGAGGAGCGGTGCAAAAAATAAAACGAAGAATTATTAAAGTTCTATTCATTTTAATTGGTGGTACGATTGGAATGTCATTTTTACCAATTATTTGGCATTTATTTGCTTATCATAATAATTGGCTAAATAATGGACTGCTTAATTTTTTGATTGGCGCTACTTTATTTTGGATAATTTCGTTATTTATGACCAATGGCATCTTAAAATCATTTAATAAGGTTGAGAAGCTTTTGATTAAAGTGCCGCCAATGAAGATTATTTCGGGTAGTTTAGGTACCATTGCAGGCTTGATTATTGCTATTCTAATTTCGACGTTGTTTTATCATATGAATAGTCCCCTTTTTAATACAATTATTCCAATGATTTTGATGATTTCATTAGGATACTTAGGCTTTAGGATTGGAATATTGCGATTAGCCGATTGGAAAAATTTGATGTTAGCTCGGCGGCCCAATCGCCTAACTAATAGTGAATTAGTTTTAAAAAGACGAGCTGGAGAAAACTTTCATCAATATAAAATTTTAGATACTAACATTTTAATTGATGGACGAATCTATGACATTGTTAAAACCGGTATTATAGAAGGAACGTTGTTAGTGCCTAATTTTGTCTTGTATGAATTGCAATACATTGCCGATTCAGCTGATAGTATTAAGAGAGTCCGCGGACGACGGGGATTAGATTATTTAAATAAGTTACAGACAGAAAAAATTATGCCAATTGAAATGTATGATGGTGATTATCCTGAGATTGAAGAAGTAGATAGTAAAATTATTCAATTAGCAAAAGATAAAGATGCGGTGGTTATCACCAATGACTTTAATTTAAATAAAGTCAGTCAATTTCAAAATGTTGAAGTTTTAAATATTAATGAACTAGCTAATGCATTAAAGCCTCGGTTTTTAGCTGGTGAAACTTTGAAAGTCCATGTTGTTAAAAATGGTAAAGAACGTAGTCAAGGAATTGGCTATTTAGATGATGGAACGATGATTGTGGTTGAAGATGGTAAATTCTACATTGGATCAATTATTGAAGTAGTGGTAACCAGTACTATTCAAACTGATGCTGGAAGAATGATTTTTGCTAAACCACTTCACGCTACGCAAGAGTTAGATCATAAAAAAGATTTCTAAATAACCTTTATTTATTATAAATGTCACGGTAAAATAAACTTATCGTGACATATTTTTTGGGAGAGGTGTTAATTTTGGCAAAGCAAAAAGTTAGAGTTCGTTATGCACCAAGTCCAACAGGACATTTGCATATCGGAAATGCAAGAACAGCCTTATTTAATTATTTATTCGCACGTCATTACAAAGGAACCTTTATTTTACGAATTGAAGATACTGATCAAAGTCGTAATATTGCTGACGGTGAAAAGAGTCAAATCGATAATTTACATTGGCTTGGAATGGATTGGGATGAAGGCCCTGATAAACCAGGTGAATATGGACCTTATCGTCAATCAGAACGTAAAGCAATTTATCAACCATTAATTGATCAATTAGTTGCTGAAGGCAAAGCTTATGAATCTTATATGACTGAAGAAGAATTGGCTGCTCAACGTGAGGAGCAAAAAGCTAATGGTGAAATGCCACATTATGTTGATGAATATGCAGGATTAACACCAGAGCAAAAAGCCCAAAAGATTGCTGATGCAAAAGCCGCAGGTATTACACCAGTTATTCGTTTTAAAGTTCCTGAAAATCACACATATGAATGGGACGATATCGTTAAAGGTCATATTTCATTTGAATCAGAATCCATCGGTGGCGATTTTGTTATTCAAAAACGTGATGGTATGCCAACATACAATTTTGCGGTAGTTGTTGATGATCATATGATGAAGATTAGTCATGTATTCCGTGGGGATGATCATGTTGCTAATACACCAAAACAATTGATGATTTACGAAGCATTCGGTTGGGATGCTCCTAAGTTTGGTCATATGAGTTTGATTATCAACAGTGAAACTGGTAAGAAGTTAAGTAAACGTGATGAATCTGTGCTTCAATTTATTGAACAATATCGTTCATTAGGTTACTTACCAGAAGCTATGTTGAACTTTATTATCTTGCTAGGTTGGTCTCCAGTAGGTGAAAGTGAAATTTATTCATTACGTGAATTTGTAAAGATGTATGATGAAAAGCGTCTTAGCAAGTCACCAGCTGCCTTTGATGGTAAAAAGTTGGAATGGATTAATAACCAATATGTTAAAGCAGCTGACGAAGATCGTATTATGCACTTGTCATTACTTCAATTGATGAAAGCTGGCAAGATTAAAGAAAATCCTAATGCTTTTGAAATGGAATGGTATCGTAAGCTTATCAACTTATTTAAGCGTCAAATGAGTTATACAGCTCAAATCGTAGAATTGACCGACTTATTCTTCAATGGTCCTGATGATATTGATGATGCTTCTAAAGAAGAAATGGCTAAAGACCATGCTTTACCTGTATTAAAAGCTTTGGAAACAGAATTTGAAAAGATCGATTTATTTGATACAGTTAATATTGTAAAAGCTATTAAGGCTGTTCAAAAGGAAACTGGTATCAAAGGACGTCAACTTTGGATGCCAATTCGAATTGCTATCACACATGAAATGCACGGACCAGAATTACCAGAAAGTTTGGAATTACTTGGTTATGACCTTTCAATGAAACATTTGAAAGCAATGATTAAAGAATTAAGCTAATACAAAAAGATTGTTGAACATTTGTTTGACAATCTTTTTTACTTTGCTTTGCCTATAAATTTACCTTATTATAAAGAAAGTAAGAAAATTTCTGGAGGTGACGTTATGTTAAAAATATATAATACGATGACAAGAAAAAAAGAAACATTTAAGCCTTTAGTACCCAACCAAGTATCCATGTATGTTTGTGGTCCAACGGTTTATAACTATATTCATTTAGGCAACGCTCGAAGCGTGATTGCTTTTGATACAGTACGTCGCTATTTAGAATACCGGGGATACAAGGTGAAATTTGTATCTAACTTTACAGATGTCGATGACAAAATGATTAAAGCAGCTAAAGCTGATCATATAACTGTTCCAGAGTTAGCTCAACGCTTTATTGATGCTTATCAAGAAGATGTACGAGCTTTAAATGTTGAGCCTGCTACTGTAAATCCTCGAGCAACGCAAAACATTACTGAGATTATTAAATTTATTAAAGATTTAATCGAGAAAGGATACGCTTACGAAGTTCAAGGCGATGTCTATTTTAGAACCCGAAAATTTCAAGATTATGGGAAGTTATCTGACCAAAACATTGATGAATTAGAACAAGGGGCTAGTCAACACGTTGCTGACGAAGAAACTAAGCGTAAGGAAGACCCAATTGATTTTGCCTTATGGAAAGCGGCTAAAACAGATGAAATTTCATGGAATTCTCCTTGGGGAGCTGGACGTCCAGGATGGCATATTGAATGTTCAGTAATGTCAATTAAATATTTAGGGCCTACCTTTGATATTCATGGTGGTGGGGAAGATTTACAATTTCCACATCATGAAAATGAAATTGCGCAAAGTGAAGCCAAAACTGGTAAAACATTTGCTAACTATTGGATGCATAATGGGTTTGTCACTGTAGGCGACGATAATCAGAAAATGAGCAAATCTTTAGGAAACTTTGTGACTGTCCATGAATTGATTAAGACAGTTAATCCACAAGTCTTAAGATTTTTGATGGCTACAACGCAATATCGGCGTCCTATCCAATATACTCAAGCTGGTTTAACCGATGCTAAGAATAATTTAGATAAATTGCATAATGCATTAATTAACCTAAAATATCGCTTAAATCAAGCTGATGGCGAAGTTGATTATGATGTACAAAGTCAAAGTGAAACTTTAAAAAATAAATTTGTTGCAGCCATGGATGATGATTTTAACGTTCAAAATGGGATTGCAGTAGTTTATGAGATGGCCCATCTTTTAAATAAATATAGTGAACAAAAACAAGTTAATAGTGATCAAATTAAGGAATTAATTAAAGCTTATACCGAAATGTTAGCAGTATTTGGCATTGAATTAGTGGTAGACGAAGAAGACGATACTAATATTGATCAAATGGTTAAAGAACGTGATTTAGCTCGGGCTAATAAAGATTTTCAAAAGAGCGATCAAATTCGTGATGAATTAAAAGAAATGGGAATTGTTTTGGAAGATACCCCTAATGGAACAAGATGGAGAAGAAGTAATGACTGAAGAAATTAATTATCAAGCAGTTAATGGCATTGCCTTGGCCTATTTAGGTGATGCTGAATATGAAGTCTTTATCAGACGGCATTTAATCGAACAAGGACTTACCAAACCTAATCGTTTGCATCATCTAGCTACTAGGTACGTTTCTGCTAAAGCTCAAGCTGCTTTAATTAGTGCTATGCAAGACGAAAATTTTTTGACGGAAGATGAATTAGAAGCCTTTAAAAAGGGTCGAAATGCTAAAAGTCATACTTCAGCCAAAAATACATCAGTGCTTACTTATCGGATTTCAACTGGGTTTGAAGCAATTGTGGGATACTTATCATTAACTAATCAAAAAGATCGCATGGCTGAGTTTGCCCAATGGTGTATCGCTAAAGTTGAGGAAGGAAATTTACGTATTGAATAAAGAAAAAGAAACACAAGCAGATTTTGTGATTGGACGTCATCCCGCAATGGCTAGTTTAAAGAGTGGCCATTCTATTAATAAGGTTTTCATTCAAGAAGGATTAAAATCTGATAGCTTAGGACAAATTATTAGTAAAGCTAAAAAGCTTGGTATAATCGTACAACGAGTTACAAAAGCAAAATTAGATACGTTATCTAATGGTCAAAATCACCAAGGGGTAGTTTTAGCAGTAGCCTCTTTTAAATATGCCGAATTAGATGATATTTTTAAATTAGCCGAAAATCGTGGTGAAGAACCATTCGTGTTAATTTTAGATGGTATTGAAGATCCCCATAATTTAGGATCAATTTTAAGAACAGCTGATGCAGCTGGTGTTCATGGTGTTATTATTCCCAAGAGAAGAGCTGTAGGTCTCACAAGTACAGTGGCTAAAACATCTGCTGGGGCGATTGAAAGAGTTCCGGTAGTTCAAGTTGGAAACATTGTTAATACTTTGAAAGAATTAAAGGACCGTGGTCTTTGGATTTTCGGGACTGATATGAAAGGCACTGATTACCGTCGCTGGGATGCGAGTGGAGCAGTTGGATTAGTTATTGGTAATGAAGGACATGGTATGGCTCGTTTGACTAAAGAAAATGTCGATGAAACTCTCACAATTCCAATGGTTGGCGATATTCAAAGTTTAAATGCTAGTGTAGCAGCAGGATTATTGATATATCAAGGATATAATTCACGTCACCAACTTTAATTTGAATTTTTAAAATTTTATAATCGATATAGTGAGTTAGTATAGCTGAAATAGGCTGGTATTATAACATTCTACTAAGAAAAAAAGGAATGATATACCAGTGCAGAAAATCAAACAATCTAGCTGGATTAATGAAATTAAACAGCATGATACTACTAATTTCGAACCATTTTTTAAACAATATGAGCCTATTGTTCGGATGCTTTATCAGAAATATTCTATAAAAGGGTTTGATTGGGATGATTGGCAACAAGAAGGGCGTATAGTGTTTTACAATAGCGTTATTTCTTATAAGCCAGAGTTAAAAATTACTTTTGGCGCTTTTTTTAAAGCTAATTTTAAAAACCGTATTTGCAGTATTTTGCGATTTGAAATGGCTTATAAAAGAAAGGCTAGTTTCCAAGCACAAACATTCGAAGATATTGAAGGCGGTTTGGAAAGTTGTCTAAATCACAGCCAATCGATTACACCTCATCATCATTTAAAAATTAAAGAAAATTTAGCTGAGTATGAACACTTGTTGTCTAGTTTTGAAAAAGAAGTATCAAGTATGCTGTTTGCAGGGATGAAGCCAGTTGAAATTTCTAAAAGACTTAAATGTGAGATGCTTCAAATTCAAAATGCGATGATGCGTTGCAAGCAAAAATTAGCTAGTCAGTTGTATGAACTCTAGGTGTTAATTGACAATTGACAGTTGTGATGATAAAGTTTATTTTTATTAAGGAGGGATTTACATGCCCCAAAAGAAAGTTGCGTTAGCATGCACAGTTTGTGGATCAAGAAATTATACTGTAACTGCTAATCCTCAAAGAACAGATCGATTAGAAGTAAAAAAATATTGTAAACGTTGTAACAAACATACGTTACATCGAGAAACAAGATAATAATTTTAGGAGGTAAACTAGAATGATTAAGTTTCTAAAAAGCATTGGTCAAGAAATGAAGGAAGTGGATTGGCCTAATGGTAAGCAATTACGAAAGGATTCCACAACAGTTATTACTATTTCTTTATTTTTTGTAGCTTTTTTAGGCTTAACTGACTGGATTATCCAATCATTATTAAAAATGTTTATTTAATGGAATGAACTAATAAAATTTGCTATAATGTATTTGTTGCAGGAACTTCGTTTAAATACGAGGTTTTTTTATTTTGTAAAAAGGAGCTATAATTTTGGAAAGTGAAGAAAAAAATTGGTATGTTTTGCATACATACTCTGGATATGAAAATAAAGTAAAAAATAATCTTGATTCTCGTGCTCAATCAATGGGGATGTCAGATTATATCTTCCGCGTAGTCGTTCCAGAAGAAGAAGAAATTGAAACAAAAAATGGTAAGGAAAAAATCGTTAAAAAGAACGAATTTCCTGGATATGTTCTTGTTGAAATGGTCATGACTGATGATTCTTGGTATGTTGTTCGAAATACACCAGGTGTTACTGGTTTTATCGGTTCACATGGTTCCGGAAGTAAACCAACTCCACTTCTTCCAGATGAAGTAGATAGTATTTTACGTCGCTTAGATATGACTGAAAAACATGCTGAAATTGATGTTGAAGTAGGCGAACAAGTTAAAATTGTCGACGGACCTTTCAAAGATATGACTGGAAAAGTTACTGAAGTTGACAATAGTAATATGAAGGTTAAAGTAGTAGTTGAAATGTTTGGCCGTGAAACTAATACTGAATTAGAAATGGACCAAATTGCAAAAATAGACTAATTTAAGTTGATAAATTATAATCCGTGTGCTAATATAACATGGTATGCTTTGCATACTTAATGTGGGAGAAGAAATTTTAATCTTCATCGTTACCACACACGGACTTATTTTAAGGAGGTATGTCTCGTGGCAAAGAAAGTAGCAAATATTGTTAAATTGCAAATTCCTGCAGCAAAAGCAACTCCAGCTCCACCAGTTGGACCAGCTCTTGGACAAGCAGGTATTAATATTATGGCATTCACAAAGGATTTCAATGCTCGTACAGCTGACCAAGCTGGCTTATTGATTCCGGTTGTGATTACTGTTTACGAAGATCGTTCATTCGATTTCGTTACAAAAACACCACCTGCTTCAGTTCTTTTGAAGAAAGCTGCTGGTGTTCAACATGGTTCAGGCGAACCAAATACAAAGAAAGTAGCTAAGGTTACTTCTGCACAAGTTCGCGAAATTGCTGAATCAAAGATGCAAGATCTTAACGCTGCAGATGTTGAAGCTGCTATGCGCATGATCGAAGGTACAGCTCGTAGTATGGGATTCGAAGTCGAAGGCTAATATTACAACTGTCGGGTACTCTGTGAAAATAGATGTACCAAGTGGGAGGAAAATCCGCTATAACCACATTTGCTAGGAGGAAAACACACAGATGGCTAAAAAAGGTAAAAAGTATCAAGACGCCGCAAAGAAAGTAGATGCTACTAAAGCATATGCTCCTAAGGACGCTCTTGAATTAGTTAAAGATATTGACTTTGCAAAATTCGATGCAACAGTCGAAACAGTTTACAAGTTAAATGTTGATACAAAACAAGCTGATCAACAACTTCGTGGTGCTGTTGTTTTACCTAATGGTACTGGTAAAGAACAAACAGTTATCGTATTTGCTAAGGGTGCTAAGGCTGAAGCAGCTAAGGCAGCTGGTGCTGATGTTGTTGGTGATGACGACTTAGTACAACGTATTCAAGATGGTTGGTTAGATTTTGATGTTGCTATTGCAACACCTGACATGATGGGACAAGTTGGTCGTTTAGGTCGTGTATTAGGTCCTAAGAACTTAATGCCAAACCCTAAGACTGGTACTGTTACTATGGATGTTGAAAAGGCTGTATCAGAAGCTAAATCTGGTAAAGTTACTTACCGTACAGACCGTGATGGTAATGTTCACGTTATCTTAGGTAAAGTTTCATTTACTGCAGACCAATTACTTGGCAACTTGAAGACTATCAATGATACAATCGTACGTTTACGTCCTGCATCAGTTAAGGGTGCATACATTCAAAACGTATCTGTATCATCAACATTCGGACCAGGAGTTAAGGTTGACTTTTCTCAATTCTAAAATCTCTTGATTTGTTCTAAGTGCTGTGATATATTACTTACAGTGAATTATAACTGAATAATTTACCTAAGACTCAGGTGGTCACGCGATGACCTTAATATATTGCCTGCCGAGGAACGTTAAAACATCGTATCTTGGATTTTGTCTGATTTACGATGTTTTTATTGTTCATAAAAATTCAATCTGGAGGTGAAACACATTGAGTAAAGAAACTATTGCAAAGAAAGCTGCAGTTGTTGAAGAAGTTGCTGAACAATTTAAAGCAGCTACATCAGCAATCGTTGTTGATTCACGTGGTTTAACTGTTGCTGAAGTAACAGACTTACGTAAACAACTTCGTGAAGCAGGCGTTAAGTTGCGCGTTATTAAAAACAAAGTTTTAGTACGTGCTGCTGAAAAGGCTGGTTTTGAAGGTATGGACGATGTATTCGTTGGTCCTTCAGCAGTTGCATTTTCAGATGATGACGCTGTTGCTCCAGCTAAGATTTTGAAGAACTTTGCTGATAACAATGATAACCTTTCAATTAAGGGTGGTATCATTGAAGGCGAAGTTGCTGATATGGATAAAATCAATACATTTGCTACATTGCCAAGTCGTGAAGACTTATACGCAATGCTTGCTAATGAATTTATGTCACCAGTTCGTGACGTTGCATATGCTCTTAAGGCTCTTGC
>X285_Short_beaked_Echidna__coassemble_466_pt1 | contig 21850 bp, 23 predicted proteins | sample X285_Short_beaked_Echidna__metabat2_high_PE_004 | metagenome-assembled genome bin X285_Short_beaked_Echidna | reverse complement strand
TCGCAAAAAATACGATAAAGTGCTATGATGTTTCTAGTAAAACCAATCAATAATAGATTTTTGAGGAGGATTGACTTATGCAAAAAGCTTATATGATAGGTACCGGAATTGCTAACCTCGCAGCTGGTGTTTATTTAATTCGTGATGGTGGTTTTGATGGTAGTCAGATTACTATGATGGGACTTGAAAAACATGGTGCCAATGATGGGGCTGCAGTGGCTGATTATGAAACAGAATATGGTAATCAACGTTTGTCCAATGACAGAGGATTCTTAGCTAAAGGGGGGCGTATGTTAAATGAACCCACTTATGAAAATTTGTGGGATGTATTAAGCAGTGTGCCTTCATTAGATAATCCGGGTCAATCCGTCACAGATGACATTTTAAACTTTGACCATGCCCATCCAACCCATGATGTAGCGCGTTTAATGGATAAGAAAAATGGCCTCCGTAATCATGGTGGACCTGATGATTATTCTCATATGCAATTTAATAATAAAGACCGTTTCTGGCTTACTAAATTAATGATGATGCCAGAAAGTAAGGAAGAAAAATTAAATGACATTAGTATTGAAGAATGGTTCAAAGATACTCCACACATCTTTACTACTAATTTCTGGTATATGTGGGAAACCACTTTCGCTTTCAAGAAGGAAAGCTCTGCCATGGAATTACGCCGTTATATGAACCGCATGATTCTCGAATTCAGTCGAATTAATACTTTGGCTGGTGTTACTCGGACTCCATATAATCAATACGAAAGCATTATGTTACCAATGCGGAAGTATTTAGCTGACAAGGGCGTTAAATTTATTAATAATCGTAAAGTTACAGCGTTCAAATTTAAAGACACTCCGTTACGTGATGACATTATTGTCACTGGATTAGATTATGAAAATGTTGATAATGGTGAAAAAGGTCATATTGATGTTGACGAAAATGATTTAGTCTTTGATATTAACGGTGCGATTACTGATAGTTCATCAATTGGTGATTTTAACACGCCAATTAAGGAAAACATGGAGTATGCTCCAAGTGCTGCATTGTGGAAACAAGCTACCGAACATTTCTATAGTTTAGGTAATCCTGATAAATTCTTTAATGACCGCGCTCAAAGTGAATGGATGAGTTTCACGGTAACTACTAATAATCATTATCTCGTTAATGAAATTAGTCGAATTACTCAACAAGAACCCGGAAATGCTTTGAACACTTGGGTGGACAGTAATAATTTGATGTCTATTGTGGTACATCATCAACCACATTTCCATGCTCAAAAAGAAAATGAGACGGTCTTCTGGGGATACGTCATGTTCCCACGTAAGAAGGGTGATTATGTTGACAAACCCGTCATTGAAATGACTGGAAAAGAAATTTTGCAAGAGTTGTTAGGTCATTTATCAGAAGTTGATAAATCAGCTGATAATATCATGAATCATGAAGACGAAATCATGAAGAGTATTGTCAATGTTATTCCAGTTTACATGCCATATGCGAGTGCTTTATTCAATCGTCGTGCCGTGGGTGATCGTCCAGACGTTGTACCAAAGAATTCTAAGAATTTGGCCTTTGTCAGCCAATTTGCAGAAATGCCTTTTGATATGGTCTTTACAGAACAGTATTCATTTAGAGCAGCTCAAATTGCGGTTTACCACTTTATGGGTATTCCAGATTCTGAATTAACGCCAGTACATCATTATGAAAAAGATCCAAAGGTAATGTTAAGAGCTACTAAGACAATGTTTAGATAGGATTGCGTAAATATAATAAAAAGAGTTTCCAAAGTGAAAATTTTGGAAGCTCTTTTGTGTTAAATTCAATTTTAAGTTTTAGGTCAAATTAAGTATTTTTTTGACATCCAATCGGGATATGGTTTGATGATGTGATTTACGCATGTTTTGAATTGCTTCATGGTAGTCTAAACTATCAGAAAGGTGTTCAAGAATAGCATCTTTCATAAATTCAGCATCATCCTTACCATCTATTTTTGCTTGTTGATGAATAAGATTTAAAACATCAGAATTGAAGTTTAATTTAATTGATTTATTTTCAGGTATCATAATATATTGCCTCTTTCTTTTTAATGATAAACCTAATCCATTTGCATAACGATTTAAAGTTTTTAAAGATGGGGTGGAATCTAAACGTTCAATTTTAGCCAATTGAGATTTACTCATATTGATGCGTTGAGCCAATTCTTGTTGTGATATTCCTCTTCTAATTCTTTCGGCTTGCAAATAGCTGAGGTTGTCTATTATTGATAATTCATCTTCAGGAATAGCAGTGAATGATTTTTTTAAATCTTTCCAAGTTGGCATGATTTTCACCTTTCTTCAATGTGATTATTTATCGTCCTTTATTTAATTCTAACAAATTATAGCTTTCTATATTTAAAAATATGAAACACAAATTTTAAGTCGTATAATAAATTTAGTGATTCAAATACAGGAGGTTTTCCTAATGAGTAAAGTAGTTGTTTTAAATGCTGATTTAATTAATTATGATAATAAAATAGATTTCTCCAGTTTGGGGGATGATTTAAAAATATATGGTAGTACTAAAGAAGATGAAATTTTAGATCGAATTCAAGGCGCAGAAATTGTTGTTGCCAAAGAAATGCCGATGTCCAAAGATTTAATTGAACAATTTCCTGATACTGTCAAAATGGTGGTAGAAGGTGGTACAGGATATAATAACTGGGATATTGATGCTTTGAATCAAAAGGTCATTAAGTTAACTAATATTCCCGCTTATAGTACGCAACGAGTGGCTGATACGGCAATTATGATGATGCTAAGTTTAGCTAGTTCGCTTCAACAACAGATTCGCATGATAGCAGCTGGTAACCATGATAATTTTGACAAACACTTAATGGTTAGGCATGAAGAAATCAATGGTAAAACCTTAGGGGTCTTTGGCTATGGCCACATCGGTCGTTATATTATTAAAGTTGCCAAGGCCATGGATATGAAAGTTTTAGTTTCGACTCGAACTAAACGTGATGATATTGATGGGGTTCACTTTACTGATAAAGAAACGGTTTTGAAAAATAGTGATTTCATTTCTTTGAATTTACCATTAGTGCCACAAACTAAACATATGATTAATGCTGAAACTTTGAAAATGATGAAACCTAGTGCTTATTTAATTAATACAGCACGCGGAGGATTAGTCGATGAAAAAGCATTGATTGAAGCTTTAAATAATCATGAAATTGCCGGAGCTGGCTTAGATGTGCAAGAACATGAACCGCTAGCTGATGATAGCCCATTGTTTAAGATGGATAATGTAATTGTGACACCACATATGGGTTGGCGTGGTCTAGAAACTCGTCAACGTTTGGTTAATATGATTGGTGATAATGTGAAAGCTTTCTTAGCTGGTAAGCCGATTAATTTAATTAATTAAGTAATGGTAAAGGCTAAACAAAAAGATTATCAAAGTTAGTATTTTGTATTATGATACTTCTTACAAATGTGAGGGAGGAAGAAAGCTAATGAAAAAATCACGTAATAATTTGTTATTGTATTTAGTTAAAAACCTTCAAAATTCTGAATTGATGGAGCGTTTGATGATTAATCTCCAAGGCCGTCAACAAATTGCTTACCAACCTGTTCAGGTTGAAAATAAGAGGAGAAATTAGTATACTAGAGCGTGAGCCGATGCGGGTTGTCTTCGAGCATATCCTAAACTTGTGAAATATCGTGAAACGATATTTTGTAAGTTGTAGATAGGCGCAGAAGACAGCATCGGCGAACGCGTTTTGGCTGTTAAAGTTAAGTGGATAATATAAACGATTTTAAACATTAATATTACATCATTCTGATATTTTGATTTTGTTGTTTTTGTTTATGTGCTTCGTAGAAGCACTTAGGCTGTTAATTAATAGATGTTTTTATTGATTTATAGCTAAAACGCGTTCACAAACACAGCTTTCTGCGTCTACCTACACCTTACTAAATATTGTTGCACAATATTCAGCAAGGCTAGGGTATACTCGAAAGCTAATCGTGTTTGTTCACGCTCTGTATAGAAAACGCGTTCGAAGAAGCAGAAACTTGCGCCTAACTACAAATTCTAGTTATTGCTAAAGCAATAACTTCGAATTTTAAGTTATGCTCAGTTTCTAAGCGCTTCTTCTCACGCTCTGCTTTTATTTTGGGGTTGTTAAGGATTCGACAGGTATGGGTCGAACTATGACTGCATTTCGTAGGTTGCGTCTACGTAAAAACGCTCAGTTTAATTATAACTGCAAAAAATAATAACAATTCTTACGCTTTAGCTGCCTAGTCGTAGCTTAACGTAGATCCGCCTAGTCTCGTCCATGGGCTAGATACGGGTCTTACAATTAGTGGACTTGCGCTTTTTAACTGGGTCTGGATTAAAAAGAAGAGGATTTTCGGACTAGCATTTTAAAACAGCCTTGACATGCGGCGGTTTAATCTGCGAATTCAAATAGTATGGATATGAATGTAGAGGTTGTAGTGGCGACATGCTTGGACGCGGGTTCGACTCCCGCCAACTCCATTATTGCACTAATAGTTGATGAAACTATTAGTGCTTTTTTAATAAATTAATACTATAAATTTTGGTAATAAACTTTAATTATTTAAAAAAGAGGATAAAATTAATTGAGAATAAAATCGATATTAATCTGGATAGCCATTTTTCTTGGCGGTGCATATTTTGTGAATAACTATGGACAAAATATGCCAACTAATTTTAATCAAATTAGACAAGCAACAGAAGGGAAAATTATATCATTATTAGATTCCTATACCCATTCAAAATGGAATTTTAACCAAAACAGTGTTAAGAAACCTTTGCTAGATAATGGGGATGCAACGCCAATTGAAAGTATTGTACAAGGCAAAAATCTATCAAATGAATATACTTATTCATTCCAACCAGGATTAAGTGCTAACGTAAAAGAAGTTTTCCAAAAAGCAATTAATACGTATAATCAAACTGGAATTGTGAAATTAGTTCCAGGTGAAAAAACAGCTTGGAATAACCATATTGATTTGGGTACTTATCAAAAGCCGATGCCAAATAAACAAAATAACACGATTGAACTGGGAATTGGTGGGCCAGAAATTACCGAACAAACGGGGATTGTTAGTCGAATTGCAAATCATGCATCGGCTAAGTTAAATGTTTTATATCCTCGTTCCATTTCACAATCTGTTGCAACTCATGAAATTGGCCATGCCCTCGGATTAGATCACAGTAATAATTTAAATTCAGTGATGTACCCGTTAGATAGGGGACAAACCAATTTGAGTCGAGAAGATATTAAAACGTTGAAGAATATATATTATAATTAATAATTATGATTAACTTTGTTATAATTTCAATTGAAAATATTGTTTAACTTTATTAAATGAAAACTTTTTATGAAAAAGGAGGCAATATATTTTTATGAAATATTATTTTAAAAAAATTATTGAAGAACAAGGTCCAATTTTATTATTTTCAATATTTATTTTTTTGTTATTATACTGTTCTATAGATCAATATAATAATCTTAATCTTAATCAGGTTATGAATTTTAGTGTAGGATTTCTAACAATATCTGTTTTAATGTATAGAGTGTTTTTTTGTGCAATGGAAGTGCAAATTTTATCAAATGAAATTAGAATGAAAAATTTAGATGAATTTGAATATATACAACTAGCAAATAAAGTAAGAAAGAATAAGGTTAAATGTATGGGTTATTCTTATTTATGGAGTTTCTTAATTGTTGTTTTAATACTTAAATGGGTTTCATATAAATCTGATTTAATGAAAAATTTTATGATAATCGTATTTATTTCAGTTGTAGCTATTTCTTATGAAATATTTAATGAGCATATTTCAAAACACAAATTTAATGAATATAGAAATAAAACATTTATTCAATAAATTTGTGTCATATATTTTATCACACATGAAAACTTTGCTTTATAGATTATTAAGATATATAAAGACTAAACGTATAAAATTATAATTCATAATAAATTTACTATAAGGATAAGTATAAAAATGTCAGAAATTAAATTATCAATCATTGTCCCAATATACAATATGGAAAAATTCACAGGTGGAGTATTAAACCAATTTGTTAAACAAAATACAGATGATATTGAAGTTATCATTGTTAATGATGGTTCAACAGATGGTACTTTAGAAGCATTAAAAAACCAAAATTTTCCTAATAATTTTAAAATCATTTCTTATGAGAAAAATGGTGGGGTTAGTTACGCACGTAATCAAGCGATTAATGTTGCAAAAGGAGATTATGTCACATTTGTTGATGCGGACGATGCCGTTGTAGATGATTTTATTCAAAGAATAAAAAATGATATAAAAAGTAATAAAGATATGTATGTATATGAAGAAGGAATTAATTCTAAATCCACTAAAGCTGAAATACTTATAAATCATCCTGGATTATATAATGGTAAAGTATATAAATTGGATTTAATTAATAAAAATGATATACGATATGATACTAAATTGAGAGTTGCAGAGGACCTATTATTTAATATGAAATGCTTATCTAATGCAAACACTTTTGAAATTGAAGATTATAATATTTATAAATATTTGAAACCAAATTCAGTGTATACTTTTAATGCCAAAAATTTAGCTAATGAAACCGAATTTCATAAAGAAATGATAAAAGCACTTAAACCTTATAGTGATTTAAAATCAGTCATTAATACATATAGTATTCGTGGAGTATTATTTTTAACTGATAGATATTTTGGACAACTACCTAATCATAATAAAGATGTTAGTTTATGGAAATCATCCGAGAAATTCAAAAAATTTATTTTAAGCAATAATTATACTAATTATTTTAGTAATAATTCTAATCGAATGAGTAAGCGAGACAAATTAATTTTTTGGTTTATTAAACATAAATGCTATTTCATATCACTTGTTACTAGTTTAGCAATTGACAAGCTAAAAGGAATTAAACGATAAAAATATAAATTGTAGTCATCATGGTACACATCACATGATGGCTTTTTTGATTAAAAATGATTATATAATTATAAATTATGATAATATTATAAAAGTTTTGTTAGCTATGAATGTTGATAAATATAATAAAATTACGACACTATAACATACATTTATTGATTTACAAACTAAAACGTATTGAAAAAAATATTTATTAATGGTAAATTTATACGTGATTGAATTAAGAATGGGTCTTTGTCGGTTATCTGTTTTTTGAGATAAATACATATGTAGAAGACCCAAAGAAATCAAAAATCTGGGAGGATTTTATGGATACAACATCTAATGCGAAAACGATGAATATCGGTGAATTTTTTAAAGTAATAAAAAAACATTTAGGCATTATCTTTTTTAGCACTTTATTAGTAACTCTTGCTTCAGCGGCCGTTACTTTTTTTGTGATGACACCAAAGTATAGTGCAACAACACAAATCTTAGTTAACCGTAACTTGTCATCTAATATGGCAGCGGCTCAGTTCCAACAAAATCAAGCTGATGTCCAAATGATTAGTACTTATAAGGATATTATTTCTAGTCCTACAATTTTAAACACTGTTAACTCTGATTTAAAAGGTGAACCAGGTTATAACGAAACTGCAGATACTTTGAAAAAAGGAATTTCAATTCAAAGTTCCCAAAATTCTCAAGTATTCTCTATTTCAGCTAAGAATACTAATCCTGAAACAGCAGCTTTAATTGCTAATGAAACAGCTAAAGTATTTAAGAATAAAATCAAAAAAATTATGAATGTCAGCAACGTGTCAATTGTTTCTAAGGCTCAAGAAGTTGATAAGCCAGTAAGTCCTCATGTTACTTTAAATATTGCCGCTGGTGTTGTATTGGGTATTTTATTAGGTGTTGGTTTGGCACTTATGCGTGAAATGAGCGATACCACAGTTCCTGATGAAGATTGGATTACTGATGTTTTAGGAATTCGTAGCTTAGGTGCTATCAATGAAATTAGTCCTAAAGACGTTCATCGTCGCATTACACCAAGAATTCAAACTGAAAGTAATTATAGTGACACTGATAGTAGAATGAGTAGAAGGGTTTAGGTGATTATCTATGTTTGGTAAGAAAAAAAGAAAACTTGATAATGATAGTTTAAAAAACGGGGTAGGTTTAATTACTTATACAAATCCAACTTCTCCTATTTCTGAACAATTCCGTACTGCACGGACTAATATTCAATTTTCATCATTAAATAAAGAAATTAAGTCAATTGTGTTTACTTCATCCGGTCCATCAGAAGGGAAGTCTACTGTAAGTAATAATTTAGCTGTTACTTGGGCAGAACAAGGTAAACGCGTCATTATTGTTGATGCTGATTTACGTCGTCCAACAGTTCATCGAACATTTAGAGTAAGTAATAAGATTGGATTATCCAGCTTATTAGCTGGTGCTGCTAGTGTGAATGATGCCATTCACCAAACAGTTATCAACAACCTTTACGTTTTAACTAGTGGACCAGTTCCACCAAATCCTTCTGAATTATTAGGTTCAGTACAAATGGCTAACTTATTGGATACATTAACTCACAACTACGATATTGTCGTTGTTGATGCCCCACCAGTTAATAGTGTTACTGATGCTCAAGTTCTTTCTGCTAAGACGGATGGTACTATTTTAGTTGTGCCACAAAATATTGCCGATAAAAAAGGTGTTATTCGTGCTAAAAGCTTACTTGAAGCAGTTCATACTAATATTTTAGGTGCCATTATGAATCGTGCTGATGTTAATGAAACAGTCGGTTATTATGGTGGATATTACGGAGTAGATAAAAAATAATCATGGGATTAATTGATTTACATTGTCATATGCTACCTGGTGTTGATGATGGAGCCAAAGATTTACAAATGGCCTTAGATATGGCAAAAGTAGCGGTCGAACGTCAAGGTATTAGTCACATTTTATTAACACCGCATCATATGGATGGACAATATACAAATCATAAAGCAGATGTGATTGAAAAAACTGCTCAGTTTCAAAGAGAGTTAAAATCAGCTGGAATACCATTAACAGTATTTCCAGGACAAGAAGTTCATTTGACTGGTGATTTAATTCAAGCCATTGATGATGATGATATTTTGTTTATGGATGCACAAGGTAAATACTTGTTATTGGAATTGCCACATAGTGGCGTTCCCTCATATACAGAGGATGTTGTGTTAGAGTTGCTTTCACGTGGCATAACTCCAGTAATTGCTCATCCGGAACGTAATCATGGCTTTTTAAAAGATCCTAATCTTATTTATGATTTTGTTGATATGGGATGCTTGACACAGTTAACAAGTAGTAGCTACTTGGGTATTTTTGGCCATCGTATTGAAGATTTAACCGAAAAAATAATTGATGCTAATTTAGGTTTTGTTTTTTCATCTGATGCACATAACTTTAAAGGGCGTCGTTTCTTGCTAGAAAATTCATTTCGTAAGTTGTCTGATATGAAAGGACAAAGAGAGACTGAACTTTTTCAAATGCAAGCGCGAGCTATTATTAATGGGGATAAAGTTTCATATGGTGATTATAAAAAAATTACAGATTTAAAGAAGAAAAAGCGCTTTTGGCTTTTTTAAGGTAACCTACCCTCTCCATAGAAAATCACTTAAAATTTTCGGGGGGGGTAATTTTACATAACTGAAGGGAAGAAAAGTTTTCGATGGATGTCAATAATGATATATATATAGATAAAAAATATCAAAATCATCGCTATTATTATCATTTTTTAAAACGATTATTTGATTTTATTATTGCGGTAGTTGGATTAGTCATACTGTCACCTATTTTTTTGTTAATTGCGATATCTATTAAAATTGAAGACCCGAAAGGACCTATTTTTTATAGTCAAGAACGAATTGGACAAAATCAAAAAGAATTTAAAATTTATAAATTTCGTTCCATGGTTCAAGATGCGGATAAAAAATTAGCTGAATTATTAAAATATAATGAAGTTAATGGTAATATGTTCAAAATGAAGAATGATCCACGAGTTACTAAAGTTGGTGCTTTTCTTCGCAAACATAGTTTAGATGAATTGCCTCAATTATGGAATGTTGTTTTAGGTAACATGTCATTAGTTGGTCCAAGACCACCTCTTCCTAGAGAAGTTGCTGATTATACTGATTATGATTTACAACGTCTTATTGTGAAACCTGGTTGTACGGGTTTGTGGCAAGTTAGTGGTCGTAATGATGTAGATTTTAATGAAATGGTCGAACTTGATTTGGAATATATTCAAAAGAGTAGTTTAGTTTTTGACATTGTAATTTTGTTTAAAACTGTGCTAGTTGTTTTGATGCCAAATGGGGCGTACTAATTAATTACTTAAAGGGTGTAATTCAATGAAAAAAAATAATGAAGATTTGAAAATTTGTTTAGTTGGATCAAGTGGTGGACACTTAACGCATCTTCTTAAAATAAAACCATATTGGAGTAAACACAGACGTTTTTGGGTTACTTTCGATAAAGAAGATGCTAATGATGCATTGGCTAAGGAAAAAGTTTATCATTGCTATTTTCCAACAAATAGAAATTTAAAAAATTTATTTAAGAACACATTCTTGGCAATTAAAATCTTATTTAAAGAAAAACCTGATATTATTATTTCTTCGGGTGCAGCTGTTGCAGTTCCTTTTTTTTGGATTGGAAAACTTATGGGAGCAAAGTTGGTTTATATTGAAGTGTTTGATCGTATGGATAAACCAACTATTACAGGAAAATTAGTTTATCCAATAACTGATTTATTTTTTGTTCAATGGGAAAGTATGAAAAAAATTTATCCCAAAGCTAAAAATATAGGGAGTATATTCTAATGATATTTGTTACAGTAGGAACACATGAACAACCTTTTAATCGATTAGTAAAAGCTATGGATATGTTTGCTAAAACACATCCAGACACAAATGTTTTTATTCAAACAGGATATTCGACTTATGAACCGAAATTTGCTAGATATGAGAAGTTTATTTCCCCATCTAAGATGAATGAGTATACGAGTAAATCTAATATAATTATAAGCCATGGTGGACCATCTTCTTTTATGAAAGCCGTTGAATTGGGAAAAGTTCCAATTGTTGTTCCTAGGGAAGCTACATATAACGAGCATGTTAATAATCATCAAGTTACATTCACCAAAGAAATAAATAGTAAATATAATAATTTACTTATTGTAACAGATATAAGTACTTTACCAGAAATAATTGAAAAATTTGGTGCATTAACTGAAACAAAAAACAAAAAAGTTAATGGTCATAATGCTGAATTTAATCAGTTATTTGAGTCTGAAGTTAATAAAATTTTAGAAAAAGGGTAATTATTTATGATTCCTAAAATTATACATTATTGTTGGTTTGGATCTGAAGTTCCAGCCAAAATTAAAAATAGAGTTAAAGAATGGAAAAGAATTTTACCAGACTATAAATTTGTTTTATGGAATGAAAAGTCGTTTGATATTGAAAAACATGAATTTACAAAATATATGTATGATTCTGGCAGATATGCTTTTGTGGCTGATTATGTTCGTTTGTTCGCAGTATTGAAAAATGGTGGAATATATTTAGATACTGATGTACTTTTAATTAAATCATTTAATTCACTTCTTCAAAACAAATGTTTTTTTGCTCTGGAAGATTTTGATTCTATTAATACAGGACTAGGTTTTGGAGCTGAAAAAAGTAATCCAATAATTCAAGATTTAATGGATATATATGATTTAAAAACTTCTTATCTAAAAAGAAAGGATTTATTGAGTTTTCCCACTACTGTAGAAATCGTTTCAAATTATTTTAGGCGATTGGGTTTTAAAAATAAAAATAAAAATCAAAGAATTAGTGATACTTTAATTCTAAATAGTTATTATTTAGCCCCTCAAAAAGTTGGACAAAAAAAGGCACACTTAAGAAAATATACAATCGGGATTCATGAATATGATGGTTCGTGGACAAAACAAAGCAGATACAAACTTTTATTAAAACGATATTTTAGAACTGTTTTTGTAAAAATCTTTGGAAGTTTAAAATATCAATCTTTTAGAAATATGATTAGGAAAAATAATGGATAAAATAGCTTTATTATTGCCTGACTTTGAAGAAGGCGGGATGCCTGCAGTAGCATCTAATTTATTATCAAGTTTACGTGATTATTATAATGTTGATATTATACTTATAAAATCCAATAGGAAAGTTAGATTCAATACATTTAACAGTCATATTGTTGAATTGGAGCAGGTTAGTAGTAATAAGATAATAAGATATATTCATAAAATTTCATCATTGAAGACTTTAAAAAAAATACGAAAAAGGAATAAATATAAAGCAATTATTTCTTATGGAATTCTCGCAGGGTTTCTTAATATTTTTACTAAATCAGATAAATCAAAAGCAATTTGCACAATTCATAATATTTCTTCTATTGAAAATGCTTCATTAGGTATTTCAGGTAAAATATTTAACTTATTTCTTAAATATGTGTTCCCAAAAGCTAATAAAGTAGTTGGAATTTCTCAAGGAATTTCACAAGATCTCATCAGTAACTACGATTTATCTAATGTGGAAACTATTTATAATCCATATATTTTTAAGGATAATTTGTTATTAAATAATAGAGTTAATCATAGTGATTCAAATCATGTAAAATTTATGACCGCTGCTAGATTAGAAAAAAGTAAAGGATTAGATAAACAAATTTTTGCATTATCAAAGTTAAGAAAAGAAGGATATTTAGTTACTCTTGATATTTATGGCGAAGGAAGTCAAAAAGATTATTTGGGAAAACTTATTAATAAATTATGTCTTAACGATTACGTTTTTTTGAAAGGATTTAGTAGTAATCTAAATGTAGAGATGCAATCACATGATTTTTTTCTTTTTTCTTCTAAATACGAAGGATTTGGTAATGTTTTAATTGAGAGTTTAATAAATAAAACACCAATTATTTCGGAGGATATTTTAAGCGGGCCCAGAGAAGTGTTAAATGGTTTAGATAAAGTTAATTACAGTGAAAGCTTGAAAAGGCCCGTAGAACAATTTAACAATGGAATACTATGCATAAACATTTATAATGGAATGAAAGTAGCATTATTAGAAAGAAAAAAATACAATATAAATATTGATATTTTAAATAAGAAGTTAAATCCAAAGCATATTGCTAAAATTTACAAAAAAATTATAACTGAAAATAAATAGGTGATTTAATGGTAGATACGGTTGATATTGTAATTACGTGGGTTAATGGTGATGATCCAAAATGGAACAACAAAAAAAATCAATATAGTAATGAAATTTTTGATAAGAAACTTAATTCAAAAGAAAGATATTACGATTATAATACATTAAAGTATTTTTTTCGTTCTGTGGAAAAGAACGCATCATTTATAAACAAAGTGTTTCTGATAACAGATAATCAGATTCCTAGATGGCTTGACATCGATAATAAAAAAGTCAAAATAATAAACCATCAAGATTTTATACCTTCAAAGTATTTACCAACATTTAATTCAAATGTTATTGAAAGCAATATTTTTAGAATAGAAGATTTATCAGAGAATTTCATTTTATTTAATGATGATATGTTAATCACAAGAAAAATGAACAAATCTGATTTCTTTAAAAATAATTTACCAGTTGATGCAGCAATTCAGCATCCTTTAATAGCAAACATTAAATTTGATAATATTCGTTTAAATAATATGGTTATATTAAATAATAAATTTAATAAGAGAGATATCTTAAAAAAACATTTCTTTAAATTTTATAATTATAAGTATGGATTAGAAAATTTAAAGAATCTGTCTATGTTGCCATATAGCAATTTTAGTGGATTTGAAGATTTCCATTTACCTATTGCATATAAAAAAAGTGAACTCAAAAAAGTGTATTTAGAAAATAAAAGTCACTTTGATGATATGTTTAAAAGTAAATTTAGAACGAGTAGAGATATTAATCAATGGTTATTCAGATATTACAGATTATGTCTTGGACAATTTACCCCAGGTAGAATTTTAGGTAAATATTATACAGTTAAAGAAGTAAGCAAAATTAAATATGATTTCAAAAAAAACAAAAAAATAAAAATGATTTGTATAAACGATACTGGAAATGCTGATGAAGATTGCTATTCAGATGTTAATCATCTATTAAACTATATATTTCCTAATAAATCTGAGTTTGAATTATAATTTATATATTTCTAAGAGTAATAGATAGAGGAAGAGAGTACGCTTTTATGAATAAATATGTTTTAAAAATTGTTGATGGTCAAAAATATACTGCTGGTTCGAAAGCCAAGGTGGATATATCAGATATATTAGAAAATAATGGGTTTAAGACGGTTATATTGAATATTCCAAAAACAAAAATTGGAAAAATATTATTCATGAGAAGAAATGTAAATAAAATATTTAATTCAATACATAATGGTGATATTTTTGTTATACAATATCCTTTATATAGTCGATTTGGGTTCAAAACTTTGATGAAATCGGCAAAAAAAAATAAAGTTAAGACTATTTGCTTAATTCATGATGTAGAATCTTTGAGACTGTATAAAAATAATAAATCCAGAGTAAAAACAGAACTATCTATATTCAATAAATTTGATGTTATTATTTCACATAATGCAAGAATGACAGATTGGTTAAAAAATAATGGAATAAAGTCAAAAGCTATTAACTTAAATTTATTTGATTATTTAACTGAAGCCGAAATGCCTAAAATTAAGCAAGATTCAAATATTGTTTTTGCTGGGAATTTAGAAAAATCTAAATTTTTGAATAAATGGAATTTTGAACCGAAGTTAACAGTATTCGGAATAAATCCAAGTGATAAGTATTCAAATTATATTGATTATAAAGGGGCCAAAACACCAGACGAATTACCTAAGTTTTTATCAGGTAGCTATGGTTTGGTTTGGGATGGTAATTCTTTAGATACAAATGATGGAATTTATGGTGAATACACTAGATATAATAATCCTCATAAGGTTTCATTATATTTACGATGTGGGTTACCAGTAATCGTGTGGAAAGAAGCGGCTATTGCTGAGTTTGTGACAAAAAACAAATTAGGTATTGCAATAAGTGATTTACGGGATTTAGAGAGAAAGTTGAATTGTATTAGTTATGAAGAATTTAATGATATTAAAAATAATGTAAAAAAAATATCCACAAAATTATCAGAAGGGTATTTTACTAAATCTGCTGTAAATAGGGCTATTGAATTATTAGATAAGTAAAGGAAGTAACCAATGGAAGATTATATCGTTGTAGGTGCAGGCTTATTTGGATCAGTGTTTGCTCATGAAGCAGCTAAGCGTGGACACAAAGTTAAAGTAATTGAAAAACGTAATCATGTTGCTGGTAATATTTACACCAAAGAAGTTGAAGGTATTCAAGTTCATGAATATGGTGCGCATATTTTCCACACTAGTATGGATGATGTTTGGCAATACATAAATCAATTTGCTGACTTTAATAATTACATTAATACAGTTATTGCTAACTATAAGGGTGAAATTTTAAGTTTACCATTTAATATGTACACTTTTAACAAGCTTTGGGGAGTTATTACACCACAAGAAGCTCAAGTAAAAATTGAAGAACAAAAGAAAAGCGTTAAATTAGAAGGTAAGCCTAAAAATCTTGAAGAACAAGCAATTTCATTAGTTGGACCTGATGTATATCAAAAGCTTATTAAGGGATATACAGAGAAGCAATGGGGACAATCTGCAACTGATTTACCTGCATTTATTATTCGTCGCCTACCAGTTCGATTTACTTATGATAACAATTATTTCAATGATAAGTATCAAGGTATTCCAATTGGTGGATACACTAAAATTATTGAAAAGATGTTAGATAATGATTTAATTGAAGTTCAAACAGGTGTTGATTTCTTCGATAAGAAGGATGAATATTTAAATTCAGGTGCTAAAATTATTTTCACTGGAATGATTGATCAATTCTTTGATTATGAATTAGGCGAATTAGAATATCGTAGTTTGCGTTTTGACACAGAAGTAAAAGATGTAGATGATTATCAAGGAAATGCGGTTGTAAATTATACAGACGCCGAAACACCATATACTCGTATTATCGAACATAAGCATTTTGAATTTGGTAAAGGTAATAAAGGAAAAACGGTTATTACTCACGAATATCCCAAGACTTGGCATCGTGGTGATGAACCATATTATCCAATTAATAACAAGCGTAATAAGGAGCTATATACTAAGTACGTTGAACTTGCTAAACAAAAAGCTGGTAATGTTATTTTTGGTGGTCGCTTAGGTCAATACCGTTACTATAATATGGATCAAACTATTATGGCTGCTTTGCAAGTAGTAAAACATGAATTTGAGGAAAAATAATGCAAGTTATTAAAAATTATCTCTACAATGTTTCTTATCAGGTATTTATTTTATTAGTACCTTTAATAACAACTCCATACTTAGCGCGTGTGCTTGGACCAACTGGTGTAGGTATTAATGCTTTTACTAATTCTAATATTCAATATTTTATTCTATTTGGAAGCATTGGCGTAGGATTATATGGAAATCGACAAGTCGCATTTGTTAGAGATGATAAAGAAGAGCTTACACAAAACTTTTATGAAATATTTTTAATGCGGATTATGACAATAACATTGTCATATGCCGCTTTTTTGGTATTTCTAGTTTTTTCAGGAGATTACCAAACATATTATTTAGCACAATCTTTATCAATTATAGCTGCTGCATTCGATATTTCTTGGTTTTTTATGGGTGTTGAAGATTTTAAAGTTACCGTAGTTCGAAATTTTATAGTAAAGATTGCCACATTGTTGATGATTTTTGCATTTGTTAAATCAATTAAAGATTTAGGATTATATATTTTAATATTGTCTTTATCGTTGTTAATTGGAAATATTACGTTATTTCCTAGTTTAAGACATTATATTGGAAAACCTAAAATTAAATCATTAAAGATTTGGAAGCATTTAAAACCATCATTAGTTTTATTTATTCCACAAATTGCAATTCAAATTTATTTAGTGGTTAATAAGACGATGTTGGGATATATGATAGGTGTTCAATCAGCCGGATATTTTGATCAATCTGATAAAATGATTAAGATGATTTTGGCCATTGTTACTGCAACAGGTACTGTAATGCTGCCACATGTTGCTAATGCATTTAAAAATGGGGAAATAAAAAAGACAAAAGAAATGTTATATAACAGTTTTTCTTTTGTAAGTGCAAGTTCTATGCCACTAATGTTTGGAATAATGGCTATTGCACCAAAATTTGTTCCATTGTTCTTTACTAATAAATTTTTGGCGGTTACACCATTAATGACTATTGAAGCTATTGTTATTTTAGTCATTGCTTGGAGTAATGTATTGGGTACACAGTATTTATTACCTACTAATCAAAATAAGGAATTTACTATTTCTGTTACTTTAGGTGCAATAGTTAATATTTTGGCAAATATTCCATTAATTTTATTGATGGGAGTCAATGGTACTGCGATAGCAACTGTGTTATCTGAAATTGCGGTTACAGGTTATCAAATGATTGTTATACGTGATCAAATTAAAATTAGAAATTTATTTACAGATTGTTGGAAATATTTGTTAGCGGGAATGTCGATGTTTTTTGTGGTTAGATATATTGACTCTATTACTAAAATTTCATGGATGTTTATATTAGTAGAAGTTTTGATTGGTGCTTTTGTCTATTTAATTTTACTAATTTTATTAAGAGCAAGAATAATAAAACTTGGTAAAAAAATGATTTTTAACTAAGATTGTTTATAATAATTTTGGAAAGGATTTATATATTTTTTTATGAATACTAAATTAGAATCGAATGTTGAAAAAATTTTAATTGGGTTGTATGCTTTTATTTTATTCTACGGAATTTTAAGTTTATCTATGGCCAATCAATCTGGATTTTTTTATTTTATAAATCATTTTAAAAATGTTGCTTTTTTATTGTTGTTACTTTTTTCAATTTATAAAAGAAATTTTCCCATTTTTAATTATATTTTAGGGATTGCTTTTATTATTTTTGCATTTATAAACTATAAAATTAACGGTGATCATTCTTTTATTTATATTGCTATAATAATGTTTTCTATGGCTAATGTTAATCCACATAAAATTGCTAAATATTCATTTTTAACTATTTTAATTACTATTTCTAGTATCATTTTTCTTTCTTTAATACATGTAATTCCGAATTTAGTTTATCTTCGTGAAGGGGTTTCAAGACAGTCTTTAGGTACCATATACCCATTAACATTATCAGCTATCATATTTCAACTTTCCATTTTAAGCTGTTTTATTTTCAATCAATATAATAAGCTTAAGTTTCTTATATTAATTATTGTTACATTTCTTGTATACAAGGTTACTGGATCAAGAAATGATTCTGTGATTATTTTATTTATGGCTTTTATAAATCTTTTTGGGGAAAAAGTAAATCAAATAAAATTTTTTAAAAGTAAAGGTTTAGGTTTGTTAATGATTTTTGCTTCAATTTTATTGAGTTTTATAACTAAATTCTTGAATTATGGTACTGAATCTTATTTTATTTGGGATAAATTACTTAGTAATAGACTTAGATTGCAGGATTATTTAATTAATAATTTTAAAATTCCCTTCTTTGGACAATATATTTTACAAAATGGTAACGGGGGATGGCAAGGGCTTCAGAATACATTTAGATATTACTTTTTCATTGATAATGCATATTTAAAATTACTATATGTTGGCGGCATAGCTTTATTTGCATTGTTTATTACTATTATTCTATATAGAATATTTTCATTGATTAAAATCAATAATCTTGTTTTTGTATTAATTATTTATATTTTCCTAATTAATGGAATTGTTGAAGATTCTCTTGTTAGTCCATTTTTAGATGTTATAATACCATTCATGTTAACTCCATCCTATATGTTAAAAATGAAAAAAGGATAGAATGAACTGAAACATACTCGAGTAAATTCATAGGTAATGATTATGAGGCATGTCTTTATATAATTTAATATAATTCAAAGTTAAAGTCACAAATTATTTCAGAATATTTTTCTGCAAATCAAAGCATTTATACTTTGGACAAAAATATCTGATTAAATATTAGCTGATTTATAGGTGTGTTAAAGAATATAATATTAAAGGTATTTAGTTTTATAAATTCACAAGAAATAAGGTTAAAAATTACTCAAACTCATGAAGATTATATGGTTATAGTAATAGTCAATTTGGATATACGTCAAATTTTGAGACCAAAATTTAGAATTTTTGAAACAATCAATCGTAATAATTCCATGTTTCACCAAAGCAGTCAAACCAACCCCGTTTGACAATTTTGGTGAAACATGGAACATAAAATTCACGATTGTTTCGATCAAAAAATGAAATTAACGTATATAAATTAATAATTTATTGTTGCTGTTCAAATTCTAATGGTGTTAAGTATCCTAAAGAACTATGGATACGTCTTGTATTATAAAATCCATAAATATACCTAAAAATATCTAATTTTGCTTCTTCGAAGCTCGTATATAAAGGTCTTTGGTAAATATGCTCCTTTTTTAAATTAGCGTGAAATGATTCCATTGGAGCATTATCATATGGACATCCTTTTCTAGAAAAAGAATGCTTAATTTTTTCAAAATAGATTCGAATTCGTCACTGGTAAATTGGCTTCCTAAATCACTATGAAGAATAACTCCCTTATAATTTTTAGTCGCCTCAATTAATGTACTAATTACCAAATTAGTATCCATCACTTTTGAAAACTTTGAACTAATTATTTTTTTAGAAAACAAATCAATAATACTAGCTAAATAACACCAACCATCATTAATAGTTTTAATATACGTAATATCCATTGCCCATTTTTGATTAATTTTGTTAGCTGAAAAGTCTTGATTAAATATATTTTTTCGATTTATCACAGTTAAATTTGAAGATGGGGTAGCTTTCCATTTTGTTACAGTTGCTGACTGTAGTCCTAAGGATTGCATGTGTCTCTGAACTGTTCTGTAGCAAACGGAAACACCGCACCTTCTTAAAAGTTGATGAATTTTAGCCGCACCGTATATTTTATTGTAGTTTAAAAATAAACTAGTTATTTTATTATCCAGAAATTTATATTGTTCCACCCGTTTTGAAGGCTTATTTTGAAGCCAACGATAATAACTAGCCCTTGATATCTCTAAAACTAAACATAATTTTCTAACTGAATAGTGGCCTGCATCACTTTCAGATTTAATCAATGAAAAAAGTTGTGTTATTTTTCCCGAGCGAAGAGGCCTAAGGCTTTTTTTAAGATTTCGTTCTCTTCTTTCAATTGAGCCTTTTCATGTAAAATCTTCTTTTGTTCTGCAATTGTCAGACCTTTTTCATCTAAGGGTTTAGCAGCTGCAGTCCATTTCAAAATAGTTGAATATCCAATCCCATATTCCTTAGATAATTCTCGAGGACTTTTACCGGATTTATTTAAATCAACAATAGTTTGTTTAAAATCATCACTGAATCGTTTTGACATAACTTGGTACCTTCCGTTTTTTATATTATTTTACATTCTCTAAAAAACGGTCTCAAGTCTTATACTACATCCAATTCTTATATACAACTGTTATAGGTTTCCATTTGTCATTCATCATTTAGAAATGACTGTTGGATGTTGTATAAAAATAGTAAAAGGTATAAAATTAAATTTTTTTGAATATGTAATTATTACGATTGAATGTTTCAAAAATTATAAATTTTGGTCTCGAAATTTGACGTGTATCCATTATTAAAAAACAGGAGGAAAAATGTTACAGAAATTCAAAGAAAATCCATTTTTTTGTATAATATTATTTGTATTAATGATATTATCCATTTTTTTGGTAAAGTATATAATTTTAACAAAATCATTGCACGATTCTTTACCGGTAGCAGCATATATTTCACTATTTTTTGCTTTGTTCCATCAATTAAATTATCAAGATGATAAAGTTAAAAGTATAAATATTGCAAATAATTTATTATACATTTGCTTTTATGCGTTTTCATTTGGTAATTTTTTAATTTATTTGCTATTAAAATGTTCTTTATCGAAATATTCTCTTACACCAGCGTCAATAGTTATTGCATCTTGTGTTTTAACTATGGTTATTGTGAAAATAATAGGTAATATTAAAAAAAAATATTTGTAATTTTAACACGAAGAATTTAAATATTATATATTGATATATGAACAATAAGAATATTAATAATTTTTTGTTGACAAGTCTTCGTTTATTCCGTATTATATATAAATGTGTTAACGAAGACACGGAGGATTAGCTCAGTTGGGAGAGCATCTGCCTTACAAGCAGGAGGTCACAGGTTCGAGCCCTGTATCCTCCATTGAGATTTTATCTCAGTGGTTTTAATATTTTTTTGCGGGCGTGGCGGAATTGGCAGACGCGCGAGATTTAGGTTCTCGTATCGCAAGGTGTGGGGGTTCGAATCCCTTCGCCCGCATTCGGCACTTGTTGCCGACTTAGCTCAGTTGGCAGAGCATCTGTCTTGTAAACAGAGGGTCGGAGGTTCAAATCCTCTAGTCGGCATTTTGCGGAAGTAGTTCAGTGGTAGAACATCACCTTGCCATGGTGGGGGTCGCGGGTTCGAATCCCGTCTTCCGCTTTTTATTTTAAAATTTGCACCCATAGCGCAATTGGATAGAGTGTCTGACTACGAATCAGAAGGTTGTAGGTTCGACTCCTACTGGGTGCATATCTAAAAGGCTGACATTTGTTAGTCTTTTTTTAATGGGCTCTTTAACATAAAGTGTTGATGAATAAATATTGGGAATCCAATTCACT
>X285_Short_beaked_Echidna__coassemble_463_pt1 | contig 22106 bp, 19 predicted proteins | sample X285_Short_beaked_Echidna__metabat2_high_PE_004 | metagenome-assembled genome bin X285_Short_beaked_Echidna | reverse complement strand
GGTGAAGAATTTGATATTCACGCCAAATTAGTGATTAATACAACTGGTCCTTGGTCCGACTTTATCCGTGAAATGGATGATAAACAAAAAGTTGTTCCCCAAATGCGTCCAACTAAAGGGGTTCACCTCGTGGTTGATCGGAGTCGTTTAAACGTTCCACAACCTACTTACTTTGATTCTGGTAAAAACGATGGTCGCATGATTTTTGCCATTCCACGCGAAGATAAAACTTACTTTGGTACGACTGATACTGATTTCAAAGGTGACTTTACTCATCCTAAAGTTGAACAAGCTGATGTTGACTACTTATTGAGTATTATTAATAAGCATTATCCAACTGCTCACATTACCATCGATGATATTGAAGCAAGCTGGGCTGGCTTACGTCCATTAATTGCTTCTAATGGTAGTTCTGATTATAACGGTGGTGATTCTGGTAAAATTACCGCTGAAAGTTTTGATGAAGTAATTAATATTGTTTCAAAATATGAAGCTAAAAAAGCATCTAGAGAAGATGTGGAAGATGTCTTAAATAGCCTAGAATCAACTCTTTCTGAAAAGAATCCTTCCGCTGTATCACGTGGTAGTGCTTTGGAAATTGCTGATGATGGTCTCATCACTTTAGCTGGTGGTAAGATTACTGATTATCGTAAAATGGCTGCTGGCGCTATTGAAGTTATTAGTAAATTACTTAAAGCTCAATTCCATGAAAGCTTTAATGCCATTGATTCAAAACACCTTCAAGTTTCTGGTGGTGATATTGATCCAAATAATGTTGATGCAACCATTCAATTCTTTGCTCAACAAGGAATTGAAAGTGGCTTAAGTAAGGATGAAGCTGAACAGATTGCTAACTTATTTGGTTCCAATGCTGCTCGGGTCTTTAGTCAAATTGGCAAAATTGAAGCTGCCCCTGGATTAACTTTGGCTCAAACCATTAGCTTGCACTACTCGATGAATGAAGAAATGACATTGACTCCAGTTGACTACTTGTTACGTCGGACTAACTACTTGTTATTCCATCATGATATGATTGATGAAATTAAGCAAGGTGTAGTCGATGAAATGGCTCGCTACTTCAGCTGGACTGCTGAACAAAAAGCCGCTCAAGCTAAAAAATTACAAGATACAATTGATGAATCCAGCCTCAAGTATTTAAAAAAATAGGAGGTAACTTCTATGCATGATAGTTTAATGCTTCAATTATTAGGTGAATTTATTGGAACATTTGTTTTAGTACTACTTGGTGATGGTGTCGTAGCTGGTGTAAGCCTTAATAAATCTAAGGCGCAAGGTGCTGGTTGGAATGCCATTGCTATTGGTTGGGGATTAGCTGTGACGATGGGGATTTATGCTTCCGCCTTCTTAAGCCCGGCTCATTTGAACCCGGCTGTTTCACTGGGAATGGCCATTGCTGGGAAATTTCCATGGGGTTATGTCATTCCTTATAGTGTCGCTCAAACTTTAGGTGGCATCGCTGGTGGAGTTATTGTATGGCTGCAATACTACCCGCATTGGCAAGCAACCAAAGATGAAGATACTATCCTAGGAATCTTTGCTACTGGTCCGGCTATCAAAAATTATTTTTGGAATTTTATGAGTGAATTTTTTGGAACATTTGTCTTAGTTTTTATCCTTTTAGATTTTACTCGTGGTAACTTTACAGCTGGTTTAAATCCGATTGTAGTTGGTATCTTAATTGCTGCGATTGGTTATTCACTGGGTGGAACGACTGGATATGCTATTAATCCTGCTCGGGATTTAGGCCCACGAATTGCTCACGCTATCTTACCAATTGCGAATAAAGGAAATTCTAATTGGTCTTATAGTTGGATCCCAATCATCGCCCCTTTAATTGGTGGCGCTCTAGGAGCTTGGATATTTAAGCTAATCCCATAAATAAAAAGGACTTGGTTTCTTAACCAGGTCCTTTTTATTTATCATGTAAGTTAATAATTTTAGTTGCAATCTGTTCATCTTCCACATCATGTGAAGTAAATATAATAATTTTATTTTTCATCTTTTTTAACTGTTCATATAATCTATTTTTCGACAATTCATCTAATCCTACTGTCGGTTCATCTAATAACACAATTGAGCGCTTATCAGTTAAAGTTCGTAAAATATTAATTTTTCTTTTTTGTCCAGACGAAAAATTTGATCCTAAATCAACAACTTCATCAGATAATTTAAGCTTAATCACAAAATCATCATGGTATTGTTTAACAAATTTATCATACTTTTCTAAATCGCTAAAAATATTATCTGATACTTTGCCTGAAATTAAAATATTGTCTGCTGTTAAATAACTAAATATATTAGTAATCATTTTGTTTGAAAAATTTTTCAAATTTTGATTATTGATATAAATATCGCCAATTAAGAATTGATTGTACTTAAAAATAGCATCGAACAATGTTGATTTACCAATACCAGAAGGCCCTTTAATCAAAATAATATCGCCTAATTTAGCTTCAAACGAAATGGGGTAAAATAAATAATGCTGATTTTTTACAGATACTTTATCAAAAATAATTTTATTAATATTAAAGTTTAGTATTGGCTTTTTTTCATTAATATCACCTATTTGAGCAAAATCAATAATAAATTTTAATTGTCCATTAACTTCTTGAATCTCAGCTATAGCAGTCATTAAAGTCACAATATCTGGAATTATTTCTAATAATAAAACTGAGATCGTTAAAAACTTTCCTAGAGTAATAAAACCTGAAGTGATTTGCAAACTTCCTAAAAAAATCAAAGAAACTATTAACGTTAATAATAGGCTATTGATAATAGGTACACCAATGGCTAATACTTTAGCAGCTTTAATATGGTTCATAAAAATATCTTTTAATATCTTTTTATTTCGATTAATAAAACTTTGTTCTTGAAAAAAGTTTTTTACTACTTTAATATTCAAAATCGCATTATTAATCAACTCATTAAGGCTGGCAATAAATTTTTGTCCATTATCAGCATACCGTTCAACTTTTGAACCAATTTGAACGACAATGCTAAATATAATTATTGAAAAAATAAAAATTGGAATTAAAATATAACAATCTAAAATTAAAATAAAGCATATAATTAATAACACTTTAACAATTGCAATTATCATCTCAGGAATTTGTTCTGATAAAATTGATCTAACGGATAATATATCAGTAGTTAAATGCGATGACCACTGACCAGCGCTAAGCTGTTTAATATATTCAAACTTATTATTTATTAACTTTTCAAAAAGTTTATCTTGAATATTACGAAAAATTCCTGCCCCAAATTTAGCTAATAAAAATTGGGATAATCCCATAAAAAAAGTTTGCCCAGTCAAAAATAACACGAATTTAATAACCCACGGCCATAAAATCACATTCCCGTGTAAACTATCAATAAATTTACCTAAAATAACTGAAATATATATTCCAAACAAACTTGATAATAACGCTAAAAACATTCCCAATAAAAAGTTCCAACTTTTAATTTTATATTTCAATATTAGATAAAACATATTTAAAAATCTCTTTTATTAAAATGTTGAAAACTGAAGTATAGGAATAATCCAACCGTCACTACTAATAGAACATATTGACTCATCAAAAATGATCCATAATTTTTATGATATAAATCATAGTTAGCATATACCGGGCCACCAATTAAAAAAGGCGCCAAGAAATTAATAGTACATAACTTTAAAGATAGTAAATTAAAAATAAAGCTTCCAATCACTAATCCATTATTAAGCCCCAAAAAAGATAATGCTGTAAAAATAATTAAAACACCGTAATAATAAAATATACTATAGATAAAATTACCTGGTTCATAAAAAGCATGACTATTTTGAATATGAGTTGTATGAGTTAAAAATAATTCATATCCTAAAATAGTAAAAAGAAAAACCAGAAAGAGTATGATAGAAAAAAGCATTAATAACGTTATTAATTTACTAAAAAATAGCTTTATCTTTTTGCCTTTACCAACAATTTCGTATATTACGACGTCAGAATTAATTTCATTTGAAACCACAGAATTAATAACCATACTAAAAAAAACAAAATATACCCCTGTTCCCAAAATGATAGTTGAAAAATTACCATTCACATAACTTAATAAATCATATCTGCCAAAAATACTAAATGTATCAGAACCAGTAGTGAAAAGAAAGGATAAAACTAAGGGAAAAAGTGCTAGGATTATCCCAAAGTAGCACAATTTATTTTTTCGCAGCTTAAACATTTCAGCTTTTATCAAATTAAGCATTAAAACACCTCTCTAATGATTGATTCTTGTTTTCTTATATCTAAAATATTAATATTTTTCGAATTTAAATAACTAATAGTTTTGACGGTTAAATGAATATTAGGAACAATCAAAATATCATCTTTTACTTTTATTTCTTTTGCTAGCTTTAATTGTTCAACGTCACAATCTTTATCAATTAATATTTCGTAATAATTCTTACCAACTTTTTTCTCAAATATTTGATTCTCTTCAATATAAAAATATCTTTCAAACAAATTAGACACTTCTGCAATCTGATGCGTTGATATCACTACTGTAGTATTATCTTCTTGACTAACTTTTTTAATTGTATTTATAAAATAATCGATTCCTTGTGGATCTAAGCCTACTAATGGCTCATCTAATAATAGTAATTTTCTTTTAACTATTATAGCTGCTGCTAATCTTAATCGTTGAATCATTCCAAAAGAAAATGATTTAACTTTTTTGTTTTTAACTTCTATTAATCCTACTTTTTCTAAGGCTTGATTGATTTGGATGTTATTGTAGTCTTGGTTAGAATATAGTCCTAATACTTTTAAATTATCTCTAGCAGATAAATCTTTAAACAGGTCTATTTCTAATAAATATCCAACATCATTTTCTAAATTTAAATTAGAGTTAATAATGCCGTCATTCAGACTAATAACACCTAGAATAGATCTAAATAATGTGGTTTTTCCACTACCATTTGCCCCTATTAAACCAACTATTTCACCAGGATTAAGAGTTATATTAACGTTTTTCCAAACTAATTTTTCGGTATCATATATTTTTGTGGCATCTTTTATCGTAAGAATTTTTATCACCTCTAAATAAAAAAGGTAGCACTTTTTACAGTACTACCGGAAATTTATTACCAGCTTCTTCTCCCATGAGAATACTTAACAAAACTAATTCTAATTCCACGGAACTTAATCGCAAATTGCAAGAGTTTTTTCATTTTACTCACCTCCTTTAATTTTTCTAATTAAAGGAAACAGTAAAAAACTTAACCCAAAAATAGGAATAAAAGTAGTCATAAAATTACTAAGTAAATTATGGTCAATCGATATTTGCATGGAAAAATCTGTTCCAGAAGTCTTAGTATTATTCATAACACTATTTAAATCTATAAAATTCGAAAACAAAATAATTATTAAAGATTCGATTATTACTAAAATTAACAAAGCAAAAATAATTTTTTGAATATTATTTTGTCTTAATAAAGACATATTGAAAATAGCCAGTAAGACAATCGGTAAAAATCCTGAAATTATTAGATAACTCCAAATGTTAAGACTAGCTTGATTAATAACAAGCATTATCATGTCAGTTATAAATAAAACTAACGATATAATCGTCGTCGGTTTAAAAGAATAGTGTAAATTTTTCATTATTTCTCCTTAAACTAATAAATTATGCATATAATGCACCAAAATACTATTTGATAAGCCATATTTTCTGGCAATTATTGTTAAAATTACTCCCGCTGGCCAACGATAAATGATATTTTCTAACAAAGGTTGTGCTGAATGATTCAAAATGGCAAAACAAAAACTTTGAATAATTATAGCTAATATAAAAGAAATTCGTTTTTCCAAAATTTTCTGTAGAAATCCTCTATAAAAACATTCTTCACAAATAGCAATTGTATAAGTAAAAATGACTACATCTGCATCATATTTTTTCAAATAGATTAGAATAATCGATATTATCAAAGAGAATATTAAACCTAAATTTCTTTTAGTTAATCTTTGTATTTGCCCATGCGTCAAAAACATGTATGGTATAAACATGCCTATACCTAATGAAACACATGAAATTAATAAATTATCTGTTTTTCCAAATATTAACGCTGACAAATTACACAACACAATTACTAATTGAGACGCCGCTACAATACTAATTGATAATATTAATGAATATAAAAAATTATATATTTTATTATTATAATCACTAATATTCATAATTTCCCCACAACCTGTATACATATGATTTTTATCTATGAATAACACTATACCTAAAGAATTTTTATAAGTAAAGAATAATTTTGTTGTGAAACCGTTATTTTTTATATTTTTACTTGACTTTTACTCTATACAGTGAGCAAAAAAACGTTATGAGGTAAAAAATAATGATAAGCTAAGTTAAAGCTAATCATTATTTAATAATTATTCTATTTAAGTAGTTCCTTTAAATTTTTTACTTCTGTTCCAAACACTTCAAAAGCATGATTTAAATAATCATTTTTAGTTACATCAATACCAGCCTTTTTAACAATTTCAACTGGATAATCACTAGCTCCTGCTGATAAGAATTCTTTATACTTAGTTAAAGCACCAGGCTTTTGTTTGATAATATCATCAGCTAAAGAAACAGCAATAGCTTTAGATGTCGCATATTGATAGACATAATAATCATAATAAAAGTGCGGTATTTGAGCCCACGTATCATCACTCCATGGTAAATCAGTTACTGCTTCACCATTATATTCTTTAAACAACCCATTGAACTTATCTGCCATCAAATCTGGTGTCAAAGTTTGTTTATGTTGATCAGATTGATAAATGAAATGTTCAAATTCAGCAAATAAAGTTTGCCGATAAACCGTTCCAATGAAATTATCAACATCTTGAGTTAAAATAAATGCTTTAATTTGTTGATTATCATCGTATTTTTCCATCATATAATGATTTAACAAACTTTCATTTAGAGTTGAAGCAATTTCAGCGATAAAAATCGGATATTGTGAATACCAAAATGGTTGAGCTTTATCAGTATAGACACTTTGCAAAGCGTGACCAGATTCATGAGCTAAAGTGGAAGTACTATCATAAATATCATTCCAATTTAGCAAAATGTAAGGATGAACTCCATACACATCATCTTCATAACCGCCACTCCGTTTACCTTTATTCTCAGCCACATCAATCCAGCGATGATCAAATTCTTCCTTTAAATAAGCCTGATAATCCTTTCCTAAAGGTGATAAAGCTGCCATCGTGGCTTCTTTTCCTTCTTCAAAGTTCAAAGCTAATTTGGCGTCAGGTACCAAAGCCACATGTCGATCAAATTGATACATCTTATCTAAACCTAGATATTGTTTACGGAATTTATAATAATCATGCATTAAATCTAAATGTTCATGGGTCGTATTAATCAAATTATCATATACTGCTTCCGGTATTTTTTGATCAGCCAAATTCATTTGACGGGCACTCTTAAAGTGACGAAGTTCCGCCATAATATTTTGCGCGTGAACATGATTCCGTAAAGTTGAAGCAAAGGTATTACGCATATCATGATATGCTTTAGCTACTTGTTTGCTAGCTTGCATCCGAATTTTTTGGTCAGGTGATACGGCAAATTCACTTGCTGTGGCATTCGTCAACTCGACTTCTTGGCCATTTTCATCTTTCATCATGCTAAATGATAAATCCGCATCATCTAATTTAGTTGAAATTTCAGCGGCGGCATCAATGGCAGGTTGCAATTTAGCAATAATTTTTTCTTCAATGGGTGATAAAGTATGCTCGGCTTGTGCTTGAATTCGTTGTAAATTGAAAGAATATTTTTTCAACGCTGGTTCGGCCACTAAAAATGCTTCTAATTGTGGTTTAGATAACTTAGCAACGGCGGGGTCAAAAAAAGCAACCGCTGTTTCCCAATCATTTAATAGAAGTAAGGCTTGATTTTTCAAATCATTTCCATGCGCATCAGCCGTATCACCATCATTAATGCGGGTCGCATACCCATACACTTTTAAAAGCAATTCTTCACTTTGATACAACAACTCAGTCGTTTTTAATAAATTTTGAGCATTGTCCGTAACTGTTTCTTCAAACTGATTAATGGCTTTAATTTGTGATTGAACTTGCTTAATAGCTTTATTAAACTCGGCTTCAGTCTTAAATATATCAGTAACATCCCAAGTTAAATTTTCTGGAACTTGATCTCTAGTTAATTGTTTTTTACTCAATTAATAACTTCCTCTCTGATTGGTAATGGTTGATAATGGTGTGCTAGTAACAATGCATTAACTTTTTCCAGTTTAAAGCCCGCTATCGTCGTTAAACTTTGGTCTTCTTTTAATAGGAAGTTTTTTAAACTTTCATTTGGCTGAACTTGATAAGCTAGCACAGCTTTTAGCATGCATAACTTCATTTTATCATCACTATCTTGGACTTCCCAAGTTTTTCTAATTTGATTAGTTAACCGATTAATTACTTTATCACGATCCATTTTAGGAAAAAACCAAAAATGCAAAGCTTGATCACGTAAATAATCATCTAATTCTTCATTAGTACTTTGTTCCGGATTAAAGTCATCATCTAATCCACTCACGATAATTTGAGCTAAATATTTTTCACGATTGTCAATTTGATTATTAAAAATTAAGGTTGTAGCGACTTGAACTAATTCGTTTTTTCTCATGCTAAGCACCTCGTTTGTTTGATTGTATCCGTTTTCATTATATCCCAATTTATTTTTAACGTATATAAAAAGAGCTACCGTTCCCAGCAGCTCTTAGAAATTAAATTTTATAAATCATCTTGACGAACATTATTGGCGTGATAATTCAAAATCCATTTTTCAATTGGATTAGCTTTGATTGCATTCAAATATTCTGGCACTCTCAAACGACTAAATTCACGACCAGTAATATTTTGATAAATAGAATACAATAATAACGCACATACAAAAATAAGTGGAAAACCAGCAATCGTACAAATAGCTTGAACCGTTTGGAAACCGCCAACTACTACAATTCCTAATGAGAAAATGATAAAGACGATAACCCAAGCCATTCGATTCCAACGACTAGGTTGTTTTCCATTTGATAAATCTAAACTAGTAAATGATGAAACAATGTAAGCTGATGACGAAATCGTAGTTGCTAAAAAGATAAAGCAAGAAATACAGAATAATACTAACATCACCTTATCCATCGGTAACGTTTGAATCAAAGCAGCTTCCACTCCAGCTTGACCTTGAGTATTTAAAATTTTAACAACATTTAAAGTGCCACTTTGTTGTAACCATAAAGCATATCCACCCAAGACAGCATAAAATGATAAACAACCCATAACACCATAAGACATCATCCCTAAAACAACTTGGCGAATGGTCTTACCATGTGAAATACGGGCAATGAACAATCCCATAACTGGCATGTAAGCTAACCACCAACCCCAGTAAAAGAGGGTTTGATGTTGGGCAAAACCATTGGTACCAGCATTGGCTTTATTAAAAGACAAAGCGGTAAAATGTTGAACCATTAATCCTAGTGATTGTCCTTCTGACTTAAGCAAATATTGGGTTGGACCAACCAATAACACAATTGCTAAGAACAAAATTGCTAAATAAATATGCCAAGCTGACAATTTTTTAATACCTTTATTCAAACCAGCATAAACTGTCAAAGTAAATAAAACTAATAAAATGGAAAATAGCGCTAATTTAAGGTACATGGTATCTTTAATTCCAATGATCAAACTTAAAATCCGAGCTACTACTGGAATTTCCATCCCAATTGAAGACCCAATTCCACCCATAATCCCAAAGACAACGAGAAAATCAATGAATTGTCGTAAAACTTTTTTATAAGCTTGATTCCCAGCTAAAACTGGAATAACAGCACTTAAACGACGAACTGGAACTTTTTTGATATACATGGTGTATGCAATCGCAATTGTGGCTGTTGCGAACATCATCCAAGCCATTGGTCCCCAATTGAATTGACCAACAACATTGGCATAAAGATAAGCTTTCGTGGATAAAGCTTTAGCACCAAAAGCGGGGTGTTGTAAATATTGTAAGGGGTCTGTTGCACTAAGCATTAAGATGCTGGCATCAATCGCAGTGGCAAACACCATACTTCCCCATTGAAATGAATTATAATCATGTTTTTTATCGACTGATCCTAAGCGAATATTTCCATATTTACTAAAAATCAAAACCATAAAAAAGACAAAGTTGATAATATAAATAGAAACATACATCCATTCATATTTGCTAGTAACAAATGACAATATCGCGTTCATTAATTGCTGAACGGCTGGGCCACCTATAATCAATAGCATTGATACTACCCCGAATAAAATCATCGTAGGTAAAAAGACAGCTCGATCGACATTCTTACTGTGTAAGATAAAAAATTCCTCCCATGTGTTGACAAAATATTTTAGAAAAACAAGCAACAAAAAAAGCAACACAGCTGGTGTTAAAACCTGCATAGCGTTGCTTAATCGAATTTTGCTTCGAAAATCGTCATACCTGTCATACTTTATGCTACTACTAACTGGCATAAATAACAAATAACCTACTTACACTCTTTGATAACCCGGGCTGGATTACCGGCAATTACCACATTATCACCAAAATCATGGGTAACTACTGATCCAGCACCAACGACCACATTATTACCAATTGTAACACCTGGTAATACAGTAACATGACCACCAAACCAACAACTATTACCAATTGTGATTGGTGCCCCTAATTCTACATCTGCATCCCGCTTTTCATGATCAAGTGGATGAACAGGAGTATATAATCCGACATCAGGTCCCATATAACAATGCTCACCAATCGTAATTGGACAAGTATCTAGCATGGTAATGTCATAATTACCATAAAAGTGATTTCCAATATGAATATTAAACCCATAATCAAATTTGAAATCACTTTCAACAAAGAAATCATCACCCACATCGGCTAATAAATTTTTGATGGAACCATTACGTTTTTCATTATCATCTTCATTATTGATGGTTTTTAAAGCTTTTCGAATTAACTTACGACGGTCAATTAACTCTTTATCAAATTGCTGGTAAGGTTCACCATCCGTCATTTTTTGCCGTTCTGTTTTAGTCAAATTTATTACTTCCTTTGCACTCTTTATCGTATTTATTATACAACTGGTATCAAAAATAATAAAAAGCATTTCACTAGATTAATTATCTAGTAAAATGCTTTATTAATTATTCAAATCGTTCTGGAAACCAAATTTTAATTTCGCGTTCAGCACTAGCTACATCACTAGAACTATGAACCACATTCTTAATTGGGTTAGAACCCCATGAACGGCCATAATCGCCACGAATAGTACCAGGTTGGGCATCTTGGGGATGAGTGGCACCAGCCATTTTATGGAAAGTATCAACGACACTATCACCTTCAGCAATCATAGCTACAATTGGACCACTGACCATATATTCTTCAATGGCAGGATAAAATGGTTCGTTAACTAATTGTTCATAATGCTTACGAATTTGTTCACGACTTGGACTAACCATTTTCATGGCTTTAATTTCAAAACGGCGATTTTCAATTCTAGTAATAACGTGACCGATATGACCACATTGAACACCATCAGGTTTTACTAATATTAAAGTTTTTTCATTACTACTCATTAATATAATTCTCCCATCGGATTTATACTACAATTATATAATAAGTAATTAACCGACAAAACCTTTTAAGCAATAAAATATAATTCATTATCATTTTTTAAATAATAAAAACCATCCACTTTATATCATGGATGATTTTCACTCATTATTTAATTTTTAAAGTCATCGCATTAATTGCCACGATAATCGTTGATAAGGACATCAAGATGGCTCCAACCGCTGGATTCAACACAAATCCAATCGGTGCTAAAATGCCAGCTGCCAATGGAATTGAGAAAAGATTGTATCCGGCTCCCCACCAAAGATTTTGAATCATTTTATTATTAGTAGCTTTAGATAATTCAATAAATTTCAAAATATCTTTGAGATTACTATTAACTAAGACTACATCAGCCGAATCAATGGCAACATCGGTTCCAGCACCAATCGCAATCCCAACATCTGCTTGAGCTAGACTAGGAGCATCATTAATACCATCACCGACCATCATCACTTTATGATCTTTTTGATACTGTTTAACAACTTCAATTTTATCTTCTGGTAATAATTCGCCATAGACTTCATTAATACCTAATCCTTTAGCAACTCTTTGCGCCACAATCTTGTTATCACCGGTTAACATAACCGGACGGTATCCCATGTTCTTCAAACGATTGATAAAGGCAATACTATTATTCTTCAATACATCGCCTTGAGCAACCAAGCCTAAAACATCTTGTCCTTGGATTAAGTAAGATACTGTATCACCCGAATTACTATATTTATCTAATTGTTCTTGATTAAACTTTAATTCATGCTTATTTAAATAACTCGCATTAACAATTTGATATTCCTTATCATTAATCATGCCAGAAATACCAGTTCCATTTTGAGTTGTTGCATTGGTAACAGCTAACATATCGAGGTGTTGTTGTTGAGCTGCATCTACAATGCCAGTTGCAAGCGGATGATTAGAATTTTGTTCCAAACTAGCTAATAGTTGTAAAACATCATCATCAGAAATCTTTTCAGTTAAACTTTTAATTTCTTTAACCTTAAATTTACCTTCCGTCAAAGTACCAGTTTTATCCATTAAAACATATTGAATTTTAGGGGTTGTCTCTAAAGCTTGGCGATTCCTAATTAATAAACCATTAGCGGCCGCCATACTAGTACTACGAGCAACTACCAAAGGAATTGCTAACCCTAAAGCATGTGGACAAGCAATAACAAAGACGGTCACCATCCGTTCAAATGCCACGGCTAACCCACTTGGTAACCACACGATAAATGCTAAGATACCGACAATCAAAGCAGCATAGAATAACCAACTGGCAACTTTATCAGCCAAGCTTTCCGCTTTTGATTTAGTCTTTTGGGCTTGCTGAATCAATTGTTTAACTTGTGATAAATAACCACTACTACCTGTACCAGTAACTTTAACTTCAATTACACCATTACCATTGACTGATCCACCGATAACTTTACTGTTAACTTGCTTATCAATCATCTTAGATTCACCAGTTACTAAAGCTTCATTCACTTGAGTAGCGCCTTTAGTCACAATGCCATCAACCGGAACTTGTTCGCCAGCTAACACTTGGACGATATCACTAACCTTAATTTGGCTCAAAGGCATATCCATCGTATGAGTGCCATGAACCATATGGGCTTGGCTTGGCAACAAAGCTGCCATCTTTTGGATTGCTGAACCAGCTTTCATAACTGAATTCATCTCAATATCATGACCTAAAAGCATAATCACAATCAATGTTGCTAATTCAAAGAAGAAATCCATCACGTGACCATTGGGGTTAACAAATTGATTCATGATAAAGGCATATAATGAGTAACCATATGAAACGGTGATACCCATCGCAATCAAAGTCATCATAGCAGGTTTTTTAGCTTTTAATTCACTAACTGCTCCACTTAGAAATGGTTTACCACCATAAAAATAGAGAATTGTGGCTAAAACAACTACTATAAAACTAGAGCCATCAAATACCAATGGTAATTTAAAACTACCAAAAGTAAATTTAAATCCCATAATTGGAGCTAATAGTAAAATAGGAATCGTTAATATTAAACTAATCCAAAACTTTTGCTTTAAATTTCCCATGTTCATATGGGACATATCCATATCATCATGATTCATCGAACCATGATCCATATTCATCATGTCATGGTCCATCATATCCATGTGATTCATATCATGTTGCTTTTCGTCTTTCATAATCAAACCTCCATTTAATCACAATCGGGAGTACAATCACATGGAACTTGTGTCGGTGCTCCGTTTACTTTCTTTTGTAAAACATTCAACAAATCTTCAATATCATCTTTCGCCAATTCGGTGCTCTCGACTAAATTAATCAAAGTATGACCTCTAGTCTTAGCACACAATTGATTAAAAATATTTTGAACAGCTTGATTGTTAGCAGCTTGTTCACCATACTGGGCTTGATAAATATACTCTCGTCCTTTTTTGATAGTCGATAATGCACCTTTTTTTACCAAGCGACTTAAATACGTTTTGGTGGTAGTGGGCTTAAATTGATATTTTTGCTCTAAAATATCAATAATTTGTCGGCTAGTAGCAGTCTTAAAGGTCCATACTACTCGCATAACTTCCCACTCACAGTCCGTAATATTAATATCATTAGCTAATTGCATGATAAATACTCCTTTACATTTCTGTCTTAAGACTACATCTGTAGACTGAATAAGACAAATAAAAAGTCTCAGTTTTCTTGAGACTTTTTATTTAGGCCACTTCTGACCGTGATTTTTGAATAATATAAATCGCTAAAATAACTAATAATGCGCCTAAGAACTCCACAAAATTAAATTTCATACCTAAGAATAAAAGGCTTAAAACAAAAGTTACAACTGGTTGAACAGCATCTAAGATACTAACAACGGTTGATGGAGCATAATCTAGACTATAAAGTAATGCCCAGAACGGGAAAATAGTACCAAGTAAAATAACTGTAATAATAGAAAGAACTAACGTTAAATTAATGGTTGGTGCACCCACCCACATTGGTTGATGAATATTAAATAATAAACTACCGATAACTAAGGCCCACCCTAACACAATCATTGGTGGATGATTTGCTGTTACTGGTTTTGGTAAAACAACATAAAAGGCCGCTGTAATTCCGGATAAAACTCCCCAGAATAATGCTTCTTGTGAAATGGCTAAGCTATGTACATCACCATGAGTTATAGAGAGGAAAACACCTAGCATCGCAATGACAAAGGCAATCACATCAGTTCTCAATGGCCATTCTTTTTTAAGCAACAAAGTACCAACTACAATAAACAATGGACTCAAATATTGCAAAATAGTGGCTGAAGCAGCATTACCAGTTTGAACACTCATATAAAAGGTAAATAAATTAGCCATTAAACCAAAGACAGCATACATAATTAACCAGAAAATATCTTTTTTAGACTTAAATACGTCAAATATCCGCATGCGATACTTAATGAAACTAATAATAATTAACACCCAACCGGCACCAAAAGTTCGAACTGATAAGAACCAAGATGCTGGAAGCTTTTCACCTTGTGAAATAACCTGTAAAACTGTGCCAGAAATACCCCACATACAAGATGCTAGTAACGCCCATAAGATACCTTTTTTTACATTAGGTTGCTCTAATTCGTTTTTCATATGCTACCCCTCTTTTTAATATTAATAACCATTATAACCAAAAATGTTGTATGTGTGAAAGATTTTTTATTCCTAATATTAAAAAAATAGGGTTTCCACCCTATTTTTATTATTTATGATTTTTAATGATAGTTAGTATTTCATTAACTTGCTTGAGCGTATTCATAAAATTATCGATACCATATTCTTTCGTAACGTCATTCAAAAGCTTCTTATAAACTTTATCATTGGTCTTATAGAATTCTTGGCCTTCCGTAGTCAAAGTTAAATATTTTTTGCGCCGATCAATTTTATCATTTTCTTGTTGAATTAAGCCAAGGTTTAATAAAGTTCCCACTTTTCTGGAGATTGCACTCTTTGTCACTTCTTGATTATCGGCAATTTCACTTAACGTAATCGGTTCTGTTCCAGAACTGGCAATAAAGTGTAAAATCATAAACATATCAAAAGATACTTTAGTATCAGTTAATTTACTTTCTAAAACTGATCCAATTAATTTTAAACTTTTATTATACGTTTGTGCGATAAATGCTAAATCTGATTGTTTCATTGTATAATGCTTCCTCCGAATACCTTTTTAATTAGCTCATATGTTTAAATTTTAACAAAATCATAATCTTTGTCAACGTGAATACTCATAATTATTTTTTGTTTTATCGATATGTTTCTTATAGTTATTATAATTTTTTATTATGTATATGGTGATCACCTTTATATCAAAGCAATCACCTTCAATTTTAATAGAGTTTATCTACTTGTTCTTGCACAACTTGATGTTCTAAAAATTCATCATAAGATGTTTCAGCGCGGTCCACGACCCCTTTATCAGAAACTTCAATAATATGATCAGCAATTGTTTGAATAAACTCATGATCATGTGAAGTCATCACAATGGAACCTTTAAAATTAATTAAGCCATCATTTAATGAAGTAATGGATTCCAAATCCAGATGATTAGTTGGATCATCTAAGAGTAAAACATTGGCTTTACTGAGCATCATTTTTGAAATCATACAACGAACTTTCTCACCACCAGATAATTTAGTAACTTTCTTCAAGACATCTTCTCCAGAAAAAAGCATCTTACCTAAGAAACCTCGTAAGAATGTATTGTCACTTTCTTCTTTTGGTGCATACTGACGTAACCATTCTAAAATATCTAAATTATCATCAGTAAAGTTAGCGTTGATGTCACGTGGAATGTAACTACGCTGCGTTGTTTGACCCCAAGTAACTGTCCCAGTATCTGGTTTTAATTCACCAGCCAAGATTTGCATTAAAACTGTTGTAGCTAAATCATTGCGACTTAAAATAGCAGCTTTTTCGCCGGGACGAACCGTGAAAGTAATATTATCTAGAATCTTAACGCCATCAATGGTCTTGCTAACTTTTTCCACGCGCAATAAATCATTACCTAATTCACGTTCTGGATTAAAGCGGATAAATGGGTACTTTCTCGATGATGGTTTAATATCATCTAAAGTAATTTTTTCTAATTGCTTTTTACGGGAAGTAGCCTGTTTAGATTTAGACGCATTCGCACTAAAGCGTGCCACAAATTCTTGTAATTCCTTAATTTGTTCTTCTTTTTTAGCGTTCGCATTTTCGCGTAATCGCTTGGCCAAAGCGCTGGACTCTAACCAAAAATCATAGTTACCAACAAACAATTCAATCTTGCCAAAATCCACATCACACATCATAGTACAAACTGAATTTAAGAAATGACGGTCATGAGATACCACAATCACGGTATTGGGAAAATCAGCTAAAAAGTTTTCTAACCATTTAATTGATTTAGGGTCCAATCCATTAGTGGGCTCATCTAAAATCAAAATATCAGGCTTACCAAATAACGCTTGTCCCAACAGAACTTTAATGCGTTGGCCTTCTGTTAATTCACTCATTTTAACTTGGTGAAGACTTTCTGGAATTCCCAATTGTTGTAATAATTGTGATGCTTCTGCTTCAGCATTCCAACCGTCCATTTCAGCAAATTCAGCTTCTAATTCAGCGGCTTTCATGCCATCTGCTTCGCTAAAATCTTCTTTAGCATATAAAGCATCTTTTTCTTGCATTACTTCGTATAATTTTTTGTATCCTTGAATCACGGTATCCATGACGGTAAATTCTTCAAAGGCATAGTGATCCTGGTTTAAACTCGACATTCTTTCATTAGGTGTGATTGACACACTACCAGAAGTTGGTTGTAACTTACCTTCCAAAATCTTTAAAAAGGTTGATTTACCAGCTCCATTTGCACCAATAATGCCATAACAATTGCCTGGGGTAAATTTCAAATTAACGTCGCTATACAACTTTTTGTCGGAAAATTGCATTCCCATTTCAGTTACAGTTATCATTAATTTCCTCCATATCTTGAACAAAAGAAAAAGAGGCAAAACTGTGTCTTGTCTCAATCTCTTCGAATTTATCTAAATTTAACATATCTATAGTAGAACAACAACTATCAAGTTTAATAATTGAAATATTTTTTATTTACATTATTCCGCTGATAAAGCTTCCACGGGATCTAATTTAGCTGCTTTACGAGCTGGCATTAAGGCCGCCACCAGACTGATTATAATACTAATCATAATTCCAAAAATAAAATATCCTGGTGTGATATTCACAATTGCAAAGTGAATAAAGTGATGTGAAGCACTATTAGCGCCCCATTGAGCTAAGGCAGCAATACCTGACCCTAACAAACTACCAAATAGTCCCAAGAAGAATGCTTCTGATACAAATAGATGACGAATATCTTTTTTACGTGCTCCAATGGCCCGTAAAATACCGATTTCCTTGGTCCGTTCAGAAACACTAATATATAAAACAACAATAATCATAATTGCTGAAACTAACAATGAGATTCCAGCAATACCAGCTAACACATAAAAGGCTAATTTGACATACGTATTAACATCGTCAATAATAGCGCCAATCCCGGTAATTTGATAACGAGCCTTCTTCTTATGATTTACTTGATGACTCAAATCTTTAATATCATTTTGAACTGATTTAACATTTTGCACATCATTAACGTTAACCGTCATAAAGTTAGGTTCAAACGCTATTTTTTGCGATTCAAACATTGATTTTAAGGTTTGGTAAGTCACCGCACTGGTACCAGAATTAATAATTCCCGAAACTTTTAAATCTTTTTGTAATTGAACTGGTTGATTTTGTTGATTATTGGTTATGACATATAACTTAATATCTTTGCCAACTAATTTTTGATAATTTTTATCAATTTTTTTAGCATTTTCTTTATCTAACAAAATTTCATTATCTTGGGGTTGGCTACCATTTTTAATGTCAGTCGTTTTTAGTGTTTTATTCCAAGTTTGAAAATACGGTAAACTAATAGTTTTATTACCTTGTGAAATTTTAGCCGTTTGTAAGAAATACCCTTTTTCAACTGATTTCACATTTTTGACTTGTGATAACCGATGATAGTCGGCCTCATTCATTGTTATTTTCGTATTTTCATCTTGTTCTTGGGCTTGGGTTAATTTATTAGTGACCTGAATGGCCGTTGGATTAACCTGCGAATTAATCTGATTATTAATATAGCCAGTAACTCCATTTCCTAACCCCAACATTAAGATGACAGAGAAAATTCCAATAGAAGCGCCAAAAACAATTAACAAATTACGTTTCAAGTTATAACTCATATGTTTAAGTGCCATAAAGAATGCGTTTAAAAAGCTTAAATGTTTATCTGCAATCCCATCAATATTTTGCGGCACTGGATATGGTTGATGCATTTGATTTTCGCCATGGATAATCCCATCATCTAAATGCACTACGCGAGTCCCAAAATCAGCTACTTCTTGCGAATGCGTAACCGCAATCACTAATTTGCCTTCTTTAGCGATGGACTCTAATATTTCTAAAACTTCTTTAGTATTGGCACTATCTAAAGCTCCAGTTGGTTCATCGGCAATAATTACATCTGGATTACCAGCTAAAGCTCGCGCAATGGCCACCCGTTGCTTTTGACCACCTGATAATTGGTTGGGGTGTTTTTTAATATGTTCACTTAATCCAACTTTTGCTAATAATTCTTTAGCCCGTTTTAGTCTTTGATCATGTGAAAGCTTGGTCATTTCTAAAGCTACCATCACATTTTCTAAGACATTTAAATGGCTAATCAAATTAAAGCTTTGAAAAATAAAGCCAATATTTTTACGCCGGTATTCATCTAAATACTTCGACTTAGCGGCATGCAATGATTGCCCATCAAACACTACATCCCCATCATAATCTTGATCTAAGCCCCCAATAATATTCATTAAAGTGGATTTTCCGCCACCAGATTCGCCCAGAATGGAAACAAATTCACCCCGTTCAAACTGTAAATTAATCCCCTTTAACACTGGAAATTCTTGATTACCAAGATAATATGATTTATATACATCACGAACTTCAAGTAAACTCATTTCTTCACTCCTTTTCGGTAACTAATCCTTATTTTTAATTTGTTTATTGATTATACCATAGGACCAATTCTTTCTGACATGTGACCAATTATTTTAATTTAAAAAAGCGCTAACATGCGGTAAGATATAGTCAATTATAAATAGGGGGATGCAATTATGTCAAAATACGAAACACTATTACCACGTTTTTTACGTTATGTTAAAGTTAATACTCGTTCTAACCCAGACTCAACCACAGTCCCAACCGATCCCAAAGAAGTCGCCTTTTTAAAAACATTAGCTCAAGAATTAAAAGAAGTTGGCGTTAAAGATGTTCATACTCAAAGTCAATCTGGCTATGTCGTCGGAACCCTCCCAGCCAACACTGATAAAAACGTTCCCGTGATTGGTTATATTTCCCATGTTGATACAGCTGATTTTAATGCCGAAAACATTCAACCTCAAGTTCATGAAAATTATGATGGTAAATCAATTATTGATCTTAGTGGGGATGGCCAGTGGGTCTTAGATCCAGCCGTATTTCCAAGCCTTAAAAAATATGCTGGTCAAGATTTAGTAACTACGAATGGCTTAACTCTTTTAGGTTCAGATGACAAATCCGGTGTGGCTGATATCATGGCTATGTTAGATTACTATAAAGAACACCCCGAAGTTAAACATGGTGAAATTCGAATTGGTTTTGCTCCTGATGAAGAAACTGGTACTGGAGCTGACAATTTTGATGCTAAAGATTTCAATACTAAATATGCTTACACCGTTGATGGCGGTCCTTTAGGTGAACTAGAATATGAAACTTTTAATGCCGCACAAGCTACAATCACTATTCAAGGTAATGAAGTTCATACAGCAGTTGCCAAAGGATTAATGGTGAACGCCTTACAAGTCGGCATTGATTATCACAATGCTTTACCTGAACATGATCGTCCAGAGTTAACAGAAGGACGCGAAGGTTTCTATCATTTGTTTAAGATGGATGGCACACCAGACCATGCTAAGTTGGTATATATCATTCGAGATCATGATCATGATACTTTTGAGCAACGCAAACAAATCATGCAAGATATTGCTGATAAATTAAATAAAGACTTTGGTCAAAAACGAGTTAACGTTGAAATTCATGACCAATATTATAATATGCGCGAAGTCTTAGAAAAAGATATGACTCCGGTGGACATTGCTAAACAAGCGATGGAAAATCTTGATATTAAGCCTGATATTTATCCGGTTCGTGGTGGTACAGATGGTTCCAAGATTTCATTTATGGGTATTCCAACCCCTAATCTTTTTGCCGGTGGTGAAAACATGCACAGTCGTTACGAATATGTATCAGTTCAGACAATGGAAAGAGCCGTGGATGTTTTATTAGAAATTAATCGATTAAATTTAGAAAATGCTAAATAGCTAAAAGAGATGTTATTTGCTTAACATCTCTTTTTATTTTTATAATGATTTAGAATTGAAATTTTGATAAAGATAGGAAAATATAATGAAAACAATTGTAATTGTAGGACATCCCCACTATGAAAATTCAAATACGCAACCCTTCTTACATGAAGCAGCTAAAAAATATTCAAATGTAACTTGGCATGTTGTGACTGATAAATTCAACGTCGCAGCTGAACAAGCATTACTCAAGCAATATGACCGAATTATCCTACAATTTCCACTATATTGGTACAGTATGCCAGCCATTTTAAAGAACTGGCTAGATGAAGTTCTAACTGTTAAATTTGCCACTGGTAATCAATTTTCATTGTCAAGTAAAGAACTGGGGCTAGTCATTACGTTGGGATCTAAATCCAGTAACTTTCAAGCGGGTGGACCAGAAAAATTCACTATTTCAGAACTAATGCGACCCATAGAAGCCCTAGCTAATAAATTAAAAATGACTTATTTGCCTATTCTACCTATCTATCAATTTTTATATTTACAACCAACCCAGCAAGCTGCATTGTACATTAAATATCAGCAATATTTAACTTCTGATAATACACTAAGCTTTAAAAGTCGTTCCAACTGGTTTAAAGCAGAGCTTGAAAGACGGGTGGATAATCAAACAGATGCAATTGAACTTCAATCGTTACTAGCTACCTTTGAAGATAACCAAAATATTTTAGACGACTTACAAATGGACTTAGATACCCTTAAAAAAGAGGAAAATGAATAATGAATGACATTAACTGGATGATTGAAACTATCAATCATTTAAAACAACAAACTTCCAATTACGATGACCAAGCTTTTTATCAAGAACTATTAGTCCTAATTAACGAGCAACAACAACGCTACGACCAAATGAGTGGTGAACTGGATGGTCGCATGTGG
>X285_Short_beaked_Echidna__coassemble_462_pt1 | contig 22265 bp, 21 predicted proteins | sample X285_Short_beaked_Echidna__metabat2_high_PE_004 | metagenome-assembled genome bin X285_Short_beaked_Echidna | reverse complement strand
CTTTATTTCTTGAATATATTGATATGCTTGTTGACCAGCTATACCACCTTCGCCAACAGCAGTGGTGATTTGACGCAAGTCTTTCTTACGAACATCTCCAACAGCAAAAATACCAGGAACTTTGGTATGCATTTGTTCATCAGTTGGAATCCAACCATGATCATCTAAAATACCAAGGTTCTTAAATGGTTCAGTCATTGGATTTGAGCCAACGTAAATAAAGACGCCAGCCGCATCCATTGTAGATTCTTCACCCGTTTTATTATTCTTAATTTTAACGCTAGAAACCTTTTGATCACCAAGGACTTCCGTCACATTACTATTCCAAACAAAATCCATCTTTGGATTAGCAAATGCCCGTTCTTGAAGAATTTGTTGAGCTCGTAATTGATCACGCCGATGAATAACAGTAACTTTATCAGCTAATTGAGTTAAATAAATTCCCTCTTCAATGGCTGAATCACCACCGCCAATTACAACGACGTGCGTTCCTTTAAAGAAAGCTCCATCACAAACCGCACAGTAAGAAACACCACGGCCACTAAATTCTGCTTCACCAGGAATACCTAATTTACGATATTCTGAACCAGTACCAATAATAACCGCTTTAGCTTCAAATTCATCACCCATGTCAGTTTTCACTAATTTAGTTTTACCTAAGTCTTCTACTGATTCGACACTACCATATGCATATTCAGCGCCAAAATTAGTAGCACTTTCATACATATCTTTGGCTAAATCTGGTCCTAAAATAGACTTGAAGCCCGGGTAATTTTCAATTGCAGCAGTATTATTCATCTGACCACCATAAATACCGCGGTCTAACATAACTACTGAAAGGTTGGCTCTGGAAGCATACAAAGCTGAAGTCATTCCAGCAGGTCCCGCACCAATAATTACTACATCATATTCTTTCTTAGCCATGATCATTCCTCCATGAATATTCATTACTAATAATATATCACTTACTTTTTGTAAATGCTATTATTTTGCTTATAAAAAAATCAAGTAAACATTTAGTTTACTTGATTATAACTTAATTTTTATTATGGGTTAATTTAATTTCTTAGCTAATTCTTTGATATAAGCTTTAAGAGCATCTTTTGTTTCTGGATGTTGTAATCCAAAATCAATATTTGTCTTTAAGAAACCAAACTTGTTACCAACATCATAACGATGACCAGTAAATACCTTAGCAAATACTCGTTGATTTTGGTTCAAAGTATCAATAGCATCAGTTAATTGGATTTCATTACCTTCACCTGGTTTTTGGTTTTCCAAAACATCAAAAATTTCAGGTGTTAAGACGTAGCGTCCAATAATAGCTAAATCACTAGGAGCTTCATCCATAGCTGGCTTTTCAACAAAGCGAGAAACATTGTATAATCCTTCTTCAACTTTACCAGCAGGGTCAATAATACCATACTTAGAAACTTCTTCATGTGGAACTGGTAAAACAGCAAGCGTTGAAGCACCAGTTTTTTCGAATGAATCAACTAATTGTTTTGTCAAAGGAACCTTATCTTGCATTAAATCGTCACCTAACATAACGACAAATGGTTCGTTTCCAACAAATGACTTAGCAGTTAAAACCGCATCCCCTAAACCAGCTGGATGACTTTGACGTTTGAAGTACATATCTAAACCAGTAGTTTCTTCAACCATCTTAAGCATTTTTAATTTACCTTTAGCTTTAAGGTTATCTTCAAGTTCTGGTACTGAATCAAAGTGATCTTCAATGGCACGTTTGCCTTTACCAGTAATAATCAAGATTTCTTCGATACCTGATTTGCGAGCTTCTTCCACTATGTATTGAATGGTTGGCTTATCAACAATTGGTAACATTTCCTTTGGAGAAGCCTTAGTTACAGGTAAAAATCTAGTTCCTAATCCAGCAGCTGGAATAATTGCTTTACGTACTTTCATTGTTATATTAAACTCCTTTAAAATTATTCGATTTCAGTTTTGCCTTCACGACGCATCAAATCTTTAATAACATTTTTAATATCTTTATCATTATACAACACATCGTAAATTGCATTCGTGATTGGCATATCAATGTTCTTTTGTTGAGCTAATTCATAGGCGGCTTTAGTAGTTGGAATACCTTCAATAACCATCCCCATCGTATCAATTACTTTTTGTAATTTCATACCTTGACCTAATTCATTACCAGCCCGCCAATTACGAGAATGGACACTAGTAGCGGTAACGATTAAATCACCGACACCAGACAATCCCACAAAAGTTAGCGGATTGGCACCAAAAGCAACACCTAAGCGCGAAATCTCAGCTAAACCACGAGTAATCAATGCAGCTTTAGCATCATCACCATAACCAAGACCATGCAAAGCCCCAGCTCCAATGGCCATAACATTTTTCAAAGCAGCACCCATTTCCACACCAACAATATCGTAGTTAGTATAAACGCGGAAATAGTCATTCATAAATAATTTTTGAACAAACTGAGCTGCTTCCATATCAGCACTGGCAGCTGTAACTAATGTAATATCCTTCTTAGCCACTTCTTCAGCATGGCTTGGACCTGATAATACAACAACCGCTTTACGATATTCACTTGGAATTTCTTCTTTTAGCACTTCCGATAAGCGCTTATGAGTTCCTAATTCCAAACCTTTACTTGCATGAATAATAATTGGCTTTTGTTTAGTTTTTTCTAGTACCTTTACCATTTGTTGAGCAACTAAACGCATAACTTTAGTTGGAACAACGAACAATACTGCATCAACATCTTTTAATGCAAATTCTAAATCAGTTGTTGCTTTCAACCGGTCATCGTATTTGAATCCTGGCACATAGTGTTCATTGGCATGCTTTTCGTTGAGCTCTTTTGCTTGGGCTTCCATATTAGTCCAAACCACAACGTCATTGCCATTTTCCACTAGCATATTAGCTAATATGCTACCCCAAGATCCGGCTCCTAACACTGCAATTTTTTTTGCCATCTGTTAATCCCCTTACGATTAAAATTTTAATAATAACATTATTACCCTCTTATTATCATATAAAAAGGCTTGGTACTCAAGTTATTTTCGAATAAACTCGTTTCCGGCTAGATAATCCATGGAATTTACCCGTTTACTGTACCGCCGATAAACCATTAAACTAATTGAACCAATAAATAGGATAATTGATAACCATTGTGAAACACGAATGTTCATAAACATTAAACTATCAGTCCGCATTCCTTCAACAAAGAAGCGACCAAAAGCATACCAGGCCACATAAGTTAGAAATATTTCACCTTGTTTAAAAAAGTGCTGGCGATGGCGCAAACTAATTAGTAACACAAATCCTAAAATATCCCAGATAGATTCATATAAAAACGTTGGTTGACGATAAAAACCATTCACATACATTTGGTTAATAATAAAACTAGGCAAATGTATGCTATGTAAGAAAGCTAAACTAGTGATTTTACCGTAAGCTTCTTGATTAATGAAATTACCCCAGCGACCAATTCCCTGAGCTAAGATGACAGTTGGTGCAATAATATCCAATGTTAGCCAAATTGGAACCCATTGAATCCGACAATAGATAATAACAACTAGTAACGCTCCGATTAAACCACCATAAATGGCAATACCGCCATTCCAAATTTGGATAATTTCATTTAAATGGTATTGATAATATCCCCATTGAAAGACGACATAATACATTCTGGCACAAATTAAAGCAATTGGTAGACCCCATAAAATAATGTCATATAAACTATCTGGTTCAATCCGCCTTTTTTTAGCTTCTTGTACTGATAATATAGTTGCTAAGACCATGGCACTGGCAATGATAATGCCGTACCAATGAACATTAATGTTCAAAAAAGAAAAAGCAATTGGATTAATAGCTCCAATCATTTACTTCACTACCTTCTTTAATCATTTGAATTTTCTTTGATTAATTCATTTAAATTATCATCGAACACCTTAGTAGCATCATATCCCATATTTTTTGCTCTAAAGTTCATAGCGGCGGCTTCAATAATGTCACCAATATTACGACCAACACGAACGGGAATCGTAATCTTTGGAATATCCAAATCAAAGAATTTTCGTGTCTGTTCGCCGTTTCCTAACCGATCAAAGTTAATATCTTTATCCCAATTTTGTAAATGAACAATCAAGTTAATTTCAGTATTATTTTTAACTGAACTTACCCCAAATAAATTCATCACATCAATAATACCGACTCCTCTAATTTCCAACAAATGTCGCAAAATCTTAGGAGCTTCACCTATTAATGTCCGTTCATCACGAGCATAAATATCAACTCGATCATCGGCAATTAAACGGTGCCCACGTTTAATTAAATCTAGCGCTGTTTCACTTTTACCAATACCAGAATCACCCGTAATTAAAACTCCTAAACCGTAAATTTCAAGTAATTCACCGTGAATGGAATCTCTTTCAGCCAAACGATCTTCCAAAAAATTAGTCATATTACTTAAAAGTCTGGAAGTTGGTAATTTAGAAGTTAAAATCGGTACTTGGCTAGCTTGAGCGGCTTGCGTTAATTCCACCGGCACTGGTAATCCCCGCGAAATTACAAATGCTGGTGTGTCGGGGGCTGCCATTTTATTATAAATTTCAGTCCTTTGGGCGCTAGTCATACTATCTTTAGCATAAGATATTTCCGTTTGGCCAAACAATTGCACCCGTTCATGGGGATAAAATTTAAAATAATCAGTTAGTTCCAATCCTGGACGGGAAATATCACTAACTGCGATTTTTTTCTTAGCTAATAAGTCCTCTCCAGAATAAACATCCAAGCGAATTTTTTTAACTAATTCACTCACTAAAACACTATTTGCCATATCTTAATCACCCTTTCTTAATCCGCAAAATAATTCGAAATCACACTATTACAAAATGATAAAATAATCGAAATTAACATCGTCATGCCAAATGATGAAAAATGAAAATTAACTGATCCGACTAAACTGGCAGTTAACTCAAGCATCAAAGCATTAATAACGATACTAAACAACCCTAAAGTCATAAAAGTAATTGGTAAAGAAATAATCTGTAGGATTGGCCGCAAACTAGAATTTAATATAGCTAGAATAAAACTAGCAATAATTGCAATCCAAATGTTAGAAACATAAAAATTACCACTACTTTGAAAAAAGCCAGTCAATGCCACGAATAAAATACTATTAGTTAACACTCTGGGCCAAAAACGCATCATTAACATTACTCCCTCCTATTTAACATCATGTTCTTCAGCATCTGTAATATTTTTTCTTGGTTTCTTTTGCATCTTATCTTCAGATGAACTAGTAAAACTATTGAATAAGTCAAATAGATTAATATTTTCATCACGATTAGTTTTGTCAGGCATTAACCACCCTAATAGCAAATATACTAAAAATAAGAATCCGTGTGAAGCCATAATTAAAACGGTTCCAATCACCCGTGTCCAAGTCTTACTCCAGCCAAAATGTTCAGCAAAACCACCAAATACACCCATAAAAAGACGATCATTGGACTTTGGAATTTTTAAACTACCTTTGAAATTCAACAAATTCACCTCATATACTTTATTATTTAACTGTAATTTTACAGCTTTTTATTTTTTTAGCAATTATAATAAAAAAAGTAGAAAGTTGCTACCAACCTCTACTCTTATTATATTTCATCTAGTTCAGTTTCATCATGATTTAGATCAGTAATTTTACCTGTTTTGTTATATAAGATCCATTCCACCAAATTAATAATATGTTCACTAATTCGTTTCATATAATTAGCCACCAATAAATATCCAGTATCACCACTAACGGATTTGGGATTTTCCTTCATATCGACTAAAAGTTGCTCCCGTAATTTATGAAAATCATCATGAATTTTTTGTTTTGCCGTTAAAACTTCTTGGGTTAACTTACTATCTTGCTTGACCAAGGCATCAATTGCTACATCTAACATGGTTCGAATTACATTCGTCATCTCACCAATTTGTTCTTCAAAAGCTAAATTACGTTGATGTCCTTTAATCCGAATGGCTTCTTTGGCAATTCCGGTGGCATGATCGGCGATTCGTTCTAATTCTGAACTAGCTTTTAAGACGACAATTACCTGCCTAAAGTCGGTTGCAAAGGGATGTTGGAGCGCAATAATATTTAACGCTTCATCTTCTAAAGCTACTTCTTGATTATTAATCTTGTCATCGTCAGCAATGACTTTTTGTGCTAATGCTCGATCATGCGTTAAAAAAGATTTAGTAGCATGATAGATTTGTTCATTGGTGTTAATTTCCATTTCGGTAAATTTCGTGGTTAATCTTCTTAGTTCATCTTCAAATATTCCGCGCATATTAACTCTCCTTCTATCCAAAACGACCATTTAAATAATCATCAGTTTCTTGTTGTTTAGGATTCATGAATAAATCTGCAGTAGGAGCCATTTCAATTAATTTTCCATCCAAAAAGAACCCTGTTTGATCAGAAATGCGAGAAGCCTGTTGCATATTATGAGTTACCATTACAATCGTAAAATCATTTTTAATTTTCAATAAACTATCTTCCACTTTAGCTGCTGAAATCGGATCTAAAGCACTCGTTGGTTCGTCTAATAAAATAACTTCTGGTTGAGTAGCTAAAACACGCGCAATACAAATGCGTTGTTGTTGACCACCAGAAAAAGATAAGGCATTATCATGTAATTTATCTTTAGTTTCATCCCAAATTGCCGCTAATTTTAAACTTTCTTCGACACGTTGATCAATTAATTTCTTATCTTTAACCCCAGCTACTTTTAAGCCATAACTTACATTGTCATAAACGGAAAACGGAAAGGGATTAGGTTGTTGAAAAACCATCCCCACCTTTTTTCGCAATTCTACGACATCAATGCTTGGACTATAAATATCTTGTCCATCTAATTTAATTGAGCCTGTCACGGTTGCATTCTCTACTAAATCATTCATCCGATTTAAACACCTTAAAAAAGTTGATTTACCACTGCCAGAAGGACCAATTAAAGCCGTCAATTGTTTTGCTGGTAAGTTTAAAGAAATGCCATGTAATGCTTCTTTTTTTCCATAATAAAGTCGTACATCTTCTGTTGTAATTAAATTTGCCATTTTCTCACCCCTTTAACCAAAATTACCGGACACATAATCTTCGGTTAAAGCAACTTGAGGGTTGGTAAAAATATCAATCGTCTTTTGATATTCAATTACTCTTCCTTGATGCAAAAAAGCTGTATAATCGCTTAGTCTTGAAGCTTGTTCCATATTATGCGTCACAATAATAATGGTATATTTTTCTTTTAACATCTGTAATGTTTCTTCTAATTTTATGGTTGAGATGGGATCTAAGGCGCTCGCCGGTTCATCCATTAACAAAATATCGGAATTCATTGCTAATGTTCGAGCAATACACAATCGCTGTTGTTGACCTCCAGATAACGCTAAAGCACTTTTGTTTAATTCAGCTTGTACTTCATCATACAAAGCGGCTTGCTTTAAACTATCAGTGACGATTTCCTGTATTTTATGATGATTTTTCATGCCATGTTCGCGTAGTGGAAAAGCAATATTTTCGTAGATTGATTTAGCAAAGGGATTAGGCCGCTGAAATACCATGCCAATATGACGACGAATTTGATATAAATCTACTTTTTTACTATTAATATCTAAATTTTGATAGATAATCTGACCTTTAATCACTGCATTCCCTTCGTGCATCTGATTTAGACTCCGTAACAACGTTGTCTTGCCAGATCCTGAAGCCCCAATCAGAGCGGTAATTTTATGCTTTGGAAATTGTAAATTAGTTGAATGTAACACTTCTTTGGTACCATAGGAAACTGTTAAATCTTTAACTTCAATGGCAACCTTTGTCGGATTAAATTGTTTAATATTTTCCATTTTCATTCCTCAATCTTTAGCGACTAGCAGTCATTTTTTGATATATCATTTCCCCAATCTTGCGCGCCGTTAAATTAAAAAATAATACTACTAAAATTAATACTGCAGAAGCTCCCGCAGAGACAGCACTAGCATCACTCATAACTCCTTCAGCGTTAATTTTCCAAATATGAACCGCTAGTGTCTCAGCCGGTCGAAAAATATTTAGTGGACTATTAGCAATCATCGGATTCCAATTTGCAAAATCTAATTTAGGTGAACTTTGGCCAGCGGTAAAAATTAAAGCGGCCGCCTCTCCAAATACCCGTCCCGCACTCAAGATAATTCCAGTAATAATTCCTGGCAAAGCACTTGGTAAAATAATTTTGGTGACCGTTTTCCAGCGTGATAATCCCAATGACAAGCCAGCTTGTCGTTGTAAACTGGAAACATTGCTTAAAGATGTTTCAATGCTGCGCGTTAATAATGGTAAATTGAAAAATGTTAACGCAATGGCACCTGATAAAATTGAAAATCCCATCTGAAACCTAACAACAAATAATAAAAAGACAAACAAGCCAACTACAACTGATGGCAACGAACTTAAAACTTCAATCATCACTTTAACGGCTTCTGTAAACCAATTTTTTGGAGCGTATTCAGCTAAATAGATTCCAGCTAATAAAGCGATTGGTAATGAAATAATCATTGTTAGAATTAGTAAATATAATGAATTAAATAGCTGATCAGCTATACCCCCACCTGCATTAAAAGCTGAAGCAGAACTAGTTAAAAAATGCCAATTAATGTGTGGTAATCCCGCTACTAACACAAATCCCAATAAAGAAGCCAAAATTAACACTACGATGCTAACTAAGCAATAAATAACTATCGTAGCGATTTTATCAACCTTTTTTGCATTCATTTAGAAAGCTCCTTTTTTCCCAATATATTTCGTTAACAAGTTAAATACTAGTGACATAATTAATAAAACTAACGCTAGGGTCCATAAAGCATTATTTGGTAGTGTCCCCAACACAGTATTTCCCATTCCCATTGTTAATACACTTGTTAAAGTAGCAACCGGTGACACCAAATTTTCTGGCATCAAAATTGCATTTCCAATAACCATTTGTACAGCTAATGCTTCACCAAAAGCTCGGGCCATGCCAAAAATAATAGCAGTCAACAATCCAGGAATCGACGCCCTAATAATAACCTTATAAATCGTTTGAAATCTGGTTGCTCCTAAAGCAAGTGAAGCTTGGCGATAATGATTTGGAACCGACTTGAGGCTATCAACATAAATTGAAGTTACAGTTGGTAAAACCATTACAAATAACACAATAGAACCGGCTAAAATTCCAAATCCAGTACCACCAAACACTTTTCTCACAAATGGGACAATAACCGTCAGACCGATAAAACCGTATACTACTGAGGGGATTCCTACCAAAAGTTCAATGACTGGTTGTAGCAACTTTCGTCCTTTTTTATTAGTAATTTCAGTCATAAATACCGCCGTGGCAATCGCAAATGGGGCTGCTAACAACGCTGAAAAAATAGTTACACTAAAGGAACCTAGAATCATTGGCAGTGCTCCAATTTGGGGATACGGTTTATTAGTTGGATTCCAGATTGTTTTTGTTAAAAAATCCCACAAACTTTGTTTATTTTGAAAAAAAGTTGCCATTCCACGCGCTGTAATCATATAAATCATTGATAAAACCACTGCCATAATAATAAAAATACTAACACTGGTAATTAATTTTCCCATTTTATCTTCTCGAGCCGCTTTTGATTGGCGCGTTAATTCCATTGTAATTTTGTTCATAAGTTTTCCTCTTTATTTATGCACAACTTGATTATTAGGTAATAATTCGTATTCCATTTCATTGATTGAAATAAAACCTAATTTAGGAATATAATTTTTTTGCACACGTTTTGACATCATATAGTTCACAAATGCAACGGTTACTGGATTACTATCTTTTTTAATATACACATGTTCATAAGACCAAATTTTCCAGTGATTTTTTATAACATTTTGGCGATTCGGTTTTTTTTCATTAATCATGAGTGGTTTAACTTGATTATTTAAATACGAAAATGACAGATAGCTAATGGACCCAGGTGTCGCATCCACAATTTTTTGCACAGTTCCATTAGAATCTTGCTCTTGCGCATTAGTAGCTTTTTTGTCTTGTAAAACTACGCGTTCAAAAGATTTCCTAATCCCACTACCTTGAGCTCGATTAATTACTACAATTTTTTGGTCAGGTCCCCCAACTGTCTTCCAATTTTTAATTTCTCCCGTAAAAATTTTTTGAAGCTGGTTCATCGATAAATTTTCCACAGATACTTTTTTATTCACAACGGGGGCAATCCCTACTACCGCAACTTTATTATCAATTAATTTATCAGCTTGAATTCCTTCCTGTTGTTGGGCAAAAACATCAGAATTACCAATATTAACAGCTCCTTGTTGCACCTGACTTAATCCTGTTCCAGAGCCTCCACCCTGAACATTGATACTTATATCTTGATGCTTTAACTGGTAAGATTCCGCAATTTTTTCCACCAGAGGTTGCATCGCTGTGGATCCAACAATTGTGATTTGCTTTGCTTTATCACGTTGTCCACAACCATTTAAAATGAAAATTGATATTCCTAAAGTTATTAACAGGAATAATGTCTTGTTCAGCTTCATATTCGGGCCTCTTTTCCAATTGACTTGTTATGTTAAGCATAAAGCGTAATTGTATTGGTCTAATATGTTTTGTGTAAAGGTTGTGTAAAGAAAAAAGCCTTCAGAAAATTTCTGAAAGCTTTTAAATGATTTTAAGTTGTAATTTAAATATTATTCACGCAGAAAAGTAAAGTTGGGTGGCTATTCCTGATAAGGAGATGATGCCTATGGTGTAATAATCATAAGTTATCAACAATCTTTAGAAAGGAGTAGACATTTTGTCTGTAGCTGATGCTATCGAAAATATGTTAACTTTTGGCATTTTTATCATTGACTTATTATAAAAACTAAATAGTCCAAACGCGCTCGAAGAATCTGACACATTCACCTAACTACAAAATGAGCCATCATGAGTTACACTCACAATGATTCATTTCTAAGTTATCTACGACTTATAAACGCTTTGTCTCACGCTCTATATTTTGCGCTTAAAATGAACCGTAACAGTTGTACCCTTACCAACTTTAGATTCAATCTTAACATTACCATTCATATCTTTAACGGCTTCTTTGACAATTGCCAATCCTAGACCAGTTCCACCCTTAACTTCATTATTGACACGATAGAATCGTTCAAAGACTCGTTTTTCTTGATTTTCTGGAATTCCAATTCCGGTATCTTTAAATATCAAATCAAAGCCATCATGATATGACTTATAACTAATATCTAAATTACCATTAGGGCGATTATAACGAATGGCATTAGTAATTAAGTTTTTGGTAATTTGGAATAAATCGTTTTCCACAACTACTTCATTTATGTCCATTGGAATTAAATTATTAACTTTCAAATGGAGTTTTTCACAATTAGCTGTGACTAAATTTAATTGTTGTTGAACATAATTATTTAAATTAACCTGCTTGTAATCTTTTTTGATATTTTTAACAGCTGACATTGTTAAAATATCATCGGTTAATTGTACTAATTTATCGCTTTCGGATTTAATAACTTGTAAGAAACTATCCAAAGCTTTTGGATCATCTTTGGCGCCATCAAGCAATGTATCCGCAAAACCAGCAATTGCCGTGATTGGAGTTCGTAATTCATGGGATGCATTATTAACAAAATCTTGTTCGATTTGTTTAGCACGAATCGTAGCTGTTACATCATACATTAAAACAATAATTTCAAATTTATGATGAACTTTAGGGCTATACACCACCGAAGTTTCAAAAATAGAAGGCTGACTAGCTCCTTCTCCTTGAATAGTAATCGTTTTTCGATCACTTTGATGACTTTCAAACACGCTATCAATTAAATCTTTTAATTCACGATTACGAATATCCATAGTATAAGGATGTGGAACATCTAAACCAGTGATATTTAATAAATCAAACGCAAAGGCATTAGCCATTTGCAATTCACGATGCCGGTTAATAACTAACACACCACCTGGCAAGTTATCCACAATGGCTTCTAGTTCACTTTGTTTGTTTTGTAAAACATGAATCTGATGCCGTTCATGTACGCCAATTTCATTAACAACTTTTGATAATTTGTAGAAAGGGTCATCTGATTCTAATCGTATTTTAGCAACTTTTTGTCCTTTTAAAATTTCTTCTAGATTAACCCGTAAAATATGTTGTCGTTCAATAACTTGTTTTTGGTTACCCCAATAAACAATAACTTCAATCATCGTTGTTAATAAAATAATTGCAATCATCAATGACATATCAACTTGAGTTACCCGTGGGTTTTCTTTAGTTATTAATTTATAAACCAAGAATGCCATAAAGGCGTTACCAGCTAAACTGGCAATTCCAAATTGAATAGTCCGATTAATTGCTTTTTTCCTGGACGAACTCATATCCAAACCCCCTGATAGTTTTGATTACTTTCGGTTTTTTCTCGTCATCTTCTAATTTATCGCGCAAATGGCTGACATTGATATCAACTATCCGATTTTGACCACTATATTCATAGCCCCAAACATTAGTTAAAATCTGTTCCCGCGATAAAACTTGATTTTCATTTTCAAAAAAATATTTTAATAATTTAAATTCATTAGGCGTTAAATTAATAATATTATCGTTTTTAGTAACTACCAGCCGTTTTAAATCAATCACAATATTTCCGTTATTTTTTATTTCTGAAAGATTGGAATTATTAGCAGGTTTATTACTTCGCCGTAAAATAGCTTTAATTCTCGATAATAATTCTTTGGGACTAAATGGCTTAGTTACATAATCATCAGCTCCAATTTCTAAGCCAATAATTTTGTCAATCTCACTGGATTTAGCCGTTAGCATCAAAATTGGGACATCATCATTAAATTTACGAATTTTCTTTGTGGCCTCAATACCATCTAATTTTGGCAACATTAAATCCATAATAATAAAATCAATCTTTTTTGATTTGACTTTCTCGACTGCTGTTAAACCGTCGCTTACACTAATAACCTGATAACCAGCTTGTTGTAAATTATATGTTAACAACAATACAATAGCTGGCTCATCATCAACCACTAAGATTGTTTTTTTCATGAAATACTCCTATCTTGGATTATGGTCTTTTAATTTCCACTGTAAATAGGCGTTGATAAAGCCATCTAAATTACCATCCATCACTGATTGAATATTAGCTGTTTCAAAATTACTACGATGATCTTTAACCATGGAATAAGGATGGAATACGTAAGACCTAATTTGTGATCCCCAACCAATATCTAATTGAACACCTTCTAGTTTGGCCTTTTCTTCAGCTTTTTTTTGTTCCTCTAATTCAAATAATTTAGCCTTTAACATATTCATAGCTGTCACCCGGTTTTGCAATTGCGAACGTTCCGCTTGACTGGCTACGACAATTCCTGTTGGCAAATGTGTAATTCGAACCGCTGAAGAAGTTTTATTAATATGCTGTCCACCAGCACCACTTGAGCGATAAACATCCACTCGTAAATCATCAGGATTAATATTCACTTCGACCGAATCATCTAATTCAGGCATAACATCAACCGAAGCAAAAGAAGTATGTCTACGACCAGCCGAATCAAAAGGAGATAAGCGAACCAAACGATGAACTCCTTTTTCCGAGCGTAAATATCCATAAGCATTATGACCAATAATTCGAATGGTCACACTACTGATACCTGCTACTTCACCAGCTTGATAATCTTCAATCTGAACTTTAAATTGATGTTGTTCAGCCCACCTGGTATACATTCGCAGTAACATGGAACCCCAATCTTGTGATTCAGTTCCACCAGCACCGGGATGAATTTCTAAAATAGCATTGTTAGCATCATATTTCCCATTTAATAATAAGCTTAAGCGGTAATCAGCCAGCAATTTAGCTGTTTGCTCTAACTCTTGCTCAAATTCAGCTTGCATATCTGGATCTGCTTCCATACTTAAAATTTCTAAAGAAACTTCCAAATTATCGATATGCTTAGTTAAATTTTTAAAATTATCATACTTTTCTTTTAAAATATTATTTTCATTTATTAATTTTTGGGCTTCTTTTTGGTCATCCCAAAAATGTGGCTCTGCCATTTTGGCCTCATTAACACTAATACTTTCATTCAAAGCATCTAAGTCAAAGAGACCTCCCGAAGTCAGAGACCTCTTTTTTCATATCTTCAATTTGATGTTTAGCATCCACTAATTCCATTTCTTTTTCCTCCAAAATAAAAAACTAGTCAGAGTTAAACTCTCACTAGTTAATTATAAAACATTTAGCGTTCTAGATTTTGACGAATTTCAGACTTCATAAATAAACGAGTTACTTCATATTCAATATCAGTAATCATTTCATTAAACATCCGATATCCTTCTTGTTGATATTCAACTAATGGATTTAATTGACCGTAACCACGTAAACCAACTGATTGACGTAACTGATCCATTGCATCAATATGATCAGTCCAATGTTGATCTACTACCCGTAGGATAACTACCTTTTCAAATTCAAGAATTTGAGAAGGGTCATAGAGTGCTTTTTGTTTAGCATCAAACATTTGTTGAGCTAATTGTTTGAGATAATCTTTAATCTCCTTGGCACTTAAGCCTTCCAAATCTTCAACATGAATTTTATCTTCTGGTACAATTGCTGTTCTGGCAAATTCAACAATGGTTTCTAGATTGAATTTTTTTGTTCTAGTATGAGCATCAACTACTCGATCAATGGTCCGGTTAACCATCGCCATCAAAATATCAGTTAAACTGTTCTCTTCCATGATAACTTGTTGACGTTCAGCATACATAACTTCACGTTGTGCTCGCATAACATCATCATATTGTAAAACATTTTTACGAGCATCATAGTTATTACCTTCAACTCGTTTTTGAGCTGATTCAACTTGGCGACTAATTAAACGACTTTGAATAACGGCATCATCATCTTCAACCTTCATCCGGGCTAAGAGATCCTTAATTCTTTCAGAACCAAAGCGTTTCATTAAATCATCTTCAAGAGAAAGGTAGAATTGTGACATACCAACATCCCCCTGACGACCAGAACGTCCACGAAGCTGATTATCAATACGTCTTGATTCATGACGTTCAGTACCAATAACAGCTAAACCACCTAATTCAACAACACCAGGGCCTAATTTAATATCAGTACCACGTCCAGCCATATTAGTAGCAATGGTAACGGCACCTTTTTGACCAGCGTTAGCAACAATTTCAGCTTCTTTGGCATGGTTCTTAGCATTTAAAACAACGTGGGGAATATTTTCACGATCTAGTAATCTTGATAAATATTCAGAAGTTTCAACCGCAACAGTACCAACCAAAATAGGTTGTCCTTTAGTATGAAGTTCTTTAATTTCTTTCACAACCGCTCTAAATTTACTTTCCAAGGTTGGATATAGTAAATCAGGTCGATCATCTCTGACAACTGGTTTATTAGTTGGAATTGTAGTTACTTCCATGTTATAAATTTCACGGAATTCTTCAGCTTCTGTTCGAGCAGTACCAGTCATACCAGCTAACTTCTTATACATTCTAAATAAGTTTTGATAAGTAATATTAGCCATAGTCTTTGAACCATCTTGAACTTCAACATGTTCCTTAGCTTCAATAGCTTGATGAAGACCATCAGAGAAACGACGTCCTTCCATAACACGACCAGTAAATGAATCAACAATCAAGACTTCACCGTTAGTAACCACATAATCCTTATCTTTAGTCATAATGTAGTTAGCCCGTAAAGCTTGATCAATATGGTGATTTAAAGCACTATTATTAACATCATATAAATTATCGGTGTTGAAGAATTTTTCAGCCCGACGAATACCATTTTCAGTTAATGAAATTGATTTAGATTCCCAATCAATTGTGTAGTCACCATCTGTTAAAGATTTAACAAAGCGGTCAGCTTGTTGATAAAGCGCAAGTGATGGTTCTGTTTGACCAGAAATAATCAAAGGTGTTCTGGCTTCATCAATTAAAATTGAATCAACCTCATCAATTAAGGCGTAGTTAAGAGGTCTTTGAACCATATCTTCCTTATAAACAACCATGTTATCACGCAAATAGTCAAATCCAATTTCACTATTAGTTGAATAAGTAATATCACAATTGTAAGCTGCGCGCTTTTCATCAGGGGTCTTCTCAGCAGTATTAACACCAACAGTTAATCCTAACCAATTATATAATTCACCCATTTCAGTTGAGTCACGTTGAGCCAAATATTCATTTACAGTAACAACATGAACTCCCTTACCAGCTAAAGCATTTAAATAAACTGGGAGAGTAGCTGTCAAAGTCTTACCTTCACCAGTTTTCATTTCAGCGATATTACCACCATGTAATACCATTCCACCAATTAATTGAACACGGAATGGGAATAAACCAAGAACTCGTTTAGCACCTTCACGGGCAACCGCAAAAGCTTCAACTAAAATATCATCTAACGTTTCACCATTTTTCAAGCGTTCCTTAAATTCTGGCGTTTTTGCTTGTAATTGAGCATCTGATAATTGAGCCATCTCATCTTTTAAAGCTTCAATCTTATCTGCTTTTTTACCGAGTCGTTTTAATTCTCTTTTATCACTTTCGACCCATTTTTTTAAAAAGTTTGCCATACAAAAATTTCCTTCCGATCTATCTTTCGTGAATCACGATAACCTGTTTAAGTTTATCATTTTTATGTACTTTTTGGAATCATCTAGTATTAATTCTAAAACAAAATGCTTAACAAACCAACTAAGGTTTATCAAGCATTTTAAATTTCACTATAATTTTTATATTTTAGTTATTATCAGCTTCAATTAATCCATAGCGACCATCACGACGACGATAAACAATATTAACGCCATTTGTTTCAGCATCTTCGTAAATGAAGAAGTTGTGACCTAACATATCCATTTGTAAGATAGCTTCTTCAGCACCCATTGGCTTCAAAGAAATTTGTTTATTTCTAACGATGTCAAAATCTGAAGTTACTTCTTCATCTTCGACAACATCTTCAGCTGGAACTTCCACACCTTTATATCCTGTTTCACGTGATTTACGGTTAATCTTGGTCTTGTATTTACGAAGTTGTCTTTCCAACTTATCAGTTACTAAATCGACACTAGCATATAAGTCAGGCGAAGTTTCTTCTGCTCTTAATACCAAGTATGGTAACGGAATAGTTACTTCCACTTTAGCGGTCCGATCTTGATATACTTTCAAATTTACGTGAGCCTTGGGATTGACACCTGAATCAAAGTATTTTTCAATCTTGCCAATTCTTTTCTCAACATAATCCCGAATTGCTTCTGTTACTTCAATATTTTCACCACGTACGTTAAAATCAAGCATAAGATTTCTCTCCTTTCAACTGTGAACAAAATGTTCACTAGCAAAGATATGCTGATTGTTGCTCATATCTTTGTTCACTTCTATTATATATGAAAGCGATACCATAAACAATGCTTAGCTATTATTTTTTAGCGACAAAGGGTGAATGACCTAATATATTGAACACCATTTTGTTTCAGGCAATCTCGAACATGACGAATAGTCGTACCCGTCGTATAAATGTCATCCACGATTATGGCAGATTGTGGAAGTATGATGTTATTATTTTTTAAAGAAAATTGATTTACATTCATCAGTCGCTTAGCTCGATTGTTTTGAAATTGATGCTTTTGCTTTGCCGTTCTATGACTAATTAAAATATCTTGATAATCTAAATTTTCAATTAATCCAATAACTTGATTGAATCCTCGTTGCTTCCACGTACTTTGGTCAACTGGAATTGGCACAATTATTTCCTCTTTTTTGATACTTTTAATTAAAAATTCGCTAAACTCTTGTTGAAATACTTTTCTTAACCAATAATCTCCTTGAAATTTATAATCACTAAAATACTGTTTCATTTCGGCATTATATTCATACAAGGAATGATTAACAAAATCATCATTCCATCTATTGCAATCTTGGCATTTATTTACCGCCATTGGTCGTGAACAGTAATGACAAATTTTCCCTTCAACTTTTTTGAATTTCCTAATACATTTTGAACAAACATGGCTTAATTCAACTGGTTTTATACTAAAAACAAAATCAAGATTAATTTTTTGATTAATATTTTGGTTACATAATAAGCAATTATTCATCAGGAAAACCCACTTTATTCATGAATTTAATCTGCTGTTGGGCTCTTTTAATATTTTTGTTTCTTAAATGACACAAAAATAGGACCGTCCCAGTCGGATTAGTTGGACTTCTACCGACTCTACCTGCAATTTGAACTAATGCAGCCATGGAAAACACCGCATCATCCGCCCCTAATACTGCCACATTTATATTAGGAAACGTCACTCCTCTTTCTAAAATAGTTGTAGTAATTAAGCCATCAACTTCTTTTTTCCGCATCTTTTCTACTTTATTTATTCGTTGTTCATCAGCGGCATGAACCGTTAAAATTTTAATTTCTTTAAATTTCTTTACAATCAAATCATAGATAATAGGTAAATCAATTATTTTCGGAATAAAAATCAAAAATTGTTGCTTGTTTCCACAGCAATTACTAATAAAATCAATTAATACATGTGGTAATTGTTTTTTTTGCATCATTTTTGCAAATGAATGACCCGTTTTAACTTGAATCAGCGGCAATGGATGTCCATGAAATCTTCTGGTTAAATAACTAGTGGCTAACTTCTTTTGCTTTGAATCACTCAGTAATTTTCCATCAGGAGTAGCTGTTAAAAAAATCAAGGAGCCTTTCGCTTTTAGAGCCTGCTGAGCGGCAAAATGTAAGCCTTTATCCATGGCATACGGAAAAGAATCTACCTCATCAATGATTAAAACATCAAATGCTTGATAAAAGCGCAGTAATTGATGTGTTGTACATAAGGTAAATTGACAATAATGATATGGCTCATCATTCCTACCATGTAATAACGCAATATTTAATGAAGGAAAAGCATCTTTAATTCTCGGATATAATTCTAAAATAACGTCAACTCGTGGCGAAGCTAACCCTATTCTCCGTTTTGTTTTCAACCCATATTCTATCCCATTAAATAACATCTCAGTTTTACCGGCCCCGGTTACGGCCCAAAGTAGACGATTTTCCCCATGCTTAATAGAATAAATGATATCATTAGAACAGCGAGTTTGATCGTCGGTTAATTTTCCTTTCCATTTTAGATAACTTTTTTTCAAAAAAAGATTAGGCTCAGGAAGACTGACTAATTTAATTAAGGATGACATCCGACCTAAATTTAAACATTGACGACAATAAATTTGATTATTTGGCAAGGAGCCAACGTCAATATCAGTTTTTTGATTGCAGCGCATACAAATTATTGAAGAGCCTGATAATTTAACAGCATCTCTTACAATAAAATCAGTCGAAATTGTTTTATTTACAGGAACAGGAACTAGCCTGCCATAATAAATTTTAAGATTCATACATATAGATACGAAAAATAAAGGTGGTTTATTTTGCAAAAAATATTATCTGTAGTTCAACCTTCTAAAAGTGAACAAATTATTAAAAAATCAAAATTTATTTCAAGAATCATACCCGTTAAATCGGAAGAAGAAGCAACTCAACAGCTTCAAAAAATTAGAGATATTGAAAGTAAAGCTACCCATAATTGTTTTGCCTTTATCATTGGTGATAATAAAAACATTCAAAGGGCTTCTGATGATGGTGAACCTTCTCAAACTGCGGGAGCACCCATTTTAGAAGTTTTAAAAAAAGAAAATATTACTGATGCATTAGTAGTAGTAACTCGCTATTTTGGTGGAATCAAACTGGGAGCTGGGGGATTAATTAGAGCATACGGTTCTAGTACGTCTCAGGTTATTAATGAAGGAAAAATTGTAGAACTTGTTGACCAACGGATTCTAGATATAACCCTTGATTATCAAAATAATGATACTTTGGTCTATGATTTAAAACAGTTATCCATTAATATTTTAAACACTACTTATACCACCCAAGTAACAACTACAATTGCTGTGGATGAAGACAAAGTAGATGAAATAATAAAAAATTTAACCCAAAAATTTAATGGTAATATTTCCTTCAAAGAACAAGGAACCAAAAGAATTGCTGTTCCATACAAAAAGAGAGAATGAAATCATCCTCTCTTTTTATTATGTCTTTGTACTCTGCTTTTTAAGGTGTCTTCACTATGATAATGTTGACTAGCTGACCTTGAAGTATTGCTACGAACCAATTTTTTAATCCATTTCAACATTGGCGTGCGATTATCGCCTACCAATCCAATGGCTTCCACAAACAATTCAATCCCAACTAAACTAGCAATCGTTAATAAAACTGATCCCCATAAAGTTGATATTGGATAAAGTAAGGCAATAAAAGAAAAAATTAGCGAAATGCCATAAATTACCAACACCGTTTGACGATGAGTTAAGCCCATTTGCATTAAGCGATGATGTAAATGACGTTTATCTGCGGAAGAAATAGGCTGCTTATTCAACAATCGCCGCAAAATAGCATAAATAGTATCAGTAATTGGTACTCCCAAAATCATAACTGGAATTAAAATAGAAATAAATGTAGCATTCTTCAAACCAGTTAAAGAAATGATGGAAATCATAAAGCCAATAAATAACGCTCCCGTATCACCCAAATAGATGCGTGCTGGGAAAAAATTATATGGTAAAAATCCTAATTCAGCTGCTACTAAAGTAAAAATCACGACAACAATATAAACGTTCGTAGTTGGTAAGAAAAATAAACCAACAAACCCAGTCGTAAATAAGGCAATGATTGTTACTCCAGTTGCTAAACCATCAAGTCCATCTAATAAATTAATGGCATTGGTAATAGCCGCTATCCATAAAAGTGTGATAGGCAATGACATCCAACCAAAATGAACCATTCCAAAAAATGGGACAGTTAAAGTAGTCATTTTCATCCCAGCTAAAAAGTAAATCGCTAAAGCAGCTAAAAGAATACCAAACATTTTTTGTCTGGGCTTCAGTTCAAAAATATCATCAATGATACCCGTTAATATAATGATACTTTCTCCAATTGTCATTCCATAAAGCTGTTGACTAGGTATTTGATCCCTTAGAATAAAGAACAATGTGAAATTAAACGCTAAAAATATAGCCAATCCACCCATTGTAGGCATTGGAACTTTGTTAACCCTTCTTTTAGTTGGTTGATCAACCGCTCCAATTTTAAAAGCAATTCTTCGCACAAAAGGGGTTAATACTGCTGAAATAATCATTGTGGCAAATAGACCCACAATTATATTGAATCGCATATTGATACTCCTCTAAGTATTTTCCGATAATTATACATTCCCCATTTTATCACGTTTAAGACCCTTTTATGTATAAAAAAAGCGATAGTATTCACTATCGCTTAAAAAATATTAATCTTTTTTACGTTTATCGAAGAAACTTCCTAATCCAATCATTGATAGAGCAATTCCAAGAATGGACAATATTGAAGCACTTTCTCCATTTTCACTTGTTTGTGGTAATTTGTTATCACTCGAAGCATTATTATTTGATGAAGCAGGTTCTTCATTACTATCGTTTGAAGCTTCAGTGCTATTTGAATCAATATCATTGCTTGCTTCACTGGTTATGGTTGCACCTGTACTTTGAACTTCAGTTTGAACTTCAGGATTTGATTCAGTTTGAACCTCATTTGTATCAATTGCTTTATTTGCTTTAGCAGCAAGTCCATCATAGATTGCTTTAATATCCTTCTTAGCATTAGCTAAATCATCATTAACATTTGCTTCATCATTAGCATTGTTAATATCCTTAGTTGCTTCATTAACAACATTATTGATTTGATTTTTAGCAGCTGCTTTATCTTGGTCAGAAACTCCAGGCAAATCATCAATTGCAATATCTGCATCAGAATTTGCTTTATTTAAATCATCAATTGCAGCATTTTTAGCCTTTTGCAATGAATTATCAGCATCATCTTGTTTTGCCTTATTAACAATGTTATCAATGTCTGACGTACCTTTAGCATCGGCTTTATTCACATCATCCGTTGTCTTACCGTTGTTAATGGCATTCTTGGCAGCGTCGCTAGCCTTCTTAACATCATCAGTAGCTTGTTTCTTTTGATCTGGTGTTAAGTTTGGCAAGTTATTGATTACCTTGTTAGCGTCATCAGCCTTCTTATTGATGTCTTTATTGGCATCGTCTTTAGCTTTTTGTACATCATTGGCATCATCTTGTTTTGCCTTATTAACAATGTTATCAAT
>X285_Short_beaked_Echidna__coassemble_460_pt1 | contig 22524 bp, 17 predicted proteins | sample X285_Short_beaked_Echidna__metabat2_high_PE_004 | metagenome-assembled genome bin X285_Short_beaked_Echidna | reverse complement strand
TAAGCAAAAAGAAGAAAATTAATTATAAAAACTTCGGGAAACCGAAGTTTTTTTGTGTTTTCAAATGCTACAGGTTGTTAAAGATTTATTGACAGTATATTTCTGTAATATTAAAATGGTATTAAGTGTTAAAAATCTAAAACATCATTCAAAGAAATGCTATCAGTTGAATGATTGGGAGGCTTAAAATGATATTTTTATATATTGTCCTCGCAATTATTGCTATAGTAGTTGGCTATTGTGCAGGTTTCTTTATGCATAAGCAGCTCATTGAAAAACAAGTGGCAGATGCTAGTAATTCAGCGGACGTAATCGTCGAAAATGCTAGAAAGCAAGCCGAAACTGAACGTCGTGAAAAACTCTTAGAAGCTAAAGATGAAAGCCATCGTTATCGGGCTAAAGTGGAAAAAGAGTTAAAGAATCGTCGGTTTGATTTGCAAAAGCAAGAAGAACGATTATTACAAAGAGAAGATTCTTTAGATCGAAAAGACAGTTTTTTTGAAAAGAGAGAAAACAGTTTAGAGAAAAAAGAACAAAAGTTAGCGTCAGAGCAAAAGCATGTTGATGAGCAACAACAAAAAGCATCCTCACTCGTTGAACAGCGACAACTTGAATTAGAACATGTGTCAGCATTATCACAAGATGAAGCACGTGATTTAATTATTTCTGAAACACAGACCAAGCTTGAAAAGCAACGCGCAATGATCATTAAAGAAGGCTTAAAAGAAGCTGAAAGTCAGGCTGATGAAGAAGCTAAAAAAGTCATTGCTCAAGCTATCCAAAGAAGCGCCGCCGATATGGCATCGGAAACGACTATTACTGTGGTTTCCTTGCCAAATGATGACATGAAGGGACGGATTATTGGACGTGAAGGTCGAAATATTCGTCACTTTGAAAATGTTACTGGAGTTGATTTAATTATTGATGATACTCCAGAAGCGGTTGTTTTAAGTAGTTTTGATCCAATTCGCCGTGAAATTGCTCATATTGCTTTGGAAAAATTAATTCAAGATGGTCGAATTCATCCAGCTCGAATTGAAGAGATGGTTGATAAGGCTAAGAAGGAATTAGAAGATAGTATTCGCAAGACTGGTGAACAGGTTGTTTTTGATTTGGGTATTCATTCGATGAACCCTGAATTAATTAAATTAATTGGTCAGTTAAAATATCGGACTAGTTATGGTCAAAATGTTTTAAATCATTCTATAGAAGTTGCAAACTTAGCAGGAATTTTAGCTGCTGAGTTAGGTGAAGATGTTACTGTAGCTAAACGCGCAGGATTATTACACGATATTGGTAAAGCTGTTAATGAAGAAACTGATAAATCCCATATTGAAATTGGGGTTGAGTTAGCTAAAAAGTATAAAGAGAGTCCAACGGTTATTGATGCTATTTCAACACATCATAATGATGGTCAAGCTCAAAATGTTATTGCTGTTTTAGTAGCGGCAGCGGATTCAATTTCTGCTTCTAGACCAGGAGCACGCAGCGATACTTTACAAAATTACATTCATCGCTTACAAAAGTTGGAAGACATTGTTAACCAATTTGATGGTGTAAAACAAGGTTATGCAATTCAAGCGGGGCGTGAAGTTCGCGTGATTGTAAAACCTGATAAGATTAATGACTTAAAAGCAGTGATGTTAACTCATGACATCAGAAAAGCGATTGAAAATGAACTAGAATATGCTGGAAAAGTTAAAGTAACGGTTGTTCGAGAAGTACGAGCAATTGATTATGCTAAATAAAGAGTCAGGCTTAGGTCGACTCTTTTTTATTATGTTAGAATATCAAATGTTTCCTAATTTCGTGCGTAATTTATAATAAGTGCTTAAAAATTATAAATTGAAAGGATAAAAAATATGCCTCAAAAAACTAGTGACACACCAATGATGCGTCAGTATATGGAAATCAAAAAACAATATCCAGATGCCTTTTTGTTTTATCGCATCGGAGATTTTTATGAACTTTTCTATGATGATGCTATCAAAGGTTCTCAACTATTAGAATTAACGTTAACCGCTCGTTCCAAAAATGCTGATGATCCAATTCCAATGTGTGGTGTTCCCCATCATGCAGCTCAAAATTATATCGATATTTTAGTTGATAAAGGTTATAAAGTGGCCATTTGTGAACAAATGGAAGATCCTAAATTAGCTAAAGGCATGGTTAAACGAGAAGTGATTCAGTTAGTAACACCGGGAACCACTACTGATCAAGGTGTAGAGAGTGCGAAAGAAAATAACTATTTAACGGCGATTTTATTCAATGAAAAAACCAAAAAATATGGATTAGCTTATGCTGATTTATCAACGGGTGAATTGAAAGTAGCTATTCTAGATGATTTTGCGGGAGTTATTAATGAATTAATTGGTCTAAAAACCAAAGAAGTAGTTGTTGATCAAGATTTTCCGCAAAATTTATTAAAACAATTAAAGAGCTTAAATATTTTAATTTCACATCAAGGTGATGGTGAAATAACTAGTGAATTAAGCTATTTGGTACAAGATTTAACCGATGAAACCGAGTTAGCGGTGGTTAAAAAATTAGTTTTATATATTACTAATACGCAAAAGCGTAATTTGTCACATATGCAAAAAGCAGTGGCTTATGAACCATCATTTTATTTACGAATGGACCATGCTTCTAAGTACAATCTCGAGTTAACACAACTGATTAGAACTGGAAAAAAGACTGGAACACTTTTATGGTTATTAGATGAAACTAAAACAGCCATGGGTGGACGGCTTTTAAAGCAGTGGTTAGACCGTCCTTTAATTAATAAAAAGGCGATTTTAGCGCGTCAACAAAAAGTAGAAATCTTATTTAATAGTTTTTTTGAACGCAGTAATGTACAAGAAGAATTAACTAAAGTCTATGATTTGGAACGTCTAGCTGGACGCGTGGCTTTTGGAAGTGTTAATGGTCGCGATTTATTGCAATTAAAGACTTCATTACTCCAAATTCCTAAAATCAAACATATCTTAATGGAGTTACAAGCTCCTGAATTCCAAGATTTAATTCAAAATTTGGATCCAGTAAGCGAATTATCCGATTTAATTGAACAAGCAATTGATGAAGATGCTCCGATTTCTGTCACGGATGGAAATGTCATCAAAGACGGCTATAATGCTAAATTGGATGAATATCGGGATGCAATGCGGAATGGAAAAAAATGGATTGCGGATTTACAAGCGACTGAGCGCGAAAAAACTGGTATTAAGAATTTAAAAATTGGGTTTAATAAAGTATTTGGCTATTATATTGAAGTAACAAAATCGAATTTAGCTAATGTTCCAGAAGACCGCTATGACCGTAAACAAACTTTAACTAATGCCGAGCGCTTCATCACGCCTGAATTAAAAGAAAAAGAACGGATTATTTTAGAAGCTGAACAAAAATCGACGGATTTAGAGTATGAATTATTTAAAAATATTCGACAACAAGTTAAAGAACAAATCGAACGCTTGCAAAATCTAGCTAAGCAAGTTGCTATGTTAGATGTTTTGCAAAGCTTTGCCGTTGTCAGTGAAAAATATCAATTTGTTAAACCTACCATGAGCGAAGACCATGTGATTGATATTCATGATGGCCGTCATCCGGTGGTTGAAAAAGTGATGGGGCATCAAAGCTATGTACCAAATGATATTAAAATGAATAAAGATACCGAAATCTTATTAATTACTGGACCAAATATGTCAGGTAAGAGTACTTATATGCGACAACTAGCTTTAACAGTTATTATGGCGCAAATGGGTTGTTTTGTGGCTGCTAGTTCAGCTACATTACCAATCTTTGATCGAATTTTCACTCGAATTGGGGCGGCCGATGATTTGATTTCTGGTCAAAGTACCTTCATGGTCGAAATGCAAGAAGCAAATCGGGCTTTATTAGATGGTACGGCTAATAGTTTGATTTTATTTGATGAAATTGGTCGAGGAACCGCAACTTATGATGGGATGGCTTTAGCTCAATCTATCATTGAATATATTCATCAAAATGTGCATGCTAAGACATTGTTCTCAACTCATTATCATGAATTAACCGAGCTATATCATGAATTAAAGCATCTCAAGAACGTGCATGTTGGAGCCGTAGAAAAAGATGGAAATCTAGTTTTCTTACACAAAATGGAAGATGGTCCGGCTGATAAGTCTTATGGGATTCATGTAGCTAAGTTAGCGGGAATGCCAGATAAATTATTAAAGCGTGCGGACGTTATCTTGAAAAAATTAGAAAATGAAAACATTGATAAAAAAATACCAATGCATGATTTAAATCAAGTAGAGCAAACACCTGAGAAAAAAGAAGTAAAACAACCAACGCAAACTGTTGATGAACAGATGGAGTTATTTAAAGTTGCTCCACAAGATACATTAAAAGAAGAGATTGCAACCAAATTAGCCGAGTTAAACTTGATGGATATGACTCCTATGGAAGTAATGAATCAATTATATAAATGGCAGAAAAAATTACGAAAGTAAGGTGGTCTAATTGCCTGAAATTCATGAATTAAGTGCAGTTTTAGCTGATCAAATTGCAGCTGGAGAAGTAGTTGAACGTCCAGCTTCAGTGGTGAAAGAATTAGTTGAGAATGCGATTGATGCTAAAAGTACGCGAATTGATATTTTATTAAAAGATTCTGGCATTTCTGAAATTAGAATTATTGATAATGGAACCGGAATTGAAGCTAATCAAGTCCAAACTGCTTTTAGACGGCATGCAACTAGTAAAATCACATCACGACAAGATTTGTTTAAAGTCGCCACGTTAGGCTTTCGGGGTGAAGCTTTACCAAGTATTGCTTCCATTTCGGACGTTGTAATGAAGACGGCTACACAAAATCAAGCTGGTGTGGATATTCATTATCGGGGTGGCAAGTTAATTAGTGAACAACCAAGTGAAAGTCGCACCGGAACCGATATTACGGTCAAGGATTTATTTTTTAATACGCCAGCGCGGTTGAAATATTTAAAATCGATGGCGACAGAATTATCTAAAATTACCGATATTGTAAATCGGATTGCTTTAAGTTATCCAAAGATTGCGTTTAGTGTGCAAAACAATCGCAAACTTTTATTGCAAACAACCGGAAATGGTAATTTGCAGCAAGTAATTGCCAATATATATGGGGTCTCGAATGCCAAAAAAATGTTAGCCATCCAAGGTGAAAATGTTGATTTTGCGGTTTCGGGCTTTGTAAGTTTACCAGAGTTTACACGAGCTAATCGGAGCTATATTACGGTGTTAATTAATGGTCGCTATGTTAAGAATTTTCAAGTTGTGAAGGCGATTATTGCGGGCTATGGGTCCAAATTAATGGTAGGCCGTTTTCCAGTTGCAGTATTAAATATTAAAATGAACCCGCTCTTAGTTGACGTGAATGTGCATCCTACTAAGCAAGAAGTGCGTATTAGTGAAGAGGATAGCTTACTAAATTTGGTCACGGATACAATTCAAAAAGTATTATTCAAGCAAAATTTGATTCCCGATGCAGTTTCTAATTTAAAGAGTCAAATGACAGGGAAAACCCCCGCACAACAATTGGATTTAGCCACGGAAGCTTTATCACAGGATTTTGGTAAAACAACTAATGCCATGACTGATGAATATAAGCGCAACATAAATGATGCCCCTAAACCAATTATTATTAGTAGTAAAAAGTCTCTGAATGATAATAAAATTGCCGAATTTAAGGCTAAATATACTGGTGAACCAAAACCAACTATCGAAAAGCAACCTGCTACAACAGAAGACAAGCATCCTAGTACGGATCGTTTTCCGATGTTAACGTATATTGGTCAGTTACATGGAACTTATTTATTAGCGGAAGGCCCAGATGGCTTATATATTGTTGATCAACATGCGGCACAGGAACGCTTGAATTACGAACGTTTTCGGGTTGAAATTGGTCAAGTTAGTGATGACCAACAAGATTTATTAGTGCCAATTTATTTGGATTATTCTACCTCTGATACGCTAAAAATTAAAGAAAAGCAAGACGTATTAGAATCTTGTGGGATTTTTCTGGAAGAATTTGGGAAAAATACGTTTGTTGTTAGTCATCATCCAACGTGGTTTATTAAGGGACAAGAAGAAGCTACCATTAAAGAGATGATTGACGAAATTTTAAACGATAAACATATGACTGTTGCTAAGTTTCGTGAAAAGAATGCGATTATGATGAGCTGTAAAAAAGCGATTAAAGCTAATCATCATTTAGAAAAACAACAAGCTCAAAAATTATTAAAAGATTTAACTAAAGCGAAGAATCCATTTAATTGCCCGCATGGTCGGCCAGTTTTGGTCCATTTTTCAAATACTGATTTAGAAAAAATGTTTAAAAGAATTCAAGATTCACATCAAACCGGTCCTATTGAAGAATAGCGGTATGATACAATACTTAGTGCTAAGTTATGGACGAAATGGGGATTATAAATGTACGAATATTTAAATGGATTGGTAGTTGAAGCTAAAACGGCTCAGATTGTCGTCGATGTGAATGGTATTGGCTTTTTAGTTAGCGTCGCTAATCCATATAGTTTTAAATTAAATCAAACCCAAAAAATTTTTGTTTATCAATCTGTTTCAGAAAATGACCAAAGCTTATTTGGTTTTAAGAGTAGCGATGATAAAGAATTGTTCTTAAATTTGTTAAAAGTTAAAGGGATTGGTCCTAAAAGTGCTTTAGCCATTTTAGCAGCTGATGATCATGCCGGATTAGTTAACGCAATTAATAATGATGATGTTAATTATCTTAAGAAGTTTCCCAAGATTGGTCCGAAAGCAGCTAAGCAAATTATTTTAGATTTGAAGGGCAAAGTGACAACTAATAGTTTGGATGTAGAAAATCTATTTAGTAATGCGCCTGTTAGTGATAATAAAGAAATTGATGAAGCCCTAGCAGCGTTAGTAGCTCTTGGATATTCACAAAAAGAAGTGAATAAATTAGCTAAATCGTTAGCTAAACAACCTCAACAAACGACCGACCAATATATTAGTGCGGGATTAAGATTATTAATGAAAGGATAGTTAATTCATGGATGATGAAAGATTAACTTCAGGCCAAGTACAAGATGAAAATGAAGCTAGTGCCGAATTATCATTAAGACCGCAAACTTTAAGTCAATATATTGGACAAGACCAGATTAAACATCAATTATCGGTTTATATCAAAGCAGCTTTAAATCGAAGTGAAGCATTAGACCATGTGTTACTTTATGGGCCACCAGGATTAGGTAAAACTACTTTAGCGATGGTAATTGCTAATGAAATGAAAGTAAATATCCGAACCACCAGTGGACCAGCGATTGAAAAGCCCGGTGATTTAGTAGCTTTATTAAATGAGTTGCAGCCAGGGGATGTTTTGTTTATTGATGAAATTCATCGTTTACCTAAAGTTGTGGAAGAAATGCTTTATTCGGCTATGGAAGACTTTTTTATCGATATCGTGGTAGGACAAGGTCCAACGGCTCATCCAATTCATTTTCCACTTCCACCATTTACTTTGGTGGGAGCCACAACGCGAGCCGGATTATTATCAGCACCTTTGCGAGATCGATTTGGGATTGTCGAGCATATGAATTACTATACGGTCCATGATTTATCAAATATTGTATTAAGATCAGCTGATATTTTCAATACGACAATTGATAGCCAAGGCGCCAAAGAAATTGCCAGTCGCTCTCGGGGTACGCCACGAATTGCCAATCGACTTTTAAAACGGATTCGTGATTTTGCAGAAGTTGAAAATGATGCAAAAATTGACCAACCATTAGTTGATAAAGCTTTATCGTTATTACAAGTTGATCAAAAAGGCTTAGATCAAACTGATATTAAAGTTTTAGAGACGATGATTGAATTATATCAAGGCGGTCCAGTTGGATTAGCTACGATTGCAGCTAATATTGGAGAAGAACCGGAAACTATATCTGAAATGTATGAACCATATTTGCTTCAAATTGGTTTTTTAAAGCGAACTCCGCGCGGTCGAATTGTGACACCAGCAGCTTATGAACATTTAGGATTATTAAATCAATATCAAGATAAGAAATGAGGAATTAAAATGGCATTAACTACAGAAGATTTTAACTATAATTTACCACATGAATTAATCGCTCAAACACCAATTAAAGAACGTGATGAATCACGGATGTTAGTATTAGACCACAAAACCGGAGAAATGCAAGATAAGCATTTTTATGATATTATTGACCAACTAAATCCGGGGGATGCCGTGGTTATGAATAATTCCCGCGTTATGCCGGCTCGAATTTATGGGGTTAAAGAAAAAACTGGTGGTCACTTTGAAGTATTGTTATTACACAATATTGAAGGAGACCGTTGGGAAACTTTAGTCAAGCCTGCTCGCCGTGCTAAAGTTGGTACTAAGATTGACTTCGGTGATGGGGCCTTAACTGCTACAGTTACAAAAGAATTGGAACATGGTGGTCGTGAAATTGAATTTTCATATGATGGTATTTTTATGGAAATTTTGGATAAATTAGGTGAAATGCCACTTCCTCCATATATCAAAGAAAAATTAGATGACCCAGAACGTTATCAAACCGTTTATTCTAAAGAACCCGGTTCAGCAGCTGCCCCAACAGCCGGATTACATTGGACTAAAGAATTATTACACAAAGCCGAAGAAAAGGGTGTTAAGTTAGTTTATTTAACATTACATGTTGGTCTTGGAACCTTCCGTCCCGTTGATGAAGATAAAATTGAAGATCATAAGATGCATAGTGAATTTTATCAATTAACGCAAGAAGCAGCAGATACTTTAAATGAAGTTCGTAAAAATGGTGGTCGTATCATCGCTACTGGTACTACTTCTATTAGAACACTTGAAACTATTGGGACTAAATTTAATGGCGAAATCAAAGCTGATAGTGGTTGGACGGATATCTTTATTATGCCTGGTTATCAATGGAAAGTAGTCGACGCTTTTATTACTAATTTCCATTTACCAAAATCAACCTTAGTTATGTTAGTTTCTGCCTTTACTGGTCGTGAAATGATTTTAAACGCCTATGAACATGCTATTAAAGAAAAGTATCGCTTCTTTAGTTTTGGCGATGCAATGTTTATTAAATAAAAGAAATGGAGAATATTAGTGGAACCAGCAATTAAATATCATCTGATTAAAAAAGATAAACATACTGGAGCTCGATTGGGAGAAATTATTACGCCTCATGGTACCTTTCCAACACCAATTTTTATGCCAGTTGGGACCCAAGCGACGGTAAAATCAATGTCACCAGAAGAATTGGATGATTTGGGTGCCGATATTATCTTAGCTAATACGTATCATCTCTGGGTTCGCCCTGGTGAAGATATTGTTAAAGAAGCCGGTGGTTTGCATAAATTTATGAATTGGAAGAAGGGAATCTTAACTGATTCTGGTGGTTTCCAAGTCTTTTCATTGGCTAAATTGCGTGATATTACTGAAGAGGGGGTCCATTTCCGGAATGAATTAAATGGAGCTAAAATGTTCCTTTCACCAGAAAAGGCCATCCAAATTCAAAATGATTTAGGTCCAGATATTATGATGAGTTTTGATGAATGTCCACCATTCTTTGAAAGTTATGATTATGTTAAACATTCGGTCGAACGTACTAGTCGTTGGGCCGAACGGGGATTAAAAGCTCACCGTAATCCGACAACTCAAGGCTTATTTGGAATTATCCAAGGGGCCGGATTTGAAGATTTAAGAAAACAAAGTGCGCATGATTTAGTGGGCATGGATTTTCCAGGCTATTCCATCGGTGGTCTTTCTGTGGGAGAATCCAAAGAAGAAATGAATAAAGTTCTTGATTTTACGACACCTTTAATTCCAGAAAATAAACCACGGTACTTAATGGGAGTTGGGTCACCAGATGCCTTAATCGATGGTGTAATGCGTGGAATTGATATGTTTGATTGTGTATTACCAACTCGAATTGCTCGAAACGGAACATGTATGACTAGTCATGGTCGTTTAGTAGTTAAAAATGCAAAATATGCCCGTGACTTTACGCCAATTGATGATAATTGTAATTGTTATACTTGCCGTAACTTTACTAGAGCTTATGTTCGTCATTTGATGAAGACCGATGAAACCTTTGGATTACGTTTAACAAGTATTCATAATGTATACTTCTTGGTTCATTTGATGAAAGATGTCAGACAAGCTATTATGGATGATAATTTATTAGAATTCCGGCAAAACTTCTTTGAAGAATACGGTTATAATAAAGAAAACCGTAAAAACTTTTAGAATACTGGTTAAAAGGTAGAATATTTGTTACAGTTAATGTAGACAAATTTAGAGGAGTGACAAACTATGTTTATTGCAGCAGCTCAAAATGGTATGGGTGGCATGTCATCAATCATCTTCTTTGTATTAATTTTAGGATTAATGTACTTTATGATGATTCGTCCCCAACAAAAACAACAAAAGAAACGTCAAGAAATGATGAACACTTTAAGTGTTGGTGATTCCGTAGTTACAATCGGTCGTCTTCATGGTGTTGTTGATTCAATTGATGAAGATGCTAAGACAGTTACATTAGATTGTGACGGTATTTATTTAGTGTTTGATCGCATGGCTATTATGCGCGTTGATAAAGCTAATACTAAGAAAGCAGCTGATAAAAAGGTTGAAGAATCTAAGCCAGCTGAAACAGCAGCTAAGTCAGACGATAAGCCAGCTGAAAAATAATTTTTGATAAAAAGATCGTGATATTAATATCGCGGTCTTTTTTGCTTGTGCGATATTTTGAAATGTTTCATAATGAGGTTAGTTATTATTTGGAAGTGAGGTCGTAAAAATGGATCAAAAAGCTTTATTTGTTATTTTTGGTGGAACTGGTGATTTAGCTTATCGGAAGTTGTACCCAGCATTATTTAACTTATATGAAAAAGGATATTTGAAAGATAACTTTGCGGTCATTGGTACTGCTAGAAGACCTTGGTCTGATGATCATTATCATGAAGTTGTTCGTAATTCGATTGAGGATGCCGGTCGTGATAGTGGTAGAACGAATGATAAATTATTATGCGATTTTGCGAGCCATTTTTATTATCAATCCCATAACGTAGATGACGTTGATCATTATGTGGCATTGAAGACTTTAGCTGAAAAGCTTGATGAAAAATATAGTATCGATGGTAATCGAATCTTTTATATGGCGATGGCACCACGCTTCTTTGGTACGATTGCTAAACATTTAAAAGATCAACAATTATTAACTACTAATGGTGGGTTCAATCGTTTAATTATTGAAAAGCCATTTGGTCGAGACTATGCTAGTGCTAAAGAATTAAATGATGCCATTTCTGGTTCATTTAACGAAGATCAAATTTTTCGGATTGACCATTATTTAGGTAAAGAACCAATTCAATCCATTGCAGGATTACGGTTTGGTAACTCATTATTTAATTCAATGTGGAATAAAAATCATATTGATAACATCCAAATTACCTTGGCTGAATCTTTAGGGGTAGAAGAACGGGCCGGATATTATGAAACATCTGGTGCACTTCGTGATATGGTACAAAATCATATTATGCAAATCATTTCATTATTGACGATGGAAGAACCAGCCGTCTTTGATTCTGCTCATTTAAGTGCAAAGAAGATAGAAGCTTTACAAAATATTCAAATGCTAAAGCCTGAAGATGTTGATCAACAATTTGTTCGAGGACAATATGGTAGTAATCCGCAAAATACGCAACTTCCATATCGTGATGAAGAAGGAACTGATGATCATTCTGATATTGAAACTTATGTGGCTGGTAAATTAGTTACTAAGAATCCTTCTTTAGCCGGTGTGCCGATTTATTTGCGGACTGGGAAACGGATGACGAAGAAATCAACACAAATTAACATCGTTTTCAAAAATGATGATGAAAATATTTTCTCTGATGATCCAGCTAAAGCTTTGCAAACTAACATTTTGACACTTCATATTGCTCCAGATCAAGGTTTTACTTTACAATTTAATACTAAGACTGGTTCCAACGGCTATGAATTATCACCGGTTCATTTGCGTTATCGCAAGACTCCAGCTGAAAAAGCGGTTATTCCTGATGCATATGAAAGTTTAATTCGGGATGCCTTATTAGGTGATAAAACTAACTTTGCTCATTGGAGCGAAGTCAGTCAAGCTTGGAAGATTGTTGATGTCGTTCGCCAAGTTTGGGATAGTCAAAAACCTGATTTTCCAAATTATGAAAGTGGCAGTATGGGACCTAAAGCAGCTGATGATTTGTTAGCTCGTGATGGTCGTAGATGGGTCTTTAACCCTAACCAAAAATAAAAATGAAGAATAAACAATTGGCGCCGATTCATGTGGATGATTCCAGACAAATTATCCATGTTGATATGGACGCCTTTTATGCATCAATTGAAATGCGTGATAATCCCAAACTTATTAATCAACCATTAGTCATTGCCCATGATCCGCGTACTAATGGTGGTCACGGAGTCGTGGCTACTGCTAATTATGTAGCGCGTAAATTTGGCGTGCACTCGGCAATGTCGGCGAGTGAAGCGCTGGAAAAATGTCCGCAAGCAGTATTTGTGACGCCTGATTTTGATAAATACAAAGCGGTTTCCGCTCAAATTCATCAAATTTTTCATTTGTTTACGGATAAAATTGAACCCATTGCGTTTGATGAAGCTTATCTCGATGTTACTGAAGATAAATTAGGGATTGGTGATGCCGTTGTTATGGCTCATAAACTTCAAGAAATTATTTTTGATAAAACCCATTTAACTTGCTCAACTGGGATTTCATATAACAAATTTTTAGCCAAAATGGCTTCTGAATATGCGAAACCGGTGGGCGTGGGGATTATAAAAAAAGTAGATGTTTATGAGTTTGTCAAAGATTTACCGATTGAAGAATTTCGGGGAGTTGGTAAAAAGACGATTCCTAAAATGCATGATTTAGGTATTTTTAATGGTGCTGATTTACTAAAATTTTCGCAAAATGATTTAATGCATTATTTTGGCAAATTTGGTTATGTTTTATATCAATGGGTTCGAGGCCAAGATGATCGACCCGTGGAATATCTAAGAGAACGCAAATCAATTGGTAAAGAAGAAACCTATCAACATATTTTATATTCACAACAAGAAGTAGATATTCGATTAAGAATTATTGCTAAAAAAGTGGTTGAAGCTGTGCAAAAGCAACAAAAGCACGGCAAAACGGTGGTTTTAAAAGTTCGTTTTCAAGATTTTGAGACAATTACGAAACGATTGACTTTGGACCAATTTATTGAAAATGATGCCGAAACATATTATTTTTTTGCTAAGCAAATTTTTGATGATGTGGGGGATGTTAACCGCGGAATTCGACTGATGGGGATTACAATTACCAACTTAGCCGACCAAAATTTTGAAGAAATATCTTTGCCACTCTTTGGACGCTAAAGTTAAATATATGATATGCTTAAAGGTGCTAAATTAAAATAAATAGTTAATTGATAAATAAAAAAGCAGGTTTAATAAATGGATACTTTAGACGAAATACTAGAAAAAATAAAAAAATATAATCGCATTATTATTCACCGTCATCAACGGCCTGATCCCGATGCCATCGGTTCTCAAGTTGGTTTGGCTACAATCTTAAGAGATAGTTTTCCACACAAACAAATTAAAGTTGTTGGTAAACAAATTGAAGGTTTAAGTTGGTTGGGAAAAATGGATGAAATCGAGAGTGATTTCTTTGATGGTGCCTTAGTCATTGTCATCGATACAGCTAATGCTCCTCGTATTGATGATCGTCGTTTCGAAAATGGTGATTTCTTAATTAAGATCGACCATCATCCAAATGATGAACCATTTGGTGATTTAATGTGGGTTAACACTAAGGCTTCTAGTAGTTCGGAATTAGTATATGATTTTTACGAAAGGTTTAAAGATGAGTTAACCTTATCTAAATTAGCTGCGAAAGAATTGTATGCTGGAATTGTGGGTGACACGGGTCGCTTTATGTACCCTGCTACCACAGCGCATACGCATCGAGTAGTTGCGGGATTAATGGATACTGGTTTTGATATGGTAGCCGTTAATCAAACGTTAGCTGGTATTACCGAACCAGTGGCTCACTTGTCAGCTTATGTTTATGACCATTTGATTATTGAAGACAATGGAGCAGCTCACATTATTTTGACTAAAGAAATCTTAGATAGCTTTGACTTAAAAGATGCTGGAACAGCAGGAATTGTTTCCTTACCTGGTCATATTGTAAATGTTAAATGCTGGGCTATTTTTGTTGAACAAGATGATCATTCATATCGCGTTCGTTTACGCTCTAAAGGACCAGTTATTAATGAATTAGCTAAAGCCCACAATGGTGGTGGCCATCCATTAGCCAGTGGAGCTAAAGCAGCTGATTTAAATGAAGTAAAACAAATTATTAAAGAATTAAATCAATTAGCTTAGAAGTGGAGAAATACATGAACGAATTCAAAAAATTTAATTTAAAACCTTTTTTAATGAAGGCTTTAGATAAAATTAATTTTACTAAGCCAACTCCAGTCCAAGACCGCGTGATTCCATTGGTGATGGAAGGAAAAAGTGTAGTTGGACAATCACAAACTGGTAGTGGTAAAACCCACGCCTTCTTATTACCAATTTTTAACGAAATTGATCCTAATACGAATGCCATCCAAGCAGTTATTACTACACCTAGTCGGGAATTAGCTTATCAAATTTATGATGATGCAAAGCAACTAGCTTCAACTTCTGAGACACCAATTGAAATTGGTAACTATGTTGGTGGAACAGATAAGAAACGTCAGATTGAAAAATTAAATCACCATCAACCTCAAGTTGTTATTGGGACTCCCGGCCGAGTGTTAGATTTATTAAAAGAACATGCCTTGAATTTCAGACAAGTTAAACAAATGGTCATTGATGAAGCCGATATGACTTTAGATATGGGATTTTTAAGTGAAGTGGATCAAATTGCTGCTAGTATGCCAGAACACTTACAAATGATGGTATTTTCCGCTACGATTCCACAACAATTAAATGTTTTCTTGAAGAAGTATATGGATCATCCAGTCATTGAAGAAATTCCAAGTGCTACAACAATTAGTCCCACCATTAAAAACATCTTAATGTCGACTAAAGGACAAGATAAAAATAATTTAATTTATGAATTATTAACGATGGGTGAACCATACTTGGCTTTAGTATTTGCTAATACGAAAGAACGAGTGGATGAATTAACGGAATACTTGAAACATCAAGGCTTAAACGTGGTTAAAATTCATGGTGGTATTCAACCGCGGGAACGCAAACGCATTATGAAAGATATTCACCGTTTGCGTTATCAATACGTTGTTGCGACTGATTTAGCTGCGCGTGGAATTGATATCGAAGGGGTATCATTAGTTATTAACGATGATATTCCAACGGACTTAGAATTTTTCATTCATCGTGTTGGCCGGACGGGCCGAAATGGTATGCCAGGAACAGCAATAACGCTTTATCGTCCAAACGAAGAAGATGAAGTAGCCGAAGTTGAAAAAATGGGTATTAAGTTTGAACCAAAGAAACTTAAAAACCATGAATTAGTGGATACTTATGACCGTGATCGTCGTCAAAATCGTCGTTTGAGTAAGAAAAAATTAGACCCAACGATGATTGGAATGGTTAAGAAAAAGAAGAAGAAAGTTAAACCCGGATACAAGCGTCGCATTCGCAAGGCTATTTCTGATAAAGAAATCAGAGACCGTCGGATGCAACAACATCAAGCAGTCCGGGAAGCTAAACGAGCTAAGATTAAACAAGCTCGTTCGAAGAAACGCTAGAATTGACTTTTTAAGAAGCTTTTTCTATAATTAGCAGTGATATTTTGTTAAGCAAGGATATAGAATTACGGAATTTGAATTTAGAGACATTCTGGTTGGTGAAAAGAATGCAAATTAGTAATTTTGCTACCTTGAAATCCTTAACCGCTTCTCAGCGTTATCGAGCTTAAGAGGTATACGATTAAACATCGTTGCAAGTAAAGTGGTACCGCGCTCTCGCGTCTTTATTATTTTACATGCAGCGGTGTTTTTATTTTTAGGAGGAAAACATGGAGAGAAAATCAAGTAGTGAAATCAGACGCATGTACTTGGACTTTTTCAAAAGCAAAGGTCATATTGTTGAACCAAGTGCATCATTAATTCCTAAGGATGATCCAACATTATTGTGGATTAATTCTGGGGTTGCTACCATGAAAAAATATTTTGATGGTTCAGTTGTACCTGAAGTACCACGGTTAACCAGTTCTCAAAAGAGTATTAGAACGAACGATATTGAAAATGTTGGTCATACTGCTCGTCACCATACTTTATTTGAAATGTTAGGTAACTTTTCTGTTGGCGATTATTTTAAAGAAGAAGCTATTACTTGGGCCTGGGAACTTTTAACTTCTAAAGATTGGTTTGCCATGGATCCTGATAAGCTTTATGTTACAGTTTATCCTAAAGATACTGATGCTAAAGAAATTTGGAAGAAGACCGGAATTGACCCAACGCATATTGTTGAAATTGAAGATAACTTCTGGGATATTGGTGAAGGTCCTAGTGGCCCCGATTCAGAAATTTTCTATGATCGTGGCGAAGCTTTTGACAATTTAGCTCCAGATGATCCTGAAAATTATCCTGGTGGTGAAAATGAACGTTGGCTCGAAATCTGGAACATTGTCTTTTCACAATTTAACCACAAACCAGATGGTACTTACGAACCACTTCCCCATAAAAACATTGATACGGGGATGGGATTGGAACGAGTTGTTTCTATTTTCCAAGATGCCCCAACTAATTTTGAGACTGATTTATTCTTACCAATTATTCATGAAGTAGAAAAATTAAGTGGTAAGAAATATGGAGTTAACAAAGAAGACGATATTTCATTTAAGGTTATCGCTGACCATGCCCGTGCCATTACTTTTGCAATCGGGGATGGAGCTATTCCATCGAATGAAGGTCGCGGTTATGTTATTCGTCGCTTACTTCGTCGTGCCGTTATGCATGGTCGCAAGCTTGGCATCAAAGATATGTTCTTATACAAGATGGTCCCAGTTGTTGGTGAAATTATGAAGGATTACTATCCTGAAGTATTAGCTGACAAAGACTATATTGCTAAGGTTGTTAAATCTGAAGAAAATCGTTTCAATGAAACCTTAAATGATGGAATTTCCTTATTAAACGAAATCATTGCTGAAACAAAAGCTAATAATTCCGATACTATTTCTGGGGCTGAAGCTTTCCGTTTATTCGATACTTATGGTTTCCCATTAGAATTAGCTAAAGAATATGCCGGCGATAAAGGTCTTAAGATTGATGAAGATGGCTTTAAAGCCGAAATGCAAAAGCAAAAACAACGCGCTCGTAATGCCCGTTCTAAAGCTACATCAATGGGTGTTCAATCTGATTTATTAACAGACTTGAAGACTCCAAGTGAATATGTTGGTTATAATACTTTAAATGTCAATGGTGCAGTCTTAGAAGACATTGTCCAAGATAATAAATTGACGGATGTTGCTAAAGTTGGTGAAGCTCGAGTATTATTTGATACAACTCCATTCTATGCCGAAATGGGTGGCCAAGTAGCTGATACTGGAGTTATTGAAAATGACGAAGGTGAAGTTGTGGCTGAAGTGCAAGACGTCCAACATGCTCCTAATGGTCAAAACTTGCACACTATCAAAGTATTGAAACCAATGCATACCGGTGAAGCCTTTAATCTTAAAGTTGATCGTATTTCACACTTGAAGATTGAAAAGAACCATACTGCCACTCACTTGTTAGACCAAGCTTTACGTGATGTCTTAGGTGATCATACTAAGCAAGCTGGTTCATTAGTTGAACCCGGTTATCTACGTTTTGACTTTAATCACTTTGGTCAAGTAACACCAGAAAATCTGCAAAAAGTCGAAGATATTATTAATCAAAAGATTTTTGCTGAAATTCCAGTTAAGACCGTCGTTACTGACTTAGAATCAGGTAAGAAGATGGGAGCCATTGCCTTATTTGATGATAAGTATGGTAAGGAAGTTCGTGTGGTTAGTGTTGGTGATTATTCTCGTGAATTCTGTGGTGGTACTCACGTTAAGAATACAAATGAAATCGGTATGTTTAAGATTGTTTCTGAATCTGGTGTTGGTGCTGGTGTTCGTCGAATCGAAGCTGTTACTTCGGAAGCTGCTTTAGATTATCTTGATGACCAAGCTAACTTATTAAATAAGACTGGTAAATTATTAAAGTCGGCTCAATTAAAAGATGTGCCTGCTAAGGTTCAACAATTACAAGCTAATGTTAAAGAATTAAACCAAGAAATTGCAAAATTACAAGCTAAAATTGCGAAAGATCAAGCTGCTAATATTGGTGATGATGCTGTTGAAGTTAACGGCGTGAAATTAATTGCTGCCCAAGTTCAAGTATCAGGCATGGATCAATTACGCCAAATGGCTGATGACTGGAAGACAAGTGATCAATCTGATATTTTAGTTTTAGCAGCTCAAATTGGTGAAAAAGCTAACTTAATTGTGGCTGTTAAAGATGATACGATTAAAAAAGGTATTAAAGCTGGCGATTTGATTAAAGCTATTGCACCAAAAGTTAATGGTGGCGGTGGTGGTCGTCCTAACATGGCCCAAGCCGGTGGATCAAACCCACAAAACATTCCAGCTGCTTTAGCAGAAGCTAAAACATGGCTTGAAAATAAATAACTAAATGAAGCGAATTGAGTGATTATATTTCACTTAATTCGTTTTTTGTTTAAAATGAGAAGTGGAGAAGCAATAAAGTGTAAATAGTTAAGTTTGTTACTTTTTGTTACGAATCAATTACGAGGGTCTTCTTTCATTGTGATTTGGTTCATTATAAAGTAAAATCTTATTAAGAGTTAATTCTAGAAGAGGGGTGCTAACAGTGAGTAAGATTGATGAAACAATGTTTTTTGATTTTGGTGCAAATGAAAAAAACGATGTAAAAGAAACTTTAGATATTGTATATCGAGCATTAAAAGAAAAAGGTTATAACCCAATTGACCAAATTGTGGGATATTTAATTTCTGGAGACCCTGCTTATATTCCACGGTTAAATGATGCCCGTAATTTAATTCGGAAACATCAAAGAGATGAAATTATCGAAGAGTTAGTGCGCTCATATTTGTCAGACCAGATTAAAGAAAGCAATAAGGAATAATAGTATATGAGATTAATGGGAATGGACGTTGGATCAAAAACTGTAGGTGTTTCAGTCAGTGATCAATTAGGCTGGACTGCTCAAGGTGTTGAGATTATTCCAATTGATGAAGATGAACAAGAATTCGGGATTGAACGCGTGAAAGAATTAGTCAAAAAGTATGATGTGGCCGGTTTCGTATTAGGATTGCCGAAGAATATGAACAATACTGAAGGCCCTCGGGTGGATGCAGCTCGGGCATATGGTGATTTATTGACTAAAACATTTGGCTTACCAGTTGATTTTCAAGATGAACGTTTGACAACTGTCGAAGCGGACCGAATGTTGATTGAACAAGCTGACGTTTCACGTAAGAAGCGTAAAAAGGTTATTGATAAGTTAGCAGCTAGCTTAATTCTAGAAAATTACTTAAATGGACACGGAAAACTAATTGAAAGATTAAAATGAGGACAATCACATGGAAAATGAAGAACAAAAAATCACTTTAGTCGATGAACACGGTAACGAAGAATTATACAATGTTTTATTTACATTTGATTCTGAAGATTATGGTCGTTCATATGTCTTGTTGTATCCAGCTGAAGCTGAAGAAGATGAACAAGTAGACATTCAAGCTTATGCCTTTAAGCCTGATGAAAACCATGAATTAGGTGAAGGTGATTTAATTCCAATTGAAGACGATGCGGAATGGGATATGGTTGAAGAAGTGTTAAATACCTTCTTAGGCGACGACAACAAATAATTTAATATTAATAAGTAAGCGACCTTGATTAGCAATGGCTAGGATGGGGTCGCTTTTGATTATTTTAAGAGTGAGATAGATGAATAAAAAGATATTAGATGTTTTAGAATACGATAAGATTAAACAGGCCATTAAGCAATTTATTGCGACAGAAAATGGTGCCAAAGAACTAGCTAGTATGACGCCTAGTTCGGATAAAGTAGAAGTACAAGATAATTTGCATGAAACACTAGATGCGGTTAATATTTATCGGTTGAAGAGTGGAATTCCAATTCCAAAGTTGGAAGACATTCAAGGTTCATTGCAACGATTAAAGATTGATGCCACTTTAAATGGGCAAGAATTAGCCCAAATTGGTCGCGTCTTGCGAGCAACACGGGCTGTGATTAATTTCTTTAATGATTTGGCTGATGAAGATTTAGATATTGTTAAGTTGCATGAAGTAATTGAGCGATTAGTAATTATTCCAGAAGTCGAAGAACAATTAAGTAATTCGATTGAAGGTAACGGTCATATTTTAAATTCAGCTTCCAGTGAATTACGTAAAATTCGCGCTAGTATTACGCGGATTGAAAGTGATGTGCGTCAACGGATGGAAAAATTCACCCGTGGTAATAACGCTAAATATTTAAGTGAACCAATCGTTACAATTCGTAATGAACGCTATGTTATTCCAGTTAAAGCGGAATATCGGGGAAAGTTCGGTGGCGTTGTGCATGATCAAAGTTCTTCAGGCCAAACGTTATATATTGAACCGGAATCAGTAGTGGATTTAAATAATTCATTACGTCAAAATCAAGTGGCAGAAGTCCATGAAGAGCAACGGATTTTGTGGGAATTGAGTAAGTTAGTAGCACCGCATGTCCGTGCTTTAAGTAAAAATAATAAAATTTTGGGTCATTTGGATTTATTAAATGCCAAAGCCCGTTATGCTCATGCTTTGCATGCCACTGAACCGAAAATTTCAGCTAATAATTTGATTAACTTGAGACAAGCTCGTCATCCACTAATTAATCCGAAAAATGTGGTACCTAATGATATTAAATTAGGTGGAAAATACCAAACAGTTGTTATTACTGGTCCTAATACTGGTGGTAAAACAATCACTTTGAAGACAGTTGGCTTATTGCATTTGATGGCGCAATCTGGTTTATTTATTCCAGCTCATGAAAATAGTACAGTTCGTGTTTTTGATGAAATTTTTGCTGATATCGGGGATGAACAATCGATTGAACAAAATTTGAGTACATTCTCGTCTCACATGGATAACGTTATTCAAATTTTAAATAACTTAAATGATAATTCATTAACTTTATTTGATGAATTGGGTGCCGGAACTGATCCAAAAGAAGGAGCGGCCTTAGCTATTGCAATTTTAGATCGAGTTCGTGAATTAGGTGCCGTTTCAATGACAACAACCCATTATCCGGAATTGAAGACTTATGGCTATGAACGACCAAATACTACGAACGCTAGCATGGAATTTGATGCTAAAACCTTGAAGCCAACTTATAAATTATTGTTAGGTATTCCTGGTCAAAGTAATGCGTTTGATATTTCAACGCGTTTAGGCTTAGATGCTAATATTATCAGTCAAGCACGTAGCTTAGTGGATCAAGATAGTCAGGATTTGAATAATATGATTCGGGATTTAACCGCTCGGCAAAAAGAAGCCAAAGATGTCAGTCAAAAAGCTCATCAATTATTAGAGCAAGCTGATGAATATAATGATACCTTGCAAAAAGGCGTTACTTCCATGAAGAGTCAACGTGATAAGTTGATGGAAACGGCGAAGGAAAAGGCTAATAATATTGTTAATGATAGCCAAGAAAAAGCTGATAAAATCATTAAACGCTTGCGCAAGATGGAACATGCCACTGGTAGTTTTAAGGAAAGTGATTTGATTGATGCGAAAAGTCAAATCAATGCTTTGCATCAAGCTACTAATTTGAAACGTAATAAAGTTCTACGGAAAGCTAAAGAAGCACAAAAACTTCATGTTAATGATGAAGTTATCGTTTTAACCTATGGCCAACGTGGTGAATTGTTGCAGCAAGTTGATAAAAAACATTGGGAAGTTCAAATGGGAATTATGAAAATGAAAGTTTCCACGGATGAGCTTGAAAAGATTAAAACAGATAAGGCCTCTCGCCGAGCTAGTCATAACTCTGTTAAACGAACTGCTTCAGCTGGTGTTAAAACACAATTAGACTTGCGTGGAAAACGTTATGAAGAAGCATTAACTGAAGTAGACCGTTATATTGATGCCGCTTTATTAGCTGGTTATGATCAAGTCACTATTGTTCATGGAAAAGGGACCGGAGCATTACGGAGTGGAATTACTAAGTATTTGAAACGTAATCGTCGGGTTAAAAGCTTTGAATTTGCTCCAGTAAATGCTGGTGGAAATGGCGCTACAATTGTTCATTTTAAGTGAGCTTATCATTAGTAAGCATATTATTTGATTAATTTAAATTTACTGCTATTATTAGCATATAAATTAAAGTTGAGGGGGAAAATAATAATGGTTGAAGCAATTAATGATGCAAACTTTGAAGAAAAAACTGATACAGGTGTTA
>X285_Short_beaked_Echidna__coassemble_454_pt1 | contig 23813 bp, 28 predicted proteins | sample X285_Short_beaked_Echidna__metabat2_high_PE_004 | metagenome-assembled genome bin X285_Short_beaked_Echidna | reverse complement strand
TTAATCTCAGAAGAAGTTATCTCTTGAGACAACTTAATTAGTATATCAAGAACAAATGAACATGTCAACAACTAAATTTAATTAATTTAGAAATGTGATATGTCACATGTCGTGACAACAGTAATTAACTATACGTTATTCAAATTAAAATGTCAACAACTTTTTTATTGACATCTAATAACTAATTAATTGCCTGTGAATATATGTTATCAATTAAAGTAATAGTAAGTCAAGCATTATTTTTGGTCCAAAATTTTTTATGTTTAACATAAAAATGAACTGGCTTAGGAACTACATTTATATCATGTTTCATTTCATAAATAGTCCTAAATGATAAGGATAAACTCTTATCACCAAAATCAGAAATCACCATGGCTTTAACTTTTTGCTTGATTTTAAACTTACTATATAACTCTTTAAAGTCGTGACATAATGTCTCATCGATATGAATCAAGCCAATTCGATTATGCTTATCTACCACTAAAAGTCCATACTTTTTTATTTTTACAATCTTAACAGAAATAATATCACCTATTCGATACAAATTATCACCTCTTTAAATATTAATTTTACGTTAGTTTTATGGTATATTCAAAATTAATTATGTGATATATGTAATAATTATTAATATTGTTACATCAATTAAGTCGAAAGGAATGATTCTTTGCAAGCAATGATTGATTTTGTATTGCATATCGATAGTCACCTAATTACAATAATTAATAATTTTGGTGATTTATCATACTTGATTCTCTTTGCAATCATCTTTGTAGAAACTGGAGCTGTTATTTTACCATTTCTACCTGGTGATTCATTACTATTTGCTGCATGCGCTTTGTCAGCTAAACCTGAATATCATTTAAGTATAGTTTTATTTGTGATTTTATTTAGTTCAGCTGCTTTACTGGGAGATTCCGTTAACTTCTTCTTAGGTAAACACGTTGGAATCGCCTTAAGAAAGCATCCCTTCTTTGGTAAATTTATTAGCGATGAAAAATTTGCTGAAGCTGAACACTTCTTTGAACACCACGGAAATATCTCAATAACTTTAGCAAGATTTATGCCAATTATCAGAACTTTTGCTCCTTTCGTAGCTGCTGGTTCTAATATGCCATACAAAGATTTTATCAAATATAACATTATTGGTAACTTTGCTTGGGTCGGTATTTGTTGTGGCGCTGGTTATTTCTTTGGTAATATACCATTTGTAAAAGAACATTTTTCCGTTGTAGTATTAGGAATTATCGGCGTATCTTTAATTCCAGCTTTAGTTTCATTTTTAAAATCAAAAAAAGGCAAGTCTTAAACGACTCGCCTTTTTATTTTGCGATATATTTGCCACATAATAATTTCATAACATACTAGTATACTTACAAAGCATACTCCAAAGAAATAGTCTGGCAATATATTGATAATAGGGTCAATGGCTGGATCAAACATCCAATAATTATTTTTAAAAAGTAACTGATGCATCATGATAAATGACTGATTAAAATTGCTTAAAGCCAAAGTACCAAGAACAGGAATAAATATCATTGAAAACTTAGTCATGTTTTTAACACTATATAAATATGGTTCAGCAACATCTTTTTGCAATACAATTATTAACAAGATTATGCCAATAATTATTAAACTAAAATCCAATAAAAACAATTGCTTTACTTCCGCCATATGAATTAATCCATGAATAGAAAAGGAAAAATCATTAACTTTTAATTTACTTATCCACGGAAATTCCAAATAACTAACCATTTGCCGATAAGCTTCTAAAATATGGAATTTATTAACCCCTGTTAGCAAGACCATTTGTTTATTGACAAAAAAAGGGAAATATAAATAACTTAAATTGATTGTTATAAATATTCCCCCTGCAATTGAAATTAAATTCATAACAACAATTAATAAAATTTTTCTAATCATTGCTATTGCCATTCATCAAAATTATTTATTTCATGAGTAGGCTTTATTTTCTTACCAGCTACTTGTTCTTTGGTCGAAACCCCTGTGTACACGAGCAAAGTATCTATACCAAAATTAATGCCAGCAGAAATATCAGTCATATAATTGTCACCAACCATTACAACTTCATTTTTAGCCAAGCCAATTTGTTCGAGACCCTTTTCCATAATAATAGTTTCAGGCTTACCAATATATTTAGCTTTTTGATGGGTTGAAGTTTCCATCAGTGCAATTAACGAACCGGCGCCAGGCACAAATCCACGTTCGTTAGGTAAATTAGTATCGGCGTTGGTACCAATAAATTTAGCCCCATTTAAAACGGCGAGTGTCGCAATTTCAAATTTATGATAAGTAACATCATAATCTAATCCCACCACAACAAAATCCGGATGATCTTCTTCTAATTCAAACCCTTTGGCTAAAATAGCTCGTTTTAAACCTAATTCACCAATTATATATACTTTTCGATGTTTTTCATCAGCAATATCATCTAAATAATCAGCAGTAGCTAACGCAGCAGTGTAAACATTTTTTTCTTCTACGAAAATATCGTGATTATTTTTTAAATTTTTCACAACATCCGCGGGAGTCTTAGTCGTATTATTAGTTAAAAACAAGAAATCAATCTTATTCTTTTGTAATCTTTCAACGAATCTTCTAGCCGCTGGAATCTTCTCTTTGCCACGATAAATCGTACCATCCAAATCAATTAAATATCCTTTGTAATCATCTAACATATGCTATCTTTTCTCCCTAATCGTAAAAGTCTTTTGTCGCTTCTTCTTATTAACGCGAACTACTTCATTCTTGCGATTATGCACTGAATGGTATGTCTTTTTATTTTTATTTCGATCTCTTCGATAATTTTTGTGATGTGAATTAGAAATTTTTTGTTCCCTAATCCATCTTCTTTTAGCTTTCTCATTAACTGCCAAATTTTGTAAAACAAAATAAGGACAACCAAAACTACAATATTCTAGCAAATAATCTTCCAGCCGACTAATCTTTAATTCATCGGCCACATTGTTATTATCATCATAAAAGCCTCTCAATCTGAGCTGCCCAGAAGCAATATCGCCGACAATATAATCATACCGACTTAGAAGTGGTACGAATCGTCTAGCTAATAATTCTTCATCAAAAGCCAAACGATAATTTTTAATCAAACGATACTCATGATTATTTATTAAAACTTCATCATCGCTTAACAAATCAATTTTGTTTATAACTGGCCTTTGCATTTCAGCCAATTCTTCTTGCGTCTTTCTACTCATACATGTATCTCCAAAAATAGTCTATGTTTTATCGTAAAGAAAAAAAGAAGAAAGGTCAACGCCCCTTCTTCTTTTATATCAAAACATTATGATTATAGTGTTAAGTTTTTTTCTCTAATTTTAGCAATCCAAAACATTACGGCAAACCAAATGACTGATCCAACTGCGGCAATGGCTGTCGTCTTTTGTAATAGCATTACAATACCAACAAATACTAAGAAAGCAAGAACTAGATAATTGCTAACTGGATACCATGGCATTTGGAAATCATGACTTTCTTTATTAGCTTTTTTATATTTTAAATGTGCCAACACAATTAAGGCCCAAATAAATAAGAAACAAGTCGTTGCCACACTAGAAATTAAGGCAAACACCCCTTCAGGCATCACAATATTCAATACAACTGCCAAAGCAATTACTAAAGCAGAAAATAATACCGCATTTTGTGGTACTTGACGTTTAGACAAAACACCTAACTTTTTAACATGTTTATTTTTGCTATCAAAAGTTAATGAGAACAACATCCGTCCGGTTGTAAATAATGAACTATTGCATGCTGATGCAGCAGCTGTTAAAACCACGAAATTAATAATTCCGGCCGCCCCTGGAATACCAACCCCTTGGAACACTTGCACAAAAGGACTGCTGTCTGGGCTAATATGATTCCAAGGATAAATAGCCATTAAGAAAAATAATGCGCCAACATAGAAAATACCAATTCGCATTGGTATTTCGTTAATAGCCTTTGGAATAACTTTATGTGGATCTTGTGTTTCAGCAGCAGTCATCCCTACCATTTCAATTCCGATAAATCCAAATAATACCATTTGGAATGACATGATAAAGCCATTAATTCCCTTAGGAAGGATACCTCCATAATTAACTAAATTACTTAATGCTGCATGACCAGCATCAGTTTTAGTATGTAGAACTACCATGATAAATCCAATAACCATTAAAGCAATAATAGCAGCAATTTTAATTACTGAGAACCAAAATTCAGTTTCACCAAAAGCTTCAACTGTAATCAGATTTAAACCAACTAAAGCAACCAAAATAATAAATCCTGGAACCCACTGGGGAATATGAGGTAGCCAATATCTAACATAAATTCCCGATGCCGTAATATCAGCCATCGCAATCGTAATCCAACAAATCCAATAAGTCCAACCAGTAACAAATCCTGCTTTTTTGCCTAAATATTTCGTCACAAAATCAACAAATGATTTGGAATTCACATCAGACATTAACATTTCACCTAATGCTCGCATAATCCAAAAACAAACTAAACCAGTTAAAATATAAGCTAGTAAGATTGAAGGACCAGCTAAATGAATGGTGCTCCCGGCTCCTAAGAACAAGCCAGTTCCAATCGTTCCACCAATTGCAATTAACTGTACGTGACGACTCTTTAAATTACGAGCCATCTCATTTGACTCTTGTTTTTCCATTCCGCTTCCTCCGCTTTTTCGATAGTCTAAAAATTAGTTTATATTAAAAAATCATTAGACTATTAATAGTCTAATGATACCTAAATCTAAGAAATTAGTAAAATGTTATACCAAACTTTTTTTAGCCCATGCATGAAAGTCATCAAGGAATGACTTCATTTGAGTACGGTCATTAAATTTTGGAAATTCGCCTAGCAAGACTGGTTCAGCTTGCTTAGCGGTACTTCCTGTTTTTTGTAAAATTAGAATAGCTTTTTGTGATTGTTTATTTTGAAACATCTCACTTGGAAGATTAACTAATGCTTGCAAATATACTTGATTATTAAAATAACTTAATAAAGATTTGGCTTCTTTAGTTTGAAATAAGTTACTTGGAACTAAGAACAAACCAAATCTGCCATCTTTAACTGAGTTCATAGCTCGCTCAATTAATAGGTGATGAACAAACGAATGTCCCTCAGTACTGCGAGTTTTAAAACCTTCAGTATATTCATCAATTGGATAATACCCCACTGGTAAGTCACTTACAACTAAATCTACATCATGAGTTACTGGTCGACTAATACTATCTTGTTGATATAGTTGAACTGGAATATCTTCCATGTCAGTTGCCATACTGGCTACTGATAATAACGTGTCATCATTATCAACTCCAACGGCTTCATAAGCTTGATTTTGATCTTTGAAATGATTTAAGATTGTTGAAAATAAATTTCCGGTTCCAACAGCTGGATCATAAACCTTAATTTCATCCTCTTTAAACTTAAAATTATCAATAATATAGTTAAAAAGCATTCCAATTGTTTCCGGAGTAAACTGATGATTAGCTTGAATCTGTTCAGCTTTATTGGCTTGAATTAACACCAGCTGAATTGCTTGTCTGATTTCTTCAGGTGTATATTCACTTTTATCATATTTGTCATAAATTTTATGCAATTCATCTTGCGTAGTTTGATCAGGCTTACCATCTTCGACTTGAATTTGATTTGATAATAAATTATCACCCGTCTCGATAAAAGCATCTAGAAAATCCATACTTACATTTTTTTGTAATAGTTGGATTGATTGGTCAAAAATATTATACAATTTTTCAATTTTTTTAGTATCCATTATTATTCCTTTCATCAAAAAACATCTTCATCAAATTTAAGTTTAACTGATTTCCCTTTTTCTGGAAAAATGGTCACGTATTTTTCACTATCTAATTGTAACTTACCATAACCATTAGATTCAAACTTTGACAAATCGGGTTTCTTACGTTTAGCCAAAATAAAGCGGTTTAATAATATTTTTTGCCTGGTTAATTGAATCTCCCCTTGTAAATTAGCTAAAACTTGGCGATGATGGTCCTCAATCAAAATATTTAAACCACTTAAAAATAGTAAGACAAAAATCGTTGTTAATAAAGCACTAGCCTTTTTTCTCTGGAATAAATGCATAATCTGATAATTTTTTACCTCTCACTTGAATTGTAATTTTAACTAATTTATTAACTTTTTCAAAATTAAGACTGTCAATACCTTGTACGACTGGTACATGACCTGGTGTATACCGTGCCATTTTATGATTTTTATACATCGAAAAGATATACTGTTTCTTTTCATTTTGGTTATATAGCGTTAATTCATCATCTTTTACTTCCACTAATTTGAAATTATGCTTGGTATTTTCTAAATCTTGAATAATAAGTTCTAGTTTATCCTCTGATAAACTATTTACTTTTTGCTTGGTACTTTGAATCATTATTTGGCTAATATTAATAACCATTACTAGAATTAATAAACCGATTATCGCTTCAATTAGCGTAAAACCAGCTTTTTTATATTTTTGTTCTTGTTTCATTTAGCTGGACTCTTTGTTGTTTTAATTCAATTTTTAATTTTTGCTCACTTTGGACATTTTGGTGCCAAACTTGATTAATATAAATCGCAAAAAAAGATAGAATCAATAAGCTAATTAATCCCTCATGAATCAGGAATCCATTTTTACGACAGTTTAGTAAGTTCATAAATCCCCCAACCCAGCTGAACTGATAATTTATATTTATTTTTATTGTTTTGTGTAAAATATATAGTTTGAGGCTTTGTATAACCATCAATATCCATAATTACAGAATAATCATAAAATGGTTTTAAATCTGCGGGCAACCTCAACACTTTCTTCCATCTAAAATACCGCCCATTACTATCAAAACTAATATTATTTTCTGCTTTATGAAATTTGATAGTCGTATAGCATCTTTTAAAATTCGACAAATATTTACAGTACTGCCAAGATTCATCGAATTGCTTAAAAAAATATGCTTCATTTTGATAACTATGGCTTTTTTTGATATTAAATAAGCCAATTAACAAAGAGCTACTAAAAATAACCAAAACTACCATCGTTTCCACTAACGTAAATGCTCTTTTTTTATTCCACATGGCCATCAGCTATTTTAAGGCCTTCTTTATTAGCTTGTTTCATTTGTTTCTCAGATAGATAACCCTTTTGCTTCAAATCATCTAAGGATTTAGGTACCTCATCAAACTCATTTTCATATAAATCAACCTGAGTTTGCACCACTTGCGTCATAGCATCCCCCTGAACGTGAACGGCATTTTTCTTTTGACTAGTAATATTAGGTAAAATAATCAAAATTAATAACGAAATAATAAATAAGACAATTGCCATTTCAATTAATGTAAAACCTGATTTTTTCTTCACATCGTAACCTCTTTCATTGAATTGTACATTGGCATTAATAAATTAAGATACATCAATACAATTGATACCCCTACCACGCCAAATAAAATCGGCTGAATCACTAAAATTAAGCGCTCCATTTTGCTAATCAAAGCTTTATATTTCATTTGGGCTAGAGCATTAATTTCCTTTGCTAGAGTAACTTGATCACTCCCTTTTTGTAATAAAAGTTCTAATTCATTAGGAATTAAAGCTCCTTTTTGAATAAAATCTGACAAAGCATTCCCTTTTTTTATATGATTTTGTATTTTCTGTCCAATATGATAGAGCAATGAATCTTTTTGTAAACTAACTAAATAATTAGTAATACTGCCTAATTGCATACCACTTTTTACCAGTAATGCTAAATTAGTAGTCAAATAATACTGACAATAAAGTTGATAAATCCGGCCAATTATTGGCAAGCGACAAATTAATAAAACTTTATTGGTAGCAGTTTTTTGTTTAAATTTCTGCCAACCAACATAGCCTAAACCAACGAAAATAATTGATAATAATCCTATAACAACTTTGATTAAACGACTTTGCCATGTTGCCGTATTGAAATCCCAACTACCTAATTCGGGCATAATGAAGCATTTCATACCAATCATCATGACTGCCAAGAAAATAAGCAAAAAAATCGGATATTGCACTAAAGCTTTCAACTTCTTCATTTGTTGATTACGACTAGCAAAAATTTTTCCAATCGATTCTAATGTTTCTTGTAATGATCCATGTTGATTGGCAATCTGAATTTGATAATATACATCAGTACTGATAAATGGTTTAAAAGCTTCTTCGAATTTTAGGCCATCGTTCAATCCCTCTATGACTATGCCTAATTGACTAGCGATTTTAGGATTCATAATTTGCAAAAATTCAAATGACTTGCGAACTGATACACCCATCTTTAATAAATCAGACAAATTAACAAATATATAGGTTTGATTACTCAGTGAAATTTTATCCGTATTGATATTCTTGATAAATTGTTTCGGTAATTTCACCTGCATCCCTCCATTTCTTTAACTTATCCTGCCAACTATCTTCGATAATTTTTAAATCTGGATGAAAAGACTTAAAATCGGCAATAATCTTTAAATCATCTTTAACAGTTGGTATCAATCGCTGATAAATAGTAGCTGTTAAAGCCTCTTTTAAATACTCTGATGCAATTCCTAATTCTAATAATCTTTCATAAACACCACTTGCATTCTTGGCATGAATCGTCGTTAACACTAAATGACCACTCAAAGCGGCTTGAATCGCAATTTCAGCCGTCTTTTGGTCTCTAATTTCACCAATTATAAAAATATCTGGCCGACTTCTTAAGCCACTGCGCAGTAAATTTTGGTATGACATCCCGGATTTTTCATTAACTTGTAGTTGTAAAAACTTTTCTTCTTGAATTTCTACCGGGTCTTCAATCGCCATCACCAATTTATGATCCGCTAAACTACGAGCAGTTTCATAGATTAAGCTAGTCTTTCCCGAACCCATCGGACCAGAAAAAACAATTAATCCTCGATACTTAAGCGCTCGTTGTAAATTAATTTTAGTTTTATAATCCAGAACACTTTTTTGTTGTCGATCATAGATAAACCGAATTACCATCGATGGTCTTTCCAAAAAATCTCCTACTGTAGCAATACGTAAATGAATTAATTGATTTTTAGCATCATGCCAAACTAACGACCCATCTTGGGGCCGCCGTTGCTCACTAATTGCCATATCTGCTTGATATTTAAGATATGACATCATCTGTAAAGCTTTTTCTTTCTTAATATCTTCAAATTTTTTATAACCATTAACATCCCGAAATAATAGCTGGTACGTATCGTTATATGGCATCACAAACAAATCACTATATTTTTGTTTAAAACATTCTTGAAATATTTGATTAATCTCATCTTTAATCAACTTAATCACCTCCTCAGTCATTAAATACTCATAAAAACTAAAAATATTTTTATAAATAAAAAAAGAGTGAGCATTTCTGCTCACTCTTAAATAAGATTATTAATTATTTTTCTACTTCATTACGAGTTGGAATTGAAGGTTGGGCCCCCATCTTTTGCACTGCTAATGATGAAGCTTTATTACCATACTTAATGGCCGCCTCAATATTAGATAAATCAGGTTTTAATTCTGAACTAAATGAACCCAAGAAAGTGTCTCCAGCTGCTGTAGTATCCAAAGCTTGGACTTTAAAAGCTGGAATAATACCATGCTTACTTCCATCGTCAAAATAAACACCTTTACTACCTAAAGTGATAATAACAATTTTGACGCCCATAGCCCGCATTTCTTTCGCTGCTTCTGCCATTGAAGCTTCATCAACTACTTTGATACCAGTAATGATTTCAGCTTCAGTTTCATTTGGTGTAATAATATCAGACTTGGCTAATAAACTTTTTGAAATATTTTTTACCGCTGGAGCTGGATTTAGGATAGTGGTTACTTGATGACTTTTAGCTAAATCAAAAGCAAATTCAGTTGTATCCATGGGTGTTTCTAATTGTGCTACCATGAAGTCAGCTGCTTCAATCTTTGCTTCGGCTGCTAAGACATCTTTTGAACTTAACTCCGCATTAGAGCCACCATAAATCAGAATTCGGTTTTCACCACTTTGCTCTAGCATAACAAAGGCATGTCCGGTTCCAGCATCTGATGAAACACTAACAAATTCCGTTGATACGCCACTATCCTTTAATTGGTTAAGCATAAAGCGCCCATCATCATCATGACCGACTCTTCCAATAAAACTAGTCTGGGCTCCTGAACGAGCAGCAGCAATGGCTTGATTAGCACCTTTACCACCACCAGCCATTTGCTTATCATTTAGAGCTAAAGTTTCCCCTGGCTCTGGAAAACGAGTGACTTGTAAAATTGTGTCAACATTCAAGCTCCCTAAAACGACTACTTTATTACTCATTATTCCACCTCATTAATTATTCAATAAGTAAATTTTATCATACTAAAAACTAGTTGAAAATGAAGGTAAATAAAAAAGACGAGGAATATCCTCATCTTTTCAAATTAAATATCAAATTAACAACTTAATAGCTTTTAAAACTATTCAGCGTCATCAGGCAATACAGCTGCTTGGTAAACTTCAGAAACATCATCGTTGTCTTCAAGTTCATCAATCAAACCGGTATATTGCTTAACTTTGTCAGCTGGAACAGTTGTTTCATTTTCTGGAATCATAGTTAATTCAGCAGTAGCTAACTTATAACCATCAGATTCTAATGAATCACGTACAGCAGCAAAGTCTTTTGGATCTGTATAGATTTCAAAGACTTCATCAGATGTTTGTACATCATCAGCACCAGCCATGATAGCATCTTCCATCATAGCATCTTCATCTTTATCTAAGCCTTCACGACTGATAACGATGTAGCCTTTACGGTCAAACATGTATGAAACTGAACCAGTTGATCCAAGTGAACCACCATGATGAGTGAAAGCTGAACGAACAGCAGCGGCAGTACGGTTCTTATTATCAGTTAAAGCTTGAACAATAAGAGCTGTACCAGCAGGTCCATATCCTTCATAAGTGATTTCTTCATAGTTTGCTCCACCAGTACCGCTACCTTTATCAACAGCACGTTTGATGTTGTCTTTAGGCATGTTAGCTGCACGAGCCTTATCAATCATTAAGCGTAATTGAGGGTTGGCAGAAGGGTCCGGGCCCCCAGCTTTAACTGCAACGTAAATTTCACGTGAAATACGTTGGAAAATCTTACCACGCTTGGCATCTTGCGCATTTTTACGGCCTTGTATATTATGCCACTTTGAATGTCCTGACATATCCGAACTCCTTCTTTCTTTATTATTTTAGTACATAGACAAGCTTCATAGTAACTTATAAAACTAGGTTTTGTCAATTATTTAAGCTAATAAAAAAAGAATAACCCAAGGATTATTCTTTTTACTATTAAGCACGTTTTGTATAAGTACCCTTTTCAGTATTAATAACTAATGTTTCGCCTTCTTGAATGAAGTCTGGAACGTTAACTACTAAACCTGTTTCCATTGTAGCTGGCTTACCAGAACCTGTAACTGTAGCACCTTTAATTGAGGGTGATGTTTCAGTAACTTTAAGTTCTACAGTAGTTGGTAATTGAACCCCGATAACTTCTGAACCGTAGAAATCAATTTTAACAATTGTATTTTCAAGCAAGAACTTTAATTCATGTTCAATACTTGCAACTGGTAATTCATATTGTTCATATGTTTCAGTATCCATAAATACTGCCATATCGTCTTGACGATATAAATATTGAGCTTCTTTAGTTTCCAAGATAGCTTGTTCAACTTTTTCAGTTGGACGCATAGTTGTTTGAACAGTTGAACCTGCACGAACATCATATAATTTCATTTGCATAACAGTGTTACCTTTACCAGGCTTGTGATGGTTTGTTTCAACAACCTTGATTAACTTACCATCTTTAATGAAAGTCATACCAGGCTTTAAATTGATTGCTTCAATCATTGTCTAATTCCCCTTAAACTATTTTTTTGTCTATCCTCAAAGGATAAATGTCTTACCTTTTATTTTATCACAAAAATATTACTACTAAAGTATTTAGTAGTAATTAAACTTCAATTCCACAACGACGATAAATTGTGTCAATATTCTTTAAATGATATTGATAATCAAAAATAGATTTAATTCCATCTTCACCTAAAGCAGCTTTAATCTTCTCGTTCTTTAATAATAAGTCCATAAAGTGTTCATGAGTATTCCAAACCTGCATAGCAATTGGTTGAACAGTATCATAAGCTTCTTCTCTAGTCCAGCCCTTATCAATTAAATGCAACATAACTTGTTGTGAGAAGATCAATCCATGCGTCATTTCCAAATCTTTTTTGATTTCATCTTTATTAACTACTAAATTATTTAAAATGCGATTCATTCGGTTTAGCATATAGTCAATTAAGCAAGTTGAATCTGGTAAAATAATTCGTTCAGCTGATGAATGAGAAATATCACGTTCATGCCACAAATTCATATTTTCAAAGGCAGTCACCATTTCACCACGCACAACTCGGCTTAAACCAGAAACATTTTCTGATCCAATCGGATTACGCTTATGTGGCATAGCTGATGAACCTTTTTGCCCTTTAGCAAAGCCTTCGCGGAATTCATTAACTTCTGTTCGTTGTAAATGACGAATTTCAGTGGCAATTTCTTCAATTTGAGAACCAATTAAAGCTAATACACTTAAATATTCAGCATGAAGATCGCGCGGCAAAATTTGTGTTGAAATTTCTTGGTGTGTTAAGCCCAACATTTCACAAACTCGTTGTTCAATTTCAGGTGTAACGTTTGCAAAAGTACCAACTGCACCACTAATTTTACCAACTTCAATGTTCTTTCGAGCATGATGGAATCTTTCGATATTACGATTGATTTCAGAATACCAACGTAAAAACTTCAATCCAATCGTAGTTGGTTCAGCATGAATTCCATGAGTCCTACCAACCGTGATTAAGTCTTTATATTTAACTGCCATCGTCTTTAAAGTTTCCTTAAACATGGCTAAATCAGCTTCAATAATGTCGTTAGCCGCTTTAATCCGAAGTGATTGAGCTGTATCAACGACATCAGTGCTTGTCAAGCCATAGTGAATCCACTTACGTTCTTCCCCTAAAGATTCGGAAACCGCTCTAGTAAAGGCAATCACATCATGGTGAGTAATAGCTTCTAATTCATCGATACGGTCCAATTTAAAACTAGCATTTTTTTCAATTAAAGCTAAATCTTCATCGGGCACTTTGCCGACTTCATTCCATGCTTTAACAACAGCAACTTCAACTTTTAACCAACTTTCAAATTGCGATGGTCTGCTCCAGATTTTTTTCATATCTGGTCTTGAATAACGATCTAACATGCAAACGCTCCTTTTATTTCTATAATTAACATTCTTAATTTTACCAAAAATAACCTTATTAATAAATACGAACAATTAATAGATAAGTAATATTAAAGTTTCGGGTAGATTTTGCTATTTGAATTAAAAATATGTTATTATTCTAAAGGTCGTTTTTATTGAAAAAAATGGAGGAATGAAAATGTCAGCTACTGTAGTAATTGGAAGCCAATGGGGCGATGAAGGAAAAGGAAAGATTATTGATTTTCTCGGACAAGATGCCGATGTAACCGTTAGATATTCTGGTGGTGACAATGCTGGTCATTCAATCGTAGTTAATGATCAAAAACTAGCATTACGCTTAATTCCATCTGGAATCTTAGCTCCTAATTCCATTTGTGTCATCGGAAATGGAACGGTGGTTAATCCTCACACCCTATTAGACGAAATTCACAATCTTAATAGTGTTGGTATTAACACTAATCATTTAAGAATTTCAGACCGAGCTCATATCATTTTCCCTTATCATATTTTGCAAGATCAACAACAAGAACGTGATCGAGCTAAAAATGGGGAAAAGATTGGTACTACTAATAAAGGTATTGGCCCAGCTTACATGGATAAAATGCAACGAATTGGAATTCGTGCAGTTGACTTATTAGATGCTAAAACACTCCAAGACAAAATCGAATTTAATTTATCTCAAAAGAAACGTGTCTTAGATGAAGATTTATGGGAACAATTACCAAGTGCTAAAGAATTAACTGAAACATACCTAGAATATGGTAAGACATTAGCTAAGTATATTACTGATACTGGTTACCTAATCCATTCTAAGTTAAACGAAAACAAACATGTTTTATTTGAAGGTGCACAAGGAACAATGCTTGATATTGATCATGGTACTTATCCTTTTGTTACTTCATCAAATCCAACTGCTGGTGGTGCTGCTACTGGTTCTGGCGTTGGAATTACTAAATTCAAACATGTTGTTGGGGTATGTAAGGCTTATGTTTCTCGTGTTGGTGCGGGTCCATTTCCAACTGAACAAATTAACGAAATTGGTGATTACATTCGTGAAACTGCTCATGAATATGGAACAGTTACTCACCGTCCGCGTCGCATTGGTTGGTTTGATGGTGTATTAATGAAGTATGTTTCAGATGTTAATGGTTTAACTGATTTAGTAGTTAACTGTGTTGATGTCTTATCTGGTATTAAAGAACTTAAGATTTGTACTGGATATCAAACTGACCACGGTGTAATTAATTACTACCCTGCTTCAGAAACTGAATTAAAGAATCTTACTCCAATCTATGAAACACTTCCTGGTTGGGATGAAGATTTAACAAAAATTACTTCTTATGAAGAACTTCCAGATAACGCTAAGAATTATCTTAAAAAGATTGAAGAAATTACTGGGGTTCAAATTAGCGCCTTTTCAATTGGTCCAGATCGTAGTCAAACAATTGTTTTAAACGACTTATGGAGTGACTAATATAAAATAAAAAAGAGTTCAGAAATCAATTAAGATTTTTGAGCTCTTTTTGTTATCCAATTAATAATTACCGAAACAATACCAATAATGATTAATCCAACGCCAATAACGGAAGTATCATTAATTCCAGTTTGATAAATGTTTTGAATTAAAGTATTTATTTTATCCACAGCAATTTGTGATTGTAATTGATTAATAAGGTTGCTCTTGAATTGAGATGGCAAAAATGAAAGTAAACCAACAGCAATGCCACTAAATGCCATCATATGCCAGAAACGTCGTCTCATAGCAGCATAGCCAATGATTATAATCATTAATCCACTAGTAATTACGAATACCCAGTGCATTGCTTGTTTAATAGTAAAGAAATTTTGTGAATAATTAGTTAACTTATCCACATGCAAATATTGATTCATCGCTAAGGATGCTGTTTGACTAACTTTTTGATTAATTGTTGGGTTGGTCTCAACCAATGGACTTTGATTAATTTCTTGCTGAATTAATTTTTGATTAATTGAAATCGATTGACCTTGATAAAACTGTGATATCATACTATCAATTTGTTTTTGAATCATATCTGGCGTAAAAATATTTAATTGCTCTAATTGCATATTTTTTTGTAATTCCTGATTCAAGTCCTTACTTACCATGGTAGCAATGCCAGTTTCATTAACTTGGTTTTCGACTACTTTTTGATTAAAAAAGCTGTGATTAAATACCAATGCAATAACCCACGCAAATCCAATTATTACCATTAAAATTTTGGAAATAATTAGTTGGGGTTGATGCTTAATTTTTGGACTCATTTCTTGATTTGGTTGCATTCTACGCTTCATCATAGCCACCTTCACTTCTTCTTTTTTGAAACGTAACATAATCTTGCAAAAAACACCAGAAAAATGCTTAACAGTATTGTATATTATGCAAAAAGTAAGCTATACTAATAAACATGTTGTTAAAAATAATTTATTTTTTAAGGGAGTTTTCTACATAATGGAATATAGTTTATTTACAAAGTTAGCGGCCGAATTTATCGGAACTGCTATCTTAATTTTACTTGGTAATGGTTCAGTTGCCAACGTTGAATTAAAAGGTACCAAAGGTAATGGTAGTGATTGGTTAGTTATTGCCGTTGGTTATGGTTGTGGTGTTATGGTCCCTGCCTTAATGTTTGGGAGTGTTTCAGGTGCTCAAATCAATCCAGCCATGACTATCGCTTTGGCTGCTAATGGGATGTTTCCTTGGGGTGAAGTTTTACCTTATGTCATCGCTCAAATGTTAGGCGCTATTTTTGGTCAATTAGTTGTTTATTTTGCTTATAAACCTCATTATGATCAAACTTCAAATGCTGAATCTATTTTAGGTACTTTTAGTACAATTGATGCTAGTAACAGTCTTTGGAATGGTTTTGTAAACGAATTTGTTGGTTCTTTCCTATTATTTTTTGGTGCCATTGCTTTAACAACGGCTGCTTACTTTAAAAAAGATATTAGTTCGGTTTACATTGCTTTAGGTCTTTTAGTTAGTACGTTAGTCGCTTCTCTTGGTGGCGCTACTGGTCCAGCTTTAAATCCGGCTCGTGACTTAGGCCCAAGATTAGTTCATGCTTTACTCCCTATCAAACATAAAGGTTCTTCTCAATGGAACTACGCCGCTATTCCAGTTGTTGCTCCAATCTTAGCTGGTTTATGTGCCATTTGGTTATATAAAGTATTATTTTTAAATGTTTAATGCCAAATAAAAAAGGTCGTGATTACAAATTGTAATCACGATCTTTTTATTTACCATCAATTATTTAGTTGATTGTCTAAATACCATGTCATACTTCAAAATCACATTAGTTTCTTCAACGTTTTCTTTTTCCATCAACTTAGTCAATAAACGCATAGCAACCGCACCGGTATCATACATTGGGTGACCAATTGAACTAATTTGAGGACGAACCATTTTCGTTAAACTAGTATTGTTACTTGAAATGATTTCAAAGTCTTCTGGAACACTAACATCTAAATCATGAAGTCCATTCAAAAGACCTACTGCTAATCCATCATTAGCAACAAAAGCAGCCGTAATCTTTGATGAAGCAATTTGAGAAGCTAACTTCACGCCAGCATCATAAGTATTATTTGTTTCAAAAACAAATTTTTCATTAAATGGAATATTAGCTTCTGCCAAAGCTTTCTTGTATCCTTCAATTCGATACTTACCATTAACTGGTTCATTTAAAGGCCCTGCAATGAAAGCAACTCGCTTATTCTTATTGTCAATTAACTTCTTAACCGCTTCATAAACAGCTTGCGTATTATCAATACTTACTGATGGAGCAGAATGCTTATCATCAACTGATCCGGCAAAGACAACTGGTACTCGCGCAGCTTTGAAAGCTTCCCGTAATTTATCATCAATAGCATTACCCATATAAATGATACCATCAACTTGTTTAGCTAATAAATTTTCTAAAACTTCTTTTTTCTTATCAACATCTTCGTCTGAGTTTTCAATAATGATGTTGTAATTGTACATGGAAGCAATGTCATCGATACCACGCGCTAAAGAAGCAAAGAACATTTCCGTAATATCAGGTAAAATAACTCCGATAGTTGTGGAACGTTTGCTAGCAAGTCCACGAGCAACTGCATTGGGATGATAATCCAAGCGTTCGATTACATCGTTAACTTTTTTTCTAGTCTCAGGTTTAACATTTGGATTACCATTAACTACCCGTGAAACAGTTGCCATAGAAACTCCCGCTTCTCTTGCAACATCATAAATTGTAATAGTTTGTTTTGCCATTCTTATTACCTCTTTTTACTGATATTATATGTTTTCATTACGTTTTCACACACTTGAATACGTTAACAGTTTTTTTTAAAACATGCAACCTTTATCCAAAAATTATAGTCAAATTATTGTGATATAATCTAAATATCTAAATAAGAAAGAAGCGATTACATGTCACAATTAGATAAAGTCCAAAAATGGGTTGCTGATAACCAATTGGACGTAGCATATATAAGTAACTTTGAAAGCATTAAATACTTAACAGGCTTCGATAGTGATCCGATTGAACGAGTATTAGCATTATTCGTCTTTCCTGACAACGAACCATTCTTATTTGCCCCTGCTCTTGAAGTAGAAGCTATTAAAGATACTGGTTGGACACATCCAGTTTATGGTTATCTTGACCACGAAAAACCATTTGCAATGATTGCTGATTACATTCGTCAAAGAAATAGTAATCCTGTTCACTGGGCTATTGAAGATTCTAATTTAACGGTTGACCGTTACAACGTTCTCCGCCAAGAATTTCCAAATGCTAAATTTGAAAAAGACATTACTCCAACCATTGAAAATCTTCGCATGATTAAAACTCCTGAAGAAATCAAAATGTTGGATGCTGCTGGTGCTGAAGCTGACTATGCCTTTGAAGTTGGTTTCAAAGCCGTTCAAGTTGGTAAGACCGAAGCTGACGTCGCAGCTGAACTTGAATATGCCCTTAAGAAACGTGGCGTTATGAACATGAGTTTTGACACTTTAATTCAAGCTGGTGCTCATGCCGCTGAACCACATGGTGCTACAGCCATGAATAAGATTGAAAACAATGAACTAGTCTTATTTGATTTAGGAACCATTCACAAAGGTTACATTAGTGATGCTTCTCGAACAGTTGCAGTCGGTAAATTAAACGATAAGCAAAAAGATATTTATAAAGTTTGTCTTGAAGCTCAATTAGCTGCCCAAGATTACGCTAAGCCTGGTATCACAGCTGCTAGTCTTGATAAAGTAGCGCGTGACATCATTGACAAAGCTGGTTATGGAGAATACTTTATTCATCGTCTCGGCCATGGTATGGGAATGGGTGAACATGAAGTTCCTTCTATTATGGAAGGTAACGACCTTATCTTAAAAGAAGGTATGTGTTTCTCAATTGAACCTGGTATTTACATTCCAGACTTTGCTGGCGTTCGAATTGAAGATTGTGTTCATATCACCAAAGATGGCTGTGAACCATTCACTCATACTTCAAAAGAACTCAAATATTTGTAAAATAAAAAGCACTTCGGATTTGATTCCGGAGTGCTTTTCTTTTACGAAAAATTATTCTGCTGAGTATTCTGCAAGATATTCATCAAATGGTTTCAATTCTTCTGCATCCCACTTCTTGAGGAATTCTTCAGTATATACGGAATCCTTGCTTGTTAAGTCATGTTCAACTGGAATACCACGCTTGTCAGTAATATTTGCATCAATCAATACTGGACGACCAGCTTTTGTTTCAGCCAAAGCTTCGTCAAAGGCTCCAGCCAATTCACTAGGATCATCAACCTTAATACCTTTAACACCCATGCCTTCAGCAATTGCGGCATAGTCAGCATCAGTTAAATCAACACCGAATTCTGGTTGTGGCACATCATCTTGTTCAGACTTGATAAAGCCTAAATGACGGTTTGATGTAACAATATTGATAATTGGTAAGTTATAACGTTTTTCAGTAATCATGTCTTGCATAACCATTGAGAATCCACCATCACCAGCAATATTAAATGCTTGACGATCTGGGAAGCTCAACTTGCTGGCCATAGCACCTGGAATACCGCAGCCCATTGTAGCAAATAAAGCAGATGTTACAATACGTTGTTTAGGATTCATGTTCAAGAAACGGAAACTATTGATAGTGTTGTCACCAACATCCAATGAGAATACCGCATCATCGTCAGCAATCCGATTAATTTGTTTGTAAACTTGTTCGTATTCCAAAGGTCCATCGGTACGATCCATCAAACGTTGTAAGTATGCACGCCAATCTTTTTGTGCAGCTACAGCAGCTTTGTAATATGGACTTGGTGCAACCTTGTCACTAACTTCATCCAAAGCTTCAATGAATAACTTAGCATCTGACCAGATACCTAAGTCTAATTCATGATGGATACCGAAGCGAGCTTGATTATTATCAACTTGGATATACTTGAATGGATAGTCACCATAAACTGATGCAGCAAATGGGAAGTTAGCACCAATAGAAATTAACAAATCAGTCTTCTTAATTAATTCATCAGCAACTTTAGATGCAGCACGGTTAGCTGGTCCCATGTTTCCAGGGAAGTCATCTGGTAATACACCTTTAGCTAAGCCAGTAATGATAACAGGAATTTGTAACTTTTCTGATAAAGCTTCAATTTCTTTAGTAGCACCACGAGCACCTTGACCTAAATGGATAACTGGGTACTTAGCTGCTTTAATCATGTCATAAGCATGTTGTACTAATTCCATATCAGGCTTGATTGCTGGCAATTCTTGATTGCGTGTCTTTTCAGTTGAGTAGTTAACATCTGGAATCATTGCATATCCAAAATCATTAGGAATTGTAACAACTGCAACACCTTTTTCTTGGTATGCCATACGAATTGCTTTATCAATTACATATGGAAGACTTTCAGGTGTCATTACCAAACGATTGTAAACTGAAACATCATCAAAAATAGGTGCTTCATTAAATTCTTGGAAGTAATCATAGTTCATACGATTGTGTGGAACTTGTCCAACAATTGCTAAAACTGGAACATGGTCTTCTTTGGCATCATATAAACCATTCAACATATTAACAGCACCAGGTCCAGCTGAACCAAAGGCAACTCCAATCTTTCCAGTTAATTTTGCATCAGCAGCTGCAGCAAGTGCACCTACTTGTTCGTGACGAACTTGAATATAATTGATATTTTCTTGTTCTTTTTGTAAAGCATCCATTGTTGAATTGATTGATCCACCAGGATAGCCATAAATGTGACCTACACCCCATGATTCAATAACTTTTAACATTGCAACTCCGGCTTGAATTTTCTCTGCCATAACAAATGCCCCCTAAAGTATTGTAAGCGTTTCCGCTTTTTACAACTATGATTATTGTCCCTTTTGGAAAAGAATGCAAATAATATGCTCATAAATCATGAAATTTTTTCAAGACAGCAAAAAAGATTGAAAGCTAACTTACATCAGCTTCCAACCTTTGCTTTGATAGCACTTATTTATTAAGCTTTTGTGGCATAAATACTTCCGTTGGCTTTTCATACTTTTTAGCATGACGAGCATCAACAATGAAATCTTCTTCTTCGTCACCATTATCAGAATCGAACTTCATTTGGGCATTATTAACTAAGTTATAGCCCTTTTCTTTTAAATCACTGATTGTATCTTTAACATTGTCCACATTAATATTGTTATTAGCCATCACATCGTCTAATTTATCTAAGGCTTTATCCCCAAATTTAGAAGCGGTGGTGTCTAAAACTTTGATGGCAGCTGCTGTAGCGGCTACTCCACCAACAATTACCCCGAATAAGAAACTGCTTTTTGACATATTAAAAACCTCCTATACGTTTTTATTATGGTGCTTTTTATAAAAATCCATCGCACTTTTACCAGCGACAAAAGCTTTCATTATATTACTTGTCTTTTTTTCGCCAGTAATGCTGCTGGAAACTCGTTTGGTAAGATGCTTAGTAGCATCATTTAATTCTGAAGTACTTTCACTTAAATCAGCGATAGCTTGAAATAAGGGATCAATCGTTTTAACTTTACCATTAACATCGGTTAATAATTCATTGGTATTAGCCATAATGTCTTCAGCTTCATGTGATATTAAATCAACATCTTTAGTAATAACCGTTAAATTACGATTCATCTCTTGGAGCGATTTGGAAACATTATTTAATAAGTTTCCAATAAATAAAACTAAAATTAAAAAAGCGACCGCTGCAATAATTGCTGCAATTGAACCTCCACTCATCGGTAAAAATCCTCCATTTCTTTTATCTTAAGAATATCATTGAGAACGCTTTAGTGCAATTGAAAGACTACTATATTTTAGGTAAAATAAAACATTGTGAAAGGATGACTTATGAATAATTATTTCGTACTTAAAAGTGCTTTATTTCCTTTAAGTAATCATTTAGCTAAAATCAATTGGAATCAAATTGGTGATAATTTTATCAGTAATTTAGCCAAAATCATCTTCATTACCCTGATTTTTTGGTTAATTAATTGGTTTGGTAAAAAGATTCTGGAAACCAACTTTCAAAAACATAATTTGCTTACAAAGCCGACACCACGATCGAAAACGGCTTTTGAAATTATCAAAAACTTGCTGAAATATGCCGTTATGTTCTTTTATGCCTACACTATTCTATCTATTATTGGGGTTCCAATTGGTACTTTAGTGGCTGGAGCTGGAATCTTGTCGGTTACAATTGGACTTGGCACTCAAGGATTAGTGTCCGACTTTATTAATGGCTTAACGATTTTAATGGAAGGTCAGTTACGCGTTGGCGATAGTGTTACGATTCAAAATATTGATGGTACGGTGATATCAATTGGCTTGCGCACAGTAGTTTTAAAAGCAAGTGATGGAACTATTCATTACTTACCTAATCGTTTTATTTCAACTATTTCAAATCACTCAATGGAAAATCAAACTATTTCAATTTTCCTCCGATTTGAAAATGTCTATCAAATTGATCAAGCTAAACAAATTTTAAAAGCGGTATTAGTAGATGTGAACACTTGGTCGAAACACATTGTTTCCAGTGCCACGATTAAGGCTCCTTTCATTGAAAAGAAAAATGAATACTTAGGAATCCAAATTTCAGTGAAAGTTAAAGCTGGATATCAGGCTGATATGAAAACTTTAGTATTAGGCAAAGTATTAAAAGCTTTGTCAAATGAACAAATAAAAATAAAAAATTAAATAAAGTCCAAATACTGAAGACTATAAAAGCTGTATTTTTTTTGAGTGATTTTTGTGCACGTTACATTAGAACAACCTGCTACTCATGTTATTAAGCAAGCTAAAGTTGGTTTTTCATGGACAACTTTCTTTTTCGGTTTCTTCCCAGCTTTATTTAGAGGAGATTTTAAGTGGTTTGCTATTATGTTGGTAATCGAACTTATTATGTTACCAGCTACCGTTGGAATTGGTGATTTTATTGTAAGTTTAGTTTTTGCATTTATTTATAATAATATCTATATTAAAGACTTATTGGCAAAAGGCTGGGTTCCGGCAGATGATGTTTCAAAAAACATTTTAATTAGTAAAGGTATTCTTTTACCACAACAATAAAAAAATCGCCATAGCTTTCAAAATCAATTGGAAAGCTGTGGCGTTTTTTTATAATATCAATTTATTTTTTTAACTCTTTATCCAGCTCGATAGAACGTCGCATTAATTTTCTTAATTGATGTCTATCCAATTCCATGATATACCATCCTTATAATTCAATCATTGACTAATTAACTCAGTTTAATAATCATTATCAGTATCTTCCATCTTAGCATCCTTTTCAACTTCAGCTTCGGCCTGCTTTTCTTTTTCAGTTGGAGAACCATCTTGATTTATGTATCCATTTTCTTTTTCCCAATCTATTTGTCCTTGAACCCAACTATCTGGTGTACCATCAGGATTAGAACCTGCAGCGTGGTCTTGGCCTGGAAGAATTGGATCACCTTTAGGGTCATATCCACGTTCTTTATTAATTTCACCTTGTGTTTGAGGTGCAGATTGTATGTCTTGGTGATTATTTACTTGCGAATTGTTATTTTGTTGCTGATTAGATATATTACTTAAAGCTGAAAAAGTAGAAGATTGTTTCTTCTCATCTTTAACTTTTTCTTTGTTATTATGTACTTTATTTGGCTTACTTGGCTGCGAGCTACTAATATAATTTTCAATATTGTACTTAGTATTAAGTTTAGTTTCACGTTTTTTATTTGAGCATGATACCAAAAAAATGGTGAAAATTAATGCCATTGCTGTTCTCATAAATTTTATTGTCATATCATAATTTCCTAGTATTGGTTGATTATCATTTTTTAGATTTGGTTTTGCATTACCATTTTTCATGGCCTACCGGTTCCAGATTTTGTATGTCACTATCAAAAGGTTCGCCACTATAATCTTTAAATAATTCTTCAAAAGTTAGTTTATTTTCTTTTTCATTAGAAATATTTGAATTACTTTTAGAATCCATCAGAA